>Ga0079223_10000494_pt1 | contig 20214 bp, 16 predicted proteins | sample Stecom2011_FD_75072 | JGI IMG/M metagenome (GOLD analysis project Ga0079223, IMG submission 75072) | Agricultural soil microbial communities from Utah to study Nitrogen management - Steer compost 2011 | ecosystem: Environmental > Terrestrial > Soil > Agricultural land | place: USA: Utah...
CCGTGAGCGAGACAATTAATGGCAAGGTCTTGAGCCGCAGTTTCTTCGCCTTCATAATTGGGAGCTTGGAAACTGATGGTTAGTGTTGCCTGACGAATGTCTTTGTCGTGGATGTTGATGCTTGGCTTTTCTTGTAGTTCAAAAGCGGGGAAGTGAGACTTGTCTCCATGAGGTAGATTAAAGGAATTAATTTTCTCCTCGATTTCTTCGCGGTTAGAAAGATCACCAGCTACTACCAGTAAAGCATTCTCAAGGTTGTAGTACTTTTGGCGAAACTCTTTAAGTTGCTCCTGAGAAAAATTTAAAATAGTTTCTTCGCGTCCAAGAATGGGATGAGCGTAACCATGTTTAAATGTATTTTTCTGCAATTGAAGAAAGTTAAACTGCGAAGGATTATCCATCGCTCGACGATATTCTTCGTGCACTACTTGTCTTTCAGGTGGAATTTCATCAAGACTGAAGAGAGGGTTGGCCACCATATCCAGTAAGATATCCACTGACTTATTTAAAAAAGGATTAGGAGTGTTAATGTAGTAACAAGTGTAATCAAAGGAAGTAAAAGCATTAACTTCTCCCCCGTATGATTCAATATCATGCGCCAGCTTGGGTCCTGGTCTTGTGGGAGTTCCCTTAAAGAACATATGCTCAAGAAAGTGAGCGATTCCTTCGTTGCTTGATTCTTCCAGTGCACTTCCTGCACGAAACCACATTTGCACCGTGGCTGCTGTGGAACCTGGTGAGTGAATAAATAACGTATTTAATTCGTTCTTCATTTGAACTTGTTCAATTTTCATTTTTTTCCTTGTTAGAAATCTTGGAGCGTGCCAGATGGCGGCTTAACCACTATTATCTCATAGGATACTTGTTTTTGAAGGATTTTCTTGAAATGACAAATTTAGTCTCGAGTCTTTACCTGCATGTGCCTTTCTGTAAGCACCTTTGCAACTACTGTGATTTCTTCAAAAAGAAATTAGAGGACTCTGATACTCAATTTCAAGAATTCGAAAATTATCTTCTTGAGTCGTGGAAAGTGCATGAAGAATGGATGCGCACTGAGAATATTTCCTGGGCAAGTGTTTGGGACAGTGTGTACTTGGGAGGAGGGACCCCTAGTCTTTGGGGAGAGAGGGGAGCTGCTTTTATGGCGAGTCTTCTTCCTGCTCCAAAAGTGAGAGAGTTTACCTTAGAAGTTGATCCGGGAACTTGGAATGAAGGCATGATTTCTTCCTGGCAGGAAGTCGGTGTCAATCGTCTTTCCATAGGAACTCAAAGTTTAGATGAAAAATTTTTAAGAATTTTAGATCGGGCCCATTCTCTGAATGAATCATACTTACTTCTTGAGAAGGCCTGTGAAAGCGGAATCAATTTTTCCTTTGATTTTCTTTTAGGTGTTCCTCATTCAAAGACTCATCAAAGAAACGTCATTAAAGAGCTGGAGTCTTTTCTTAGTTTTAATCCTCATCACGTTTCTTTATATATTCTGAATGCGAGGAGTAAGTACCCACAGTCTGATTATATGCCCGATGATGAATATATTCGCCAGGAGTACCTGGATGTTTGTGCTTTTCTAGAAGAGAAGGGGCTTCATCAGTACGAAGTATCTAACTTTGCTCGCGCAGGGTATGAATCTCTTCATAACAAGAAATACTGGAATTCCGAAAATGTAGCGGCCCTAGGCCCAACCGGAACGGGGCTAATCAAGTTTAACTCTCACAAGGCCATTAGATACAAGTGGAAGCCAGGGAGTGCTCGCTTTGAGGTCGAAAATTTAGGGGAAGAGGAACTTGAGTTAGAACGGATTTACTTGGAGCTGAGAACAAGCTCGGGATGGAAGCCAAATGAGCAGCAGCTTTCTAAAAAACTAGAAGAAACTCTTCACTCGTGGGAAGAGCGCGGTCTAGTGAGGTCTATGACGCCAAGAGTAATTCTTAACTCTCAGGGCTTCGTGATTCTTGACTCCTTGATGGATGAACTCTTTCTCTCAGGCATATAGAAAACACTTATATTTTCGCCAGTTACAAAGATTCATAATTTTTTATTATCCCCAAACATTGACATTAAACAAAGTGAGCCCATCTTGGTGTTGTAAACGAAATGTGAACCCTAGGGATTGAAATGGAAAACCAAGAAAACAAAGAAAAAACTCAAGCTGAAGAGCAAAAAAATGAAACGGCCCAAGTAGAGGCTGAGAATGCGGAAACTGAAGCGAAGAAAGATGAAGTCGATTATAAAGAGAAGTATTTCTACCTTGCCGCTGAACACGACAATTATAGAAAGCGCATGGAAAGAGAGAAAGAAAGTATAATTAAATTTGGTAACGAGAAAGTGTTATCAGATCTTTTAGAGGTGATTGATACCTTAGAAAGAACCATTGATATGCTCCGTCCTGATGAAGATCAAAAAGTTAAAAACTTAGTGGTTGGTTTGGACATGGTTAATAAGCTTTTTCTAGATAAGTTGGATAGGCACGGACTTACTCAAGTTGAATCTCTAGGAAAAGATTTTGATCCTAATTTTCATGAAGCTATGGCCCAAGAGTATGTTGAGGGCAAGAAGCCAAATGAAGTAGTGAAAGAATATCAAAAGGGCTATGTCCTGAATGGAAGACTTCTCAGAGCGGCTAAAGTCGTCGTTGCTAGCGATAAACAATAATTTAAGTTAAGGAGAAATATATGGGAAAAATCATCGGAATCGACTTAGGTACTACCAACTCTTGTGTCTCTGTAATGGAGAACGGGAATTATAAAATTGTTCCAAATGCAGAGGGACACAATACAACTCCATCAGTTGTTGGTTTCGCCAATAACGGAGAAACGCTTGTTGGACAAGTGGCTAAAAGACAAGCGGTCACTAACCCAACTAAAACACTTTTTGGTATTAAACGTCTGATTGGTCGTAAAGCGACTGACGGTGAAGTTTCACACTTTAAGGAAGTGGCTCCATTTGAAATCTTCGCTAACAAAAACGGAGATGCTTGGGTAAAAGCTGAAGGGAAGGAATATTCTCCGCAAGAAATCTCGGCTAAGATTCTTGAAAAAATGAAGAAAGCAGCTGAGGACTATCTTGGTCAGCCAGTAACTGAAGCAGTTATTACTGTACCTGCTTACTTCAACGATGCTCAAAGACAAGCAACTAAAGATGCTGGTCGTATTGCTGGTCTTGACGTTAAGCGTATTATCAACGAGCCTACAGCAGCAGCACTTGCTTACGGACTTGATTCTAAGAAAGATAGAAACGTAGCTGTATTCGACCTTGGTGGTGGTACTTTCGACGTTTCAATTCTTGAAATCACTAGTGACGGTGTATTCGAAGTGAAGTCAACTCATGGGGATACTTTCCTTGGTGGTGAGGACTTCGACTACAGAATCATTAACTGGATTGCAGACGAATTCAAAAAAGACACTGGTATTGATCTTAAACAAGATACAATGGCACTTCAGCGTCTGAAAGAAGCTGCAGAGAAAGCAAAGCATGAGCTTTCTTCAGTGACTCAAACTGATATTAACCTTCCATTTATTACAATGGATGCGACTGGACCTAAGCACTTAAACCTAAACCTTACTCGTGCAAAATTTGAGTCTCTGATTAGTGATCTTATTGATCGTCTAGCTGAGCCTTGCCGTGTAGCGATTAAGGATTCCGGACTTTCTCTAGATGAGATCTCTGATGTGATTCTAGTAGGGGGAGCAACTCGTACTCCAATCGTTCAAGCTAAAGTTAAAGAGATCTTTGGTAAAGAGCCTTCTAAAGGTGTTAACCCTGACGAAGTGGTTGCTGCCGGTGCTGCAATTCAAGGTGGTGTACTAGGTGGAGATGTTAAAGACGTTCTTCTACTAGACGTAACTCCGCTTTCACTTGGTATTGAGACTCTTGGTGGTGTGTTCACTAAAATTATTGAAAAGAACACAACTATCCCTACTAAGAAATCTCAAGTGTTCTCTACAGCAGTAGATAACCAGCCAGCTGTTTCGATCCACGTTCTTCAAGGTGAGCGTGAGTTTGCAAACGATAACAAAACTCTAGGTCGCTTTGATCTAACGGGTATTACACCAGCTCCGCGTGGTGTTCCTCAAATCGAAGTGACATTTGATATTGACGCTAACGGTATCGTACACGTTTCTGCTCTAGATAAAGCGACTGGTAAGTCTCAAAATATCGTGATCACTTCAAGCTCTGGTCTAACTGAAGAAGAAATCCAGAGAATGGTGAAAGATGCTGAGATGAACCGTGAAGCAGACCACAAAAGAAAAGAAATTGTTGATGCTAGAAATAACTTAGATAGCTTAGTGTTTGCTTCTGAAAAAGCAATGAAAGATGCGGGAGATAAAATGCCTGCTGATAAGAAGACTGAGCTTGAAGGAGCAATTAATGAAGCAAAAACAAAACTCACTTCAGAGTCTCTTGACGAAATTAAAGCAGCGACTGAAAGACTTCAAAACGTCGCTCACAGCCTGGCCCAGTACATGTATCAGGGAACCGGAGCTGATGCCGGTGCGAGTGCCGGTGGACAAACCGAATCAGCAGACGAAAAGAAGAAAGATGGAGATGATGTAGTTGATGCTGACTACAAGGAAGTGTAATCTTTCATTTAGTTTTACTTTTTAAAAAGTTAAGGCCCTTCGTTAGAAGGGCTTTTTTAACAAAAAATGCGGATATCTTATGAGTACTAAGCGCGATTTATATGAAGTTTTGGGTGTTGCCCGTACGGCTTCCAAAGATGAAATCAAAAAAGCCTACCGAAAAATAGCTATGCAACACCACCCAGATAAAAATCCGGGAAATAAAGAATCCGAAGCGATTTTTAAGGAAGCTAGCCATGCTGCAGACATTCTACTGAATGATGAAAAAAGAAGGATGTATGATCAATTCGGACACGATGGCCCGCAAATGGGTGGAGGTCCTGGTGGTGGATTCGGCGGCGGCTTTGGTGCTGGAGACTTTGGAGACCTTGGAGATATTTTCGGAGATATCTTTGGAGATATTCTAGGTGGTGGCCGCAGACGTGGGGCCCGCGGTGGAAGAACTCGCGCACAAATGGGAGATGATCTTCAAACTGAATTAGAAATAAGTTTTGAAGAAGCAGCTTTTGGATGTGAAAAAGAAATCTCTATATACCGCTCAACAACTTGTAAAACATGTAATGGTTCTGGTGCTAAACCTGGTTCAGGTCCTACGACCTGTGATATGTGTCACGGTCATGGGGAAGTTAGACGTCAACAAGGCTTTTTCACCATCGCTCAGCCATGTCCTAAATGTCATGGTTCAGGTCAGATGATTAAAGATCCATGTGGAACTTGTCATGGAGCTGGTAGAACAAAGAAACAAGAGAAGCTTTCTGTAAAAGTTCCGGCCGGTATTGATGAAGGTCAACGTCTAAAACTAAGTGGTCAAGGTGAAGCGGGTCTTTATGGTGGTCCAAGTGGTGACCTTTATGTAGTGATCCGTATTAAAGAGCATGAATTCTTCCGTCGAGATGAATTTGATGTTCACTGTGAAGTGCCGATTAGTTTCTCACAAGCGGCACTGGGGGCTGAAATTGAAGTTCCTACCCTTGGTGGAAGAGTGGCCATGAAAGTTCCAGAAGGAACGCAAAGTGGTCAGAAAATGAAACTTCGAAATAAGGGTATAACTAAGTTAGGAGGATATGGTTTTGGTGATCAAATCATCACCATTCATGTGGAAACTCCGACGAAGTTATCTCGAGAGCAGAAAGAGCTTTTTGCTCGCCTTGCTGAATTGGATCAAAACTCTAACCCAATGAGTAAAGGTTTCTTCGATCGAGTTCGTGAATTATTCCAATAATTTTTATCACAAGAAAAAGGGGCCAGTACTGGCCCCTTACTTTTTTAGGCGCTAAAATCAATCTAACTTTCTTTAGTTTCTCAAAGGAAAATTGATGCGCATTCTCATCCTATGCTTACTCTTAGTGGTCACCAACTGTGCTCAGATTAGCCCACGTAAAACGATTGATGAAAGTCAAATCTCACCGGCTTCTAGAGCGGCTCTCGATTCTGCTAGAGAACATACTAAGAATCACGAGCATCAACTGGCCCTTGAAGAATTGGCACGACTGGAGGATCAAAATCTTACTCCGGTAGAAATGGCCCTTAAATATAACTTGAAAGGGGTGATTCTTTTTAATCTTAATGAAGTAGAGGCTGCTTTACTTAATTTTGAAATCGCTGAAAAAAACGCACCTAAAAAAACTCACCTTTATTCTCAGATTCAGCTCAACCTTGCCAGTATTCATTTCCGTCTGGGAGAGTTTCAGAGTCTGGATAAATCATTACAAAAAATTGATCTTGGTTCTCTTTCGGTGGAAGAGAGAAAAAAATATGGGCAGTTGATTCTGGCCTTCGGATCTAAAACGGAAAGCCCAAGACTTGTAGCAACCGCTGCTATTATTTTATTAGAAAATGTTGAAACGATGGATGAAGTCCGTTCATCTAAACTCTTTTCTAATATGTCGGAAGCCTGGAATCAATTGAGTGAGAAGGATAAAATTAGAATTTTGGATCAGTTCTCCGGCTCAGAAAATGTGGCCTTAGCGATCCTGGCCCAAAATGAAGCAGAAAACCGTTACATCAATGGTGATAAGAGAGGAGTAAAAGATGTTATTAAGTGGCTCTCCTCTGAGTATTCTTCTAATGAAGAAGTAAAACGTTTTGTTAAAGACTTTGAATTTCGACTTGAAAGTTCTTCAAGAATGGTTGGAACTCATGTGGGTTTAGTTCTTCCTCTAAGTGGGAGATATGCTTCTTTTGGTCAAAAAGCTTTATCGGGAATTGATACCGGTTTAAAGAAATTAGAAAATGGTGAGAAAGTCACTATTTTCACTAAAGACTCTATGAACTCACCGGCACAAGGAGCTCAGGCAATTCTTGATCTTATTAGAGAAAACAAAGTCTCTTTTATTATCGGTGGCCTCTTCCCTGAGACAGCAAAGTCTGAATACCTGGAAGCCAGAAAATATGGTGTTCTCTATATTTCTCTGTCTCAAATTAATCTTCCTAAGGAAGAAAAAAATCATCACCTGATTGAAATTCAGGGTTCTATTGAGTCACAGGTGGAAGCACTGATTTCGGATCAGATGATTAATAAGTTTGGTAAACGTGTGGGGGTTATCTTCCCTGATGATGAAGGCGGAAAGGCCTATATCGATGAGATTTGGAGAAAGGGTGCTGAGAAAGGTTTAAAGATTTCTAGTATTTCTTCTTTCCCTAAAAATACTCACGATTATCGAGATGCTGCTAAGCTTTTCTTAGGACTTGCTTATCCCCGTGAGAGATCAGAAGAGTTAGAGCTTCTTCAGGATGTTTACTCTGTTGAAAGGTCTTCTATTCGTCGAGTTCAAACTCTACCGCCGGTTATCGACTTTGATTGGGTTTTCTTAGCAAGCTACCCTCATCAGGCCACACAGCTTATTCCGACTTTATCTTATTTCGATGCTAAAAATTTAAAGATCGTTGGTGGTCCTTCTTGGGTCTATAACACTATGGTTAAGGAACAAAGAAGTTTAGGAACGTTGTACTTTGTGGGAGATGATCCGGAAGAGGCCAATCAATCTATGCTTGATAATTATAAAGAGCTCTATGGTAGAACACCGAGTATCACCGAAGTCTTGGCATTGGATGCTATGATTCTGGGGCATGATATTCTGAAAAACGCACGAAACGCCTCGGATCGTGATGAGCTCGATAAGAATTTAAAGAATCAGTCCAAGCTTAATGGGCTTTCTACCTACTGGACCTTCAGTGATGGTATTTGGATCAAGAAAATGAATTCAATGATCATTACCAGAGGTCAGGTCAAGAGACTTTTTAATTAGGGTATTTTAAATAATAAAGATCTTCAAAGTTACGGCCGTAGTCTTCAAGATCAAGGCCGTAGCCTACTACAAATTGGTCTTCAATTTTTTTTCCAATAAATTCTGGTCTGATATTGATAACTCGCTTGTAGGGTTTGTCATAGAGGGTAACCACGCTGATACTGCGTGGAGAGCTGAGGTGAAGCCTCTGAATGAGAAAGTTTAAAGCTCTTCCGGTATCGACGATTTCTTCAACAATCAGCACATTCTTATCTAGCAGATTAGTAGATATATCCTTGACCATGGTCATTGTGCCTTGAGATTCCTGGCCTCGACCTAATGCTTTGATTTTAACGAAATCCACGTAGACTTTGACACCTTTAAGGTTACGGATGAGATCGGCCATAAAAGTATTGCTACCTTTTAACACAGCAATCAGAACAAGTTCTTGCCCTTGATACTTTTCCGAAATGGTGTGGGCAAGTGTTTCAACGGTTGCCTTAATTTGTGAAGCATCAATGTATTTTACAAATTGAGTTGTAAGAAAATAACTTGGAAACTTATTCTTTTCATCCATATTTGACCCCTTAAAAATGTTATTTTAAGCGAGACCGTTAATTTCACCAAGCTAATGATGTCTGAGTAAATCAATCAGGAAAAATCTTTCTATGATAACTTCTTGTCCGTCTCTCTGTGAGATGTTAAATTTTTATAAAAACAATTACTTTATATCTGGGAATATCTCTATGTTTAAAAAAATGCTCGATTGGTTTTCCAATGACTTGGCCATTGACCTTGGTACTGCTAACACACTTGTTTATGCCAAGGACCGTGGAATTATCGTTAATGAGCCTTCTGTTGTAGCTGTTCACCATGGTTTCAGAGGAGAGCAAAAAGTACTGGCAGTAGGTAAAGAAGCTAAAGAAATGCTGGGAAGAACGCCAGGTTCAATCAGAGCTATTCGCCCTATGAAAGATGGAGTCATTGCTGATTTTGAAGTTACCCAAGCAATGCTTAGATACTTTATTACCAAATCACTTAATGGTTCAAAGCTTATTAAGCCAAGAATCATTATCTGTATCCCTTTTGGCATTACTCAAGTTGAGAAAAGAGCGGTTAAGGAATCAGCTGAGCAGGCCGGGGCCCGTGAAGTTTATCTGATTGAAGAGCCCATGGCCGCAGCGATCGGTGCAGGTCTTCCAATTACTGATCCTTCAGGGAATATGATTGTTGATATCGGTGGTGGTACTACGGAAGTCGCAGTTATCTCCCTTGGTGGTATTGTTTATTCTAAGTCAGTAAGAGTGGCCGGAGATAAGTTCGACGAATCAATTGTTTCTTACATCAAAAAGAAGTACTCACTTCTTATTGGTGAAAGAACCGCTGAGATGATTAAAATGTCGATCGGTAATGCTTATCCATTTGATGATGAAGTGAAGACTTACGAAGTTAAAGGACGTGACCTTATTGCAGGTGCTCCAAAAACAATTGAAGTTACTTCTGATGAAATCCGCGAAGCGCTTGCAGATCCTATTTCCGAAGTCGTTGAAGCGATTAAAACGTCGCTAGAAAAAACTCCACCAGAGCTTGCTGCTGATATCGTTGATAATGGAATCATCCTTGCGGGTGGTGGGTCGCTTCTCTCTAACCTGGATGTACTTATCAAAGAAAAAACCGGACTTCCTGTGGCATTAGCGGAAGATCCTTTAACTTGTGTTGTTCGTGGTTGCGGGATGGCACTAGAGTCTATCTCTCTATTACGTCAGGTAACAACTCTAAGCTAATATGTCTCAAACCTTTTTTAGTAAACAAACTCCTGATGAGAGAGCAAGCAGATTTAATCAGCTTGCTACTCTCAAAGAAACGATCGTTGTTTGGAAAAAAGGATCAGCACAACGCTATAAGTTCCAAGCAACTCATTTTGATAAAAAGCTAAATGAGTTAGTGGTAGATAATGGCGACATTATCTTTGAAACTCAGGCTAAATTATTAGGAACTTTCGAATTAAGAGGAATGAATTTCTTTTGTGAGCTTACCGTTGTGAAAAGCTCTCAAGGTTATACTCTCTTTAAGCTTGCAGACATTCTTTATAAATCAGAACGAAGATCAAGCTATCGACTTCTCACTTATCCCATCTATGAGATCTATGCTCTTTTTCATATCGATCATCTGGTTGAGGATAGTAGTGTTATTAATTTAAACACGGGTGTAAGTCGTAAAAATCTTTTTAAGAGTTATTTAAAGTTAGTAGATAAAGGGGACTCTGAAAATCAGTATGTCAAAGTTCGTGTCCAGGATCTTTCGGCAACTGGGCTGGCCCTTCATATTTCAGAACTTGAAGAAAAGTTTATCGTCAAAGATCAGGTTTATAAAAACCTCGAAATTCATTTCCCTGATGAAGTGATTGTTATTCCTGAAGCAAAAGTTGTTTATGTTGTTCCTTATATTTCAGATAAAGGGAAGAAATTTAAAGTGGGGGTTAATTTTCCAAATTTAAGTTCTAAAATTGATAATCATTTAGGCCGGAAAATTAACGAATTACTAAGACAAATTGATTCCAATAAAGATTTTGAGAATTTCATCTAGTGAAAATTTTTTTTATTCTCCTTTTTATTGTCTCTTGTTCATCAACTGGGAGTAATAGGATTCCTCAGGATAGTGTACGTCATTTTAATTATCATGATGTATCTGGTGATTTTAAAATTTCTCGAGAAAAGAAAACTATCAATAAGAAAGTTGTTAATCGTTCCATTATCAGTGCCCGCGATGGTCTTAAGATATTTGAAAAAAGTATAACTGTTTCTCAACCTGGAACAATTAAGACCAGAAATGGTCGCACAACGACCTTTAGACCTATGGCTTCGGATTATGAAGTGTGGTTGGATGGTAAACTTCATAAGTCATCATTAAGAATTGATGTTAAAAATAAATCAATGAAGGCCATTATTATCGAACCAGGTAAAAAAAGAAGAGTCGAAAATATTCCTTTCCCACGTCATGAGCAGTTTTGCTTTTTTAATCAGATTCCTGAATGTCTAGCTTATAACGGTATTTTAGCTTCAGTTATTGATGCTAAGAGAGGTAGAGAGTTTTTTGTAGTCTGGGATTCGTGGCCTTACCAAGCGGAGATGCTATCGTCGATGAAAAGAGATCTCTTTGTAGGAGCGCAAGCACGATATGAAGGAAAGGATAGGGATGGTCATCGGGTGGCCATAGATGTTGGTGGTCAGCTCATTCTCTATCACTTCTCAGAAAGTCATGAATTAGTTAAAATGGCATGGGTTGCCCAAGGAATTACGTTGTTACCAATTGGTCAAAGTATTTCTAAAGAAATGGAGTAGATATGGATAATGTAGGACAATTGATCATTTCTGGTATTAAGGGGCTAACCCTTCTCCCAGAGGAAGCTGAGTTTATCAGAAATTCCAAATTGGGTGGGATTATTCTATTTGCTCATAATTATCAGGATCCGGCACAACTGGCCGAACTAGTTAATGCCATTCAAAAAGAAAGAGATGAGTATCCTTTATTCATCTCAGTTGATCAGGAAGGGGGTAGAGTTGCTCGATTTAAAACTCATTTCTCACAACTCCCTCCAATGCTTCATCTCTCTAAGTTGGATTCACCCAAAATCACTTTTGAGGTACATCAACTGCTAGCAAAAGAATTAGCCGCTTGCGGAGTAAACGTTTGTTATTCTCCATGTTGCGATATTCTTACTAACCCTGAAAATAAAGTTATTGGTGATAGGGCCTTTGGAGAAGATGCTGAAACTGTGGAAAAACATATTTCAGCAGCTATTCGTGGTTTGCAGACTAATGGAATCATGGCCTGTGCAAAACATTTCCCTGGACATGGTAATACTTTTAAGGATTCACACTTTGATTTACCTTATGTCAAAACTTCCTTGGAAGAGTTAAGAAGTCGCGAACTGATTCCTTTTATTAAAGCTTCTAAATCCAGAGTGGAGTTTATGATGATGGCCCACTTAATGGTGGATGCTATCGATGATCAGCTCCCAACCAGTCTTTCTGAAAAGGCCTATAAATTTTTAAGAGAGGAAACCAAGTTTTCAAAAATTATCATCACTGATGATATGGAAATGAAAGCTGTAGCAGACCGATACAGTATTGAAGAAGCAGCCGTTATGGCCGTTAAGGCGGGAGCTGATATCGTTCTTTATCGATTCATGGAAGATGCTCAGAGGGCCTACAATGCCATCAACGAGGCCATTAAAAAACGTGTCCTTCATAAAGATGATATTGAGGCCAAGCTTCACCGTATTGAGAAGTGCAAGAAAGAATACCTATCTGAATACAAGCCGATATATATCCCAGACGTTGCCAAAGTTTTCAAAAAACAAGAGAGCAAAACTCTAATCGCACAGCTAAATGATCAACTATCACAGCTTAATATAGGTTAATTTTTCCTGTTTCTTGAAATTCCCAACGGTTAGACGAAATTTGTTACTCTAGAAGTATCAGATATGTCTAACTTTGGGAGTTTAATTAAAGCAGGATGATGAAATTAATTTTCTACGCCATTCTTCAATTGCTGCTGATGTCTGAAGCTCAGGCCCAAGGAAACGTTTGTCCTAAAGACTTTTCGCATATCAATTCAAGTTGTATTCAACAATCTCGGATGAATTATTCTGAGAAGCCTCTCATTCTCTCAAATGATTTAAAAGGCAATATCTACTTTTATCAAACTCCAGGCGGTAGCGTTGGAAAGTTAAAAGTTATTGGTACGATTGTTAATAATCGAGAGTGTACTCTCTTTTTAGAAGCTGTAACTTTTGATTCTCGAAATTTTGTTCCTAACTCTTCACTCACCATTGCTGTAGATCGTAACCAATGGTTAAAGAACAGAATCTTTTTAGATCGAGAAGGCTTATCTGCTCTGGAACTCGTTAGAAAAGATAATAAATGTGTTTTAAGTTTAACTAAAGATGCATCGCTGGCCTACTTTACTAAAGAAGTAGAAAAAGCACGTGCTGCTCATAATCTTCTTTTTTATTCACCTCTTGCTTTGGTCTTTATCGCCATCTTTATTATTGTTCGAACCTTCATGGAAGATCAGGACAAGTTTAAGGCAAGTGAAGCCCTGGAAGAAGTTGAAGTTGATAAAAACAAGAAAGTGGACTTCCTGGTAAAAGTAACGAAGCCTTTTTATAAAAGATACTTTCTACCGATGGTTCAAGGTTCAAAAAGTAAGGCCAAAATAAGAGCGAAGTATCGTCAGAAATTGGCAAATGCAGGACTTACTAAAGATCTCACCCCTGAAGAGTTTGTTTCATTAAAACTTTTCATGATTCTGGGGGGGCCTTTTGTCTTCTTAGCAGTAAGAGCCTTTTTAGAAGAGGACTGGCCTTTATCGCTAACTCCGATCATGGGGGTCGTAGGTTTTTTCTACCCTAATATTTGGCTCAATGGAAAAATTCAAAGACGTAATCAAGAAACGCTAAGAGCGATGCCTTTCATTGTAGATATGCTGGCCCTTTCGGTAGAGGCCGGTCTTGACTTTATGGCCGCTATTCAACGGGTGATTGAGAAAGCTCCACCAAGTCCATTGGTAGAAGAGTTTGAAACTCTGATTCGTGAAACCAAAATCGGTTCTTCTCGTGCAGAAGGTTTAAGACAACTAAGCTGGCGTGTGAACATGATTGAAATTAACTCATTCTGTGCAACTTTAATTGCGGCGGATTCTGTGGGTGCTTCAATCGGGCCGATCCTCAAACAATTATCAAATGAACTAAGAGTAAAAAGGTCATCCCGTGCAGAACAATTAGGAGCAACCGCTGCGACTAAGATTTTGATACCAATGATCTTTTTTATTCTACCAGCGGTGTTAGTCGCCATTTTTGCACCGATGGTTCTGAAAATGATGACAGGGAAGCTTTAATGTTAAGAATATCAGTGAATGATAAATGTATTTCAGAGAAGATATTGGTAGCAGATAATATGCTCTCTCGAATCATTGGTCTGATGTTCAGGGCCAGTCCTCCTCAAGAGGCAGAAGGTCTTCTACTGGATCCTTGTAATTCAATTCACACTTGCTTTATGAGATATCCAATCGACGTCGCTTTTTTAAACTCTCAAAATAAAGTCATAAAGATAATCAGAAATCTCAAGCCGTGGAGAATGACCTGGATTTATTTTAAGGCATCCAAAACTCTTGAAATGCCGGCCGGTAAACTTCCTATGGAACTCAAAGAAGGAGACATTCTGGAGGTAGAAGTTGTTTAAGTTAGTTGCGGTAGGTGGAAAACTCCGAGGTAAAGAGTTCATTCTAAATGATGGAGAGAATACTCTTGGTCGTTCTTCGGAATGCGATATCACTATTTCTGCTGATGGAGTTTCAAAGAAACATCTTCAGATCACCGTTAATGGTGATACTGCATTTGTCGAAGATTTAGGTTCGGCAAACGGAACAATAGTTAACGGTAAGATCATTAAGAAAATAACGCTCAAAGATGGCGATAAGATTGCTCTTCCTAATGTCATTTTCCAGTTCGTTTATGTCATCGAGAAAAAAGTGATTATTAAGAAGAAGGTTTTAAAGTCCTCCGATGATGATGCTGATGATTATGATGAGCAAAAGATCGAGCCGATGCCGCAATCTTTACTTGGAAAGCCTATATGGTTTTTTAAGTATAAGGTGATGCCGATTATTTATAGTTTCAATGAACAGTATGAATGGTCTGCTTTAGTAGGAATTCTGCTTTTTATTTTCATTGCCTGTAATATTACTCTGACAATTCTTCCTGTCCTTCGTGATTCCAAAATGCTTCTCATTAAAGAGATTGCCTTACGTGGTAAGCAGTACGTGGCGGAAGTAGATAGACTTAATAACGTTTTCTTACGTGATAAGAACTTGGATCAAGTTTATACCGGCTTCCTGGAAGGGGATGATGCCGAAGGGGTTAGACGCTATAAACTTTTTGATATTGAAGGACGAGTTTATCGTCCTGTCTCAGAGCTTAACACTATTGTTAATGATTCTTTCTCCGTTGAGGCCCTTCGTCTTTATCGCGTAGAAAGTAACCAGGATAAAGAAATCATTAAAGACTTAGGTGGCAATAAGATTGGGATTGCACGGGCCATTAAGGCCCACGATAGAAACCTCGGTCGGGATGTGGTTGTGGCCATTGTTACCCTGGAGTTCTCACCAAGTTCTCTAGCTCAAGAAGCTTCTAATAACTCCAAGGCTTATCTGGAGTCATTAATGACCTCTGCAATGGTGGCGATTATCTTCTTTGGAATGCTTTATTACATGACGACTAAGCCTCTGGAGGATATGCGCTTTCAGATTGAGAGGGTTTTACGGGGAAGACAGAAGGAGTTGGAGTCTAAGTCCTTGTTTAGAGAGCTAAATCCACTAAGAAATACAATTAATAGTATTTTAAGTCGATTAAAAGAATTGCAGAACACTGATTCTGGAGAAATGGACACCTTGGAAGAGGATGGCCCTTACGTGCGGAGCTTACAAGAATTTATGGCAGGGGCACAAGGCCCGGTGATGATTCTGGATTCGCAAAAAGTTATCCAACATATTAATCCTGAATGTGAAGACTTGATTGGTTTAAGAGAGAGTTCAGCATCAGGGCAAAGCTTATTGGATACTGCTAAAGACCAGGGTTTTGCAGCAACTGTAATCGATTTATGTGATCAATCTGCCAACAATGATGGAAGTAACCAAAGTGAACATTATGAAATTGGCGGTAAGGATATGAGTATCAATGTAGCAGCTTTAATTGGAAGGGATAGGTTTGCGAAAGCTTTTTATATTACTTTCGTAAATAATGATTAATGGCAAAGAATGTATTAGTTCTGAGAAATTTTGATCAGCCCAAAGAAGCAGGAGTTTACTTCAAGCTAATTTGTCTGACTGGGCCCAACAAAGGCGAAACCTATTATCTTATAGGTAATCGTTTAGTTGTGGGACGTTCTGAAAAAGCTGATATCAGGATTAACGATAATAAGACCAGCCGAGAACATGCGGAGTTTACTAAAGTTGGACAAGACTGGATTGTAACAGATCTAGGATCGCAGAACGGTGTGGTCGTTAATGATAAAAAAGCTGTTCAACATAAAATTAAAATAGGTGACCGAATTATTATCGGTCAAACAGTTTTAAAGTTTGCCAAAGAAGATGTAGCAGCTAAGCCGAAGTTGGTTAAGGGTGGCAAAGTAGAGGAGGATGAGGAACAAAGTACATCTGCTAGTAAGAAAACGATGGTTCCTGTTTTAATCTTAGCTGTCGTTTTTATGGCGATGTTCCTTTTGGATGATGAGACTCCTCAGAATGAGCCTCCCAAAAAAGTACCTGCTTATCAGGATGCTACTAACGAATATGTTCAGGCACTTCAAAAGCGCCAGGCCAATGAAGATAAACAAGTTAAAGAAAGATTGAATACTATCTATCAGCGAGGCTTAAGAGAGTTTAGAGAAAGAAATTACTTTCGTGCCATTCATGAATTCAATCTGGCCCTGATTATTGCTCCAGGGGACGCTCAAGCCGAATACTATTTAAGAAAAACCAAAGAACATCTTGATCAATCTATTGAAGACTATATTGTGAAGGCTCAACGTGATGAAGAGTCACTTAAGTATCAGAGTGCAATAGTTTCCTATTGTTCGATAATTAGGCTTCTTTATACTGTGCCTGACGATGTAAGATATAAGAATGCAGAAAAACAAATTAAAGACCTCGAATTAAAGTTAGGATTGGAGCCGGGTGAAACTCATTGTCTTAAAAAACAACGTACCCCTTAATGAAGTCGTCCTAGACTTTGTTGACTCGTACGGAAGTTATGAGATTTTTATTGGAAGGGCCGATGATTGTCATGTCATCATCGATGATCCTTTAATCTCAAGACACCATCTGGTTATTAAGAATCAAAATGATAAATGGTACTGCGAGAAGCTCTCAGAGTTAGGAGTGCTTCTGATTAATGGTAGTCTCATCACTCAAGCTGAAATTGTTGGCGGAGAAGAGATTAAATTTGGTCCTTATACACTCATCCCTGTAGAACTCCCTAAAAAGATTGAAGAAAAAGTAGAAGAGACTCCAGACGAAAGTGAGAAAGCCCCAGAAGCTTTAACGGTTGAAGATATTCCTGATTCAGACATACCTGAACCGGTGGAAGAAATTGAAGAAGAAACAGAAATACTTACTGAAGGATCTTCTTCTGAAGTTGAAGAAGAAGCCAGTGACGAAAATAATGATAGCTTTGGGGAGAGTGATTATTCAAATCAAGAGGATAGTTACTCCGATTTAGATTCCGGCTATGATGATCAAAGTATGGATTTAGTTGCCAGTGAAGATGATAGCGAAGAAGAATCCACCGACTTTGGTGGTGATGAATATAGTGATGGTTTTGGAGGAGGCGATCTAGAAGGCTTCTCGGGTTCTGAGGATGGTTTTGGTGATCAGGATGAAGGGACTCGTTTTCTAAAAGCATTTATTAATTATCAACTCGTCATCTTTGGGGAATATGCTCCTTACGACCGCTACCAGCTTGATACGGATGAAGTTTTTATCGGTCGAGATCCTAATAAATGTCAGATTGTTTTAAATGACCCAGAGGTATCCTCGGTTCACGCTGTTATCAGAAAGAACGGTAATGAGATTACTCTTGAAGATATGAACTCTTCAAATGGAACCTTGTTACATGGAGAAAGAATTAATAAGGCCCATATCCTGACAGGGGATGAATTCTTGATTGGGTCGACAACTTTTACTTTAGATATTAAGTCCGACCTTTTGGAAGCTGAATCTGATCGACTAATGCCGGTTGAATCAGGTCAGGTTATTGAGACTGAAGAATACGAGGAAGAAGAAGTCGATCTCGATGAAGGTGAGATTTCTTTTGATGGTCCAGCTGAACCTGAAGAAAAAAGCATAATTAAGCGAATACTTAAAAATCCTCAGCAAAGAAAGAAGGCCATATATATTGGTGCTGGTTTGATTTTAGTATGGGCCCTTCTTTATGAAGGGGAGGAAGCAGCTCCTCCGACTCCTCAAAAAGCTCCCGAGCAAAAAGTAGTTGAAGAAAAACCAAGGATTCAACTGAGCCCAGAGTTAGAAAACAGAAGAAATGTTGCCTATGAACTGGGAGTAAGCTTTTTTGAACAAAATAAATATTTTGAAGCGCTTAAAGAATTTGAAACGGTTGTATCAATTGATCCTGAATATAAAAATGTTCAAACTTATTTTGAACAAACCAAACTAGGGTTAAAGCAACTCGAAGAACTGGAAGCCAAGAAAAGAGCTGATGAAGAAAGAATTGCTCTGAAAAAAGTTATCGATGAATTACTGGTTAAGGCCAGAGAAGCTGTAAAGAATAGACAGGTCCAGCTGGCAGAAAATTACTTTGCTCAAATTGTTGAGAAAGATCCAGAGAACATGGAAATCCAACAGCTAAAACTTGAATTGGAGATTTGGCAAAAAGAAGAAGAAAAGAAAAGGCTAGAGCAAGCAGCTAAAGAAGCAGCTAGAAAGACGATGGTTGATGCTATGGCGCCAGGTAAAACCTTTTATCTGAAAAAAGACTGGTACAAGGCCATCCTTAAATTGGAAGAGTTTTTAAATCGTAAGGGAAATGATGAAGACTTAATTAAAGAAGCAAGTGATATGCTTGCTGATGCTAAGTCGGAGCTTGCTCAAGAGTTGGGTCCCTTATTAGGTCGTGCACGCTCTCTGAAAGAAGGTCAGGATCTTAAAAACGCTTATGAAGCTTATTTAAATATTTTAAAGGTAGAGCCGACTAATGCTGAGGCGTTAAACGAAATAGATAATATTCGTAATCAAATCGACACAAGATCTAAGAGACTTTATAGAGAAGCTATTATTTCTGAATCTCTTTCATTATTTAATGATGCCAAAGAAAAGCTTCAAGAGGTTCAACAAATATCACCGACTGACAGTGAGTATTATAGAAAAGCAAGCGACAAGCTTAAAACGTATCTGGAATAACTATGAGATTGAAATCTTATGCAGCTAAAACTCATCAAGGACCATATCTTCAAGTGAATGAAGATGCGTATGATTTTGATTTCGAGAATGAACTCTATCTGATTATAGATGCTTTTGGTGGTTCAGGAATTGGAGATGTTGCAGCTGAAAACTTCAAGCAACATGTAAAAAATTTTTATACAAAGCTAGCGGATGATCCTAATGCCACTATGCCTTTATACTATAACCCTAAGAATGTGTTAGTGGGCAATGCTCTAGTAAATGCCTTGTTGAACGCTCACCAGTCCTTACTTAGCGTAAATAACCTTAAGACGATTAACCAGCGAGCGGGAATAAGTACGATTGTAGCGGCAAAGTCGGAAAGCTTAATGGTGTTGTTAGGCATTGGTAACTGCTGTGCTTATCACTTCAGAGAGGGGAATTTAGTTAAGATTATTCATGAAGATGATATGAAGTTTCATTCTAAAGGTCAGATTGAAGGACGGTTTCGTTCTACTCCCATGAGTGCAGTGGGAATGTACCCCGAACTAACTTATAATCTTAAAGAGGTAAGACTAGTTGAAGGGGATAAGCTACTCTTGCTTTCCGATGGTGTTTTTGGAACTGTAAATGATGAAGAAATTCTTTATCACCTCTCTCGACCAGCTTTGGATTCAGGGGAAAGACTTAATAGTTTACTAAAACTATCCAACACTAAAGGTAATGTGGATAATCAAGTCGCAATGCTGCTCGAGTATTAACTTTTTCATTCACATAGTGCATCCCTGAACCCTATAATTTTAGACTACAGGAGAATTCAGGGATGAGTTACAAAGTTATAGTTGCTGATGACAGCCAGACCATTCAGAAAGTTATTAATATCACTCTGGCCAAGCAACCTTACAATCTTATTGAGTGTTTATCAGAAGATGCTCTTTTCACTGAACTTGAAAAGAATAAAATTGATCTTGTCTGTTTAGACTTTAATCTATCAGATAAATATTCTGGTCCTGAACTTGCAGAAAAAATTAAAGTAAAATCCCCTACTACTCAGATTCTATTCTTAATGGGGACATTCGACACGATTGATGATGCTACCATGGAAAAATGTGGAGCTTCAGACAAAATCGTAAAGCCGTTTGATTCCAACAAATTTATTTCTCTGTGTAAAAGATTAACTCATCAGGAACCAGGAATTGCCAATCCTCCTCACGAAACCTCATCCTTCGATAATCTGGAATCTCAATGGAGTGTAAATGATACTGTTGAGAAAGTTCCACCTAAGATTGAAGATGCGGCTCCAGCGTCTTCAGGTGGAGATATGAATGCGCTTGATAAAGAGATGAACGATTGGGGAATGAGTATCCCTGGAGTTATTAATCAATCTCCAACAGGACCAATGGTTGATCTTCCTCCAGTGATAGATCTTCCTGAATCAGCAGAAGCAGAAG
>Ga0079223_10000495_pt1 | contig 20213 bp, 13 predicted proteins | sample Stecom2011_FD_75072 | JGI IMG/M metagenome (GOLD analysis project Ga0079223, IMG submission 75072) | Agricultural soil microbial communities from Utah to study Nitrogen management - Steer compost 2011 | ecosystem: Environmental > Terrestrial > Soil > Agricultural land | place: USA: Utah...
AATTTAGAATTACCGTTTACGATAATCGTTTTTTCTACTGGATCGTTAAAACAGTATTGGCGTATTCCGTCACCGTTGATATCCTCAAAAGCTGGACCCGGTTCAAAAATACCGTCACCGTTTACATCCTCTCCACGGTTTGCATATCCATCTCCGTTGCGGTCTTCACCTGGATCGAGTTTAAAATTATCATTAAAATCTTCGAAAGGAAGCACTTCAAAAACAGTATCAATGTTATTTAAGCTGCTTTCATCAATATTGATCTTTAATATTTCGTTGACAACTCCGGATATTTTAAGGCTGAACGTAACTTTGGTACCATCCACAACCGGATTGCCGTTTATATCTGTCACAATCGCAGCGCATGGGAGCGCAAATGTTCCGTCATTTGGATTCTCTCCTTTCAGGACATTTGTAGCTACTGTTATATATTTGGGAGGACCTGCAATGGTGAATTTAACAGTATCGGATAAAATAGAAGAATTAAAATCACCTGCTGCAATCCAGACTTGTCGATGAAAACTGGGAATTTTACCGGCTACAAGATATGTCGTAGCCGATCCGTCATCACTTGAAATCACAACGGGTGGATCGAGGTATTCGCCACCACCCGGACCATTAAGAATATTAAATGAGATCCGTTCATCTTTTACTCTGTTTCCAAATTTATCGTAAGCAATTGCAGTGATTCTGGTGCGATCACCATTAATCGAAATCACTTCAGGGGTTCCATTCAGCTCTATATAAGCAACTTTGTTTGCCCTGAAATAGAGCTGGAATGATCCGTTTGTTACTTCTGATGATTTTCTGGCCAGAACGGAGATCGTTGATGTTGTTGCAAAGTTTGGATTACGAACAGTAAAAAATGCCTTGCCATTATTGTCTGTATTAATAGTTTTTGCAAATATTGTATCCATTTTACCTGCTGTTACACAGATTTCAAGAGTAGCATCAGGTACAGGTGTTTTTTTATCTCCTTCAAGATATGTCACCGAAAACCTGGTTGAATCGGTATTGTCTGCAATACAACTTTGGCCTGGAACTGTATCTATAAGTAATATGTTGGAGGAATAATTAATAAGAGCAAAAGCCTGTGCACCAGCAGCCGAAATCGTGACTGTATCAAGTCCTGAACCGGTTCCATATATTCTGCATCTGGCTTCACCTCTGCTGTTTGTGCATGTATCGGCAGATATGATTTTTGTTGCATCAAGCTTTTTCGAAAAATTTACCGGTTCACCGGAAATTGTCTTTTGGGCTGCATCCGCAAGCATCACCACAACTGTTGATGTATCTTTGCCATCATTACTTATACTTTGAGGGTTGGCTGTTGCAGTCATGGTTACGCCTGTAAATTCAACAGGTATGGATTGTATCTTTGTTGGATCACTTTTTAAAACGGCTGTAACTGTTGCCACAATATTTCTTCTGTCGCTTCTGAGATACGCTTCAGCTTTTCCGTCAGAGTCAGTTTGTGCTTCTGATGTAATTATTCCGGCAGTAGTAGAGAACGAAATCATGTCTCCTACAACCGGATTACCATTTCTGTTTTTTATATAAACAATAACTGGTGATTTACTTACTCCATCAGCTGGTATTGCTTCAGGTCCCTGAATCACCATTTCTCTGGTTGTAATGTATTGAATGGTGGTGTCGGCAGACGCATAGCCGTTAGTATTATCAAACGCGATTAATTCAAGTCGTAATGTACTTTCATGTGCAAGTGGCAAAATCGAAAAAGTACATTTTCCGGAAGCATCGGTTTTTTGAGATTGGGTTTGGGATGTATCATCATCGTTTGCCGTTAAATAATTTGCTGTAAGCTTGATTGTTCTGTTTTTAAGTGGTGTACCTGAATTGTCTGCAAAAACTGCTTCAATTCGTGAAGTATCCACTGTTCCTGTCTGAAGCACAGTTTTATTTAGGGAAATGGAAAGAGAGAGATTCGAGACATTCAGCTTTAATATGGATTCGGTTCCAGATGATGAAATTTTCAGGGTATTGGAACCATTTTTAAGTGCTTTAATATATGCTAATGCTCTGCCTTCATAATTTGTACTGGAATCTGCAGAAATTATTTGTAGTACAGAATCGCCTGGTTCTGTGAAATTGTAAAAAACTGCTGCTTTTGCTACATCATATCCTGATGCGTTGATAAGATTTGTTGTGATTACAGCAGTATCTCCAACAATCAGATTTGTTTTATTAACCGAAACAGACAGTTTCATTCCTTTAAAAATGACTTCAATTTCATCACTAAGGGCTTGATCAGAAATAAGGTATGCTGTTATGTATGCAGTATCATTGATATTGGAACTTACCAGAGTTGCTTTTGCAATTCCATCAGGTCCTGTTATGCTTTGTCCCGAATTATTGGGATTGGAGCCGTCACCAATAATGATACCGGCAGTTGTAATAAACTGAATATATTCACCTGCAAGTGGATTATGATTTCGATTCAAAACTCTTACAGAGATATCTGTAACATCTTCTCCATCCGCTTTGATTATACTTTTTTCGGGTATTGCTTCAATCAGCTTTTGAATTTTATCCGGAGTATCGGTAACTTCAACTTGTATTGTAGTTTCGACACCGTTTGATTTGAATCTCAGATCAATTTTTCCTGGAATAGTATCTGTAAAATGAAAGAGCGCACGCCCATTTTCATCAGATGTTGCAGTTGTATTGACCAATTTTCCTCTTGAACTATAAGCGGTTATAACCTCTGCGGGTATTGGTTGTACGGGATTTTGGTTTTCATCAACAAGATTTATCCGAATGATAATTGTATCACCAATCAGTACAAATGGTTGTTCGGTACTGGCAAAAATTGATAGTCTGGTGTTGGGTATAGATGGAGGAGAAGTAATACCGGGATCTCCGTTATCATCATTAATCGTACAGAAAAGACCCAGAGATATGATGAGTACTGTTGTCCACATCAAGTGGATTGTGTGCCTCACAAATAACCTCCTTTATATTATTTTCAAACTTTTTCAGACCTGTGGAACACAGATTATTTTCTTTTCAATTATATGGTTATTAATTTGGAAAAATCAATGACTAAAACTATACTTTGAACGTTATTCAAAGTGGATATAAAAGAAAAAGAAGACGTTTCAAAGGGACAATAATAGATTCGAATATGACTTGCGGCATTAAAATCCGTTCCATTTCTAAAAAATCTCCGTTTTTCAGTTCCGGCTTGCGTAAAGGTGATCGTATTGTGCAAATCAATGGAGAGAGAATTTGCGATGATCTGGATTTTATGTTTTATTCTGCTGAAGAGTTTCTGGATATAATTGCAGAAAAAAACGGGAAAACATCTCAATTTTTTGTTCAGAGAGAAGAAGGCTGTTTTAATGAACTGGAATTTGATGAATTACCGATCAATACATGTAAAAACAGGTGCATTTTCTGTTTCATTGATCAGATGCCCCCGGGTTTGAGAAAAGGGCTGTACATAAAAGATGAAGATTTAAGGCACTCTTTTTTAAATGGCAATTATGTTACTTTGAGTTCAGCAAGCAGTGATGATCTTGAGAAAGTCGTAAAAATTGGAATATCACCTCTTTTTATCTCTGTGCATGCGACTGATACAGAAATAAGAAATCGTATGCTAAGGAATAACAAAGCTCCTTCCATTCTTGATCAATTGAAATTTTTAGAGGGTTCTGGAATACGTTTTCATACTCAGATAGTATTGTGCCCAGGATATAATGATGGAAAAGTCTTGAAAAAAACTATCTGTGATCTGTTCAATTTCAGAAATTCACTACTCTCTGTAGCTGTAGTTCCTGTGGGTTTAACCCGTTTTCGTAAATTCAAAATCCAGAATGTTACTCAGGATATCGCTCTGAATGTTTGTGATGAAATCAATGCTTTAAGTAACAAGTATTTGATTCGTGACAAAGTCAGAAAACTGTTTCTTGCAGATGAATTCTTTATCAAAGCTGATTTACCTGTACCGGATCATTCTTATTATGAAGATTATCCTCAGATTCAAAATGGAATAGGTCTTGTCAGACAATTGCTGGATCAGGCAGGTTTATGTAAAAGAGATGCAGTTAAAACAAACAAAAATGTTGATAAGGATAAAAAACTTGTATTAACTTCAAAATCAGCATACCCCTTTTTAAAAAGAATAGTGTCTGATTTCAAAAATTCTTTTCCTGGATTTAATACTTCAGTAGTAAATGTCGAGAATCGTTTTTTTGGTGATTCGGTAACTGTTGCAGGTCTGTTGACAGCTGCTGATGTAATTAAAATATTAAAAAAAATGCCACAAAAAAACAATTATGAAAAAATCATACTTCCGTCTGTTATGTTTAACTATGCTGGTTTTACTCTGGATGGTTATTCTGCAAAAAGATTGAGTCGTAAAACAGGATACGAGATAAAAACTGTAGATTCGCTTGAAGAACTTGTGTTTAAAAACAGATAATATAAATAATGGTCTGAAAACAGATAAGAATATCACTTAGTCCAAGGAATAAGTTCAATTGACACAGATTAATAAAAATGTGGAATTAAGGCTTAACCGATATCTGGCACAATGTGGGTTAGGTTCACGGCGAAAAGCTGATGAGCTGATCAACACCGGACACGTTTATGTAAATGGAAAACGGGTTACAGAAATGGGTGTAAAAGTCTTACCTGGTAGAGATATTATAGAGTATCACGGCAAACAGGTAAAACCGATTCGAAACCTGGCTTATTATGCTTATAATAAGCCGGTAAATGTAATAGTTACAAAAAATGATCCGCAAAAACGTGAAACTGTATACGATGCATTGAAAAAAAAGAAAATTGATGTGGAACACCTCAATTATGTAGGGCGTCTGGATTACAATTCTGAGGGGTTATTGTTGCTTACCAATGATGGCGATTTGATACATTCTGTTACCCATCCGCGGTTTAAAATAAAAAAAGTATACAGAGTAAAAATTATGAAAAGATTGTCTTCAGAAGAGATTAATATGCTAATATGTGGAATTGAGTCTGATGGACAGATTCTTCATGCAGCTTCGGTAAGAGACGTTTCGCAGCCTGCTTCTGAGAGAAAACAGTTCTGGTATGAGATTGAGTTATTTGAAGGTAAAAACCGCCAGATTCGCAGGATGATGAAAGAATTGGGTGTGGGGATAAGTCGGTTGCGACGAATCCAGTTTGGATCTGTAAAACTTAACAACCTTGTTTCTGGTGACATTCGTACTTTGACAGAAAAAGAAGTTGCAGCACTGAAAAACTGTGGATACAAAAGGTAATTAGTGTTCATTTTTTGATTTAAGAGGTTCACATTAATATTTTAACAGTAGTATGTGTTCCGACAAATTTGGAAAATTGTGATCAAGTGTTGTTATTGGAGTAATATAAGATTATTCTTATAGAGAACCTGATTCACAAATTGCGCAAAAATAGCGGATACTTTTGAGTTGTATGAATCCTGGTCGTCTTGTTCAGGCAAAGTTAAACGGTTATAAGGGAGGAGCAGTATGAAACTTGCAGTATTGATTAATTTAATCGTTATGTTAGTTTTTCCTTTTTATGTTGACGCCCAGATGGGGATGAAATTCAGAGGAAGTGACGGATGGGGGATTCAGAGTCAGTATGAAAGATTCTTTAACAACTATAGCCTTAACCGGTATTATGGCAAAATTACTGAAATTGATACTATAACCCCAATGCATGATATGGGGAGTGGAATACAATTGAAACTTAAGGGCGACAGGGAAGAATATATCGTACATTTAGGACCTTCATGGTTTATTATTCATCAGGATATGTCTCTAGGAATTAACGAAAATGTTGAAATAAAAGGATGCAAAGTTGCAATTAATGGTAAACCGGTTATCATGGCAGCTGAAATGAGACGAAAAGATAATATTTTGTATCTCAGAGACCAGGATGGAATTCCATACTGGTCTATGTGGAGAAAAAAATAATCATTCTGAATGAAATGAAGTTTTATTTCCAGATAATTGATAACGGAGAATGCGGGAGTTTCTTTTTCTGTTAAAATCCTGTTGTTTCGAAAGTGGCAGATCGGTTATTTTTGCAGGTGTAAAACCTAATTGTATAAACCAGTCTGAAGTTTGCGTTGTCAGTACAAAAACAGCTTTGTGATGCTGTTTTGCTGCTTTGTCCATTAAATATGAGATTACCTTTTTACCAATACCAAGATTGGTATACATCTCGTCAACTACTATTGCTGCAATTTCACTTTGACCATCAGGGTATTCGTGAAGAGCTCCGCAGGCATGTATCGTTCCGTCTACTTCATATACAACATAATCACTTACTTTTTTTTCAAGATCTGAAGCTGTACGGTTAACAAGAATCTGCTGTTCAATCGCCGGTTGCATCAGACGAAGCACATCTGCAATATCGGGAATTTTCATAAGTCGTATGTTCTCATGCTGATTGGAATAAATCATTGTACCGAGACCTCTGTTAGAAAAGATCTCTTTTAGTATCAACCCTTCAGAACTTCCATCTATAATATGTACTCTTCTTATTCCTTTGCTACAAGCACGTAAAGCAAGTGAAACCAGTTCAAGTTGTTCATTGGGTAACATGCCGGAATTTAATTCAAGAAAGTGTGCTGCCTGGGCTATTGAAAGCTGTGTAATTATTTTGTCACTGGATATATAGATACCTTCCGGTATTTTAAAACCATTAGTACTTATACCGCTTCGGTTTGTAAGGAAAAAAAGTTTTGCTGCTTTAAGTTCCACACCTATTGTATAAGCAAGTTCATTTGATGAAAGATTGTAAGGTTTTCCTTTTGCGTTCCATCCGATATTGGGAAAAATTGGAATAAGACCATCCTCAATCACATTTTTTAGGATCTCAGTTTGTAACCGTTCCACCATTCCGGAGCTCTGGTAATCGATTCCATTTCGAACACCAATGCTTTTTGCGCGAACCCAGTTTCCGATAACTGCATTGGTGTCATGTTCAGCCAGTGAGGTCATTAAATTGTTGGATACATCAAATGCAGCCATTTTTATAAAAGGAATAGCATCAGGTTCAGAAATGCGGATACCATTAACTGATCGGCATTCCTTATGATAGGTTTGAAGGATATCATTGATTCTGTTTCGCGCACCAGGTACTAAAACAATCCGGATTCCCATTTTATGAAGTAAGACCAGGTCTTTAACAAGAATAGGAAAAAAAGGGCTCGATACAAGAGTATCATCAATCTTGATTACAAATATCTCGTTTTTGTATCTATTGATATATCCGAAAGCCTGACGAATTATTTCAACCTGTTCTTTCAGTCTGCTTTTATCCATTCTTTCTTATCCAATCATTAAATCAGTAATTTTAAACTTTTCAATAAAAAGGCAATTTTTCGAGCCCTGGTTTTCAACAAATACGAATATGCTGATATTTGTATTAATAAAAAAATCAGTTAAAATTGAATATCCTCCATCCGAAATTGCCAGTACTATAAACAGAAAATAAAATATGTACCAGAAGTTTATGTAACAGGCAGTAATTAAAACCTGATATTAAAAATTCTTTTTTGCGAATTTCGGCATAACGATCTGACTAAGGACAGGAAAAAACACTCGATATCCTTGTTCACATGTGAACGTTTCTGATCTATGTTGTGACCCCGCCGTAAAGGCTGATGTAGATAATATAAATATACGCTTACAGCAGACTGAAAAACCATTGTAGTTTCGAAACAACGTAACAGGAGCATGTTTCGGGCAGTGGATTGGAAATAAAGGGAAACGTTTTTTTATGAGCTGGGTAATAATAACTGTGCAGGGAAAGCTAATATTCTTTAATTGACCTTGCGATAAAGTTAATACTATGCTATACTTAAAGTTATGAGAAATCAGGAATTGAATTTCAGTTATGGTATGATGTTTCTGGTTTTAATGTTTTGTTTTGCTGCTGCAATATTGGGAGACAGCACAACAGAAGCGTTGCTTTTAGCTCATTTCGATACAAGGATTGTTGCACACATGTTTTTGTTTAATGCAGCTTTCCTGTTTTTAATATCCGGAATGATTATTCCTGTTATAGACAGGATAGACCGTGGTATTTTATTTCAGACAGCTCTTCTGGTACATGTGTCGATATTGATAGTTATCCGATTTCTTCTTTATTTAAATCTGAAATCCCTGTATCCGTTTCTTTATTCCTATGCATATATTACAAAGCTTCTTTTTTTTCTTCTTTTTTGGACACTTGTAAACGATCTTGTTGATTCCAGAAAAGCTGCAGGTTTATTTGCCCGGCTTGCTGCTGGTGGAACTTTAGGAGCAATAGGTATATCTTTTTTTATTCCGTGGTTCATGAGCTTTTTTCAGGTTCAAAACCTTTTTTACATTTGGATTGTACTTGTTTTCTGTGTTTACCTCCTTTTTATTCCGGTAAAAGAAAGAAGCTCTGGACTTCATTTTAAAGTCAATCGGGATCGGATTGATCCTCAGGTTAAAGGAGTCAATTCATTATTGGATGGCATTAAACTGCTTAAGAGGGAACCGATGTTGGGTCATATGTCTGTTCTGTATGGTATGATCTTTTTTTTGCTGGTAATACAGCAGTTCTATTTTTATTCTCAGATAAAGACAGCTTTGTCGGATGCATCACAGGTAGCTTCCTTTCTGGGCTGCTTTAACGGTGCAAGTATGACAGTAACAATCATGTTACAGCTTATGATAGCCGGTAAGGTTATCAGTCGTTTGGGTTCGACACGTTCAATGCTTCTGCTTCCTGTTATTCTGGTTTTCAATTACATTGCAATGTTATTGATATCGGCTGGAATTAGTCCGGGTGCAGTTTCTTTATTTGGAGTTACGGTTGTTGGAATGGGTCTTCGTGTTGCATTTTTTGATTCATTTTTCTCGCCCAACTTTCAGATCTTTTTTTCCAGTTTACCACAGGAAGTCAGGGGAAGGGGTAAAATATGTATTGAGGGGATAATAAAACCGGTTTCAATTGTTATTGCTGGTATTTGGATAATTAAAGTTATGCCAGTTATTACCGATCGGATCAATTTCTACATTCTTGCAGTATTATCCGGTATTGCGATATTTGAATCCTGGCGATTAAGATCAAAGTATACAGAAAGTTTGATAATGTATTTTTCCGGATACACCGGAAAAAAAAGTAACATCCTTTTTAAACAATTAAAAGTATCTGGAGAGCCTCATTTTTCAGCAATGGTAAATGAAAAACTGAAAAATGAGGATTTTGTTGTTAAAAAGTTCATAATTGAATTTCTTGCTGATTCTGCTACCGATGAAGCTGTGTCGATTCTTGATGAGAATCTCGGGAACAGAGATCCAAGAGTGAGAGCGTCAGTTCTTGTTGAACTGGGTAAATTAAAAATTGAAAAATCAAAAAAACATATTATCGCATGTTTATCAGATCCGGATCAACGGGTTATTGCGAATGCTGTAAGTGCATTGTGTCAGTATAAAGATTCTTATTTGAATAAATACATCGAACCGTTTCTGAACAGTCATCTTAGAAGAGTTCGTTCTGATGCCATGATAGCGCTTTGGCCTTTTTCTGATGCAAAGAAAAAGGAATCTGTTTTAAATGAACTTGAACACGAATTGTTCGATTTTTCAAGTACACCGGCAAGGATCAGCAGCAATTTATATGTATTGGGAGAAATTGATGACAGGAGGTCGTTGGAAATTCTGAATCAGTATCACCTGTGTAATAAGAGTGCCTATGACAATCAGATGGTTTTTGATCAGATGGTGAATGCTCTTTCAAAAAAAAATGATATATCGGCTATTCATATATTACTTGAGATCGCAGCGGATTCTGGCAGAAAAAGGCAGATGGTTATTAAAAGCAAAATTGCACACTTTTTCAAAATGAAACCTGAAGTGATTTTGGATTTTCTAAATGAAAAATCCTGTCTTAAAAGGAACATTATTATTCAGGCTGTTTATGAAATGCCTGAAGATGTAATTAAAAAAATCAGGCCTGAATTAAAAGAAATAGCATCAGAAGAGATGTATCAGTTGAAAAGGAATATGGATGTATACAGTAAAGTGTCAGGATATAAAGGTACAGAACTGTTTTGTTATTCATTAATGGAAGAATACATCGAAACTGAAATAAAAAGTTTACTTGTCATTGCATCTTTAATTGACAAATCAATGAAACTGAAAAACTGTATTTTACAGGTATTCAACAAGGATGCTTATGTGCGCGCAAATGCTTTTGAAATGATGAACAATACCGGATTTTTAAAACTGAATCGATTGATAATAAAAATGATGGAAAAGAAAGAACGATTATTATCTATGGTTAATCATTCTGAAATACCTGAGCCCAAATCGTATTCTGTTATAAAAAGATTTGTAGATAATGAAAACAGGTGGGTGGCAAAATGTGCTGATTTTAGTTTGCAGAAATTCGCCAGATTCGTATCGCAATCAGGTGATTGAGGTTCGTTAAATCTTGATTCATGACTTCATCACAGAACAACCAGAGAAAGAGATAAATGTGGATAGAAAATTATCTCCCAAATTACTCGAAAATGTGTTGATCTTGAAAGAATGCTCTTTATTCTGTAATGTTAATACAAGTGAATTGCGTGCCGTTTCGGAAATTGCTGAAGAGGTGTTTTTCGATAAGGGGCAGTGTGTTATAAAAGAAGGTGAGAAAGGTAATTCTCTTTATCTCATAAAATCAGGGCAGGTACAGATATTTCAGAAATCAATAAAAACAGGAGAATTGTTAAAAAAAGAAAAACTTTATAGTGGGGAATGTTTTGGTGAAATGGCTGTAATAGATGAGGAAATCCGGACTAAAACAGCTGTTTCAATGGGGGATTCTATCATGCTTCGAATAAACAGGGATGATTTATATAACACTATTCAGCTGTATCCTTCCATAGGTATAGAACTTTTTTGTAAGATTGTTAAAATGATATATAGAGAGAAACAATATCTGGAAAAGTTGATTGACGGGTGACAGAAGCAGAATATGGAATCTGTCTGATTTGAGTCCATCCTATAAAGCGTAGAATTTATGGTTTTTTCACTTATAATGATTACAGGTTTAATTTTGTTTACCTGTGCTCCAGTGAATATGGATGTTTATGTTCATATGATGCACAATCAGGAAATTTATCTGCGTGAAGAAGTTGTACCAGCTTTTGAGGCTGAAAACCGTGTAAAAATAGATATAAGACGTTATGATTTTACTGATAATTTACATGAAATACTTGGGGATGATGACGTGAAACCGGCGCTTGTTAAAGTACAATTCGACAAAAGCGCGGCTTTGATGCAGAAAAATCTTTTGATGCCTCTTGATTCTATATATATCTGAAGAGGATCTTGAAGCATTTAAAAAGGAATACCTTTTGATATCTTTGGAAGCATTGGATGGGAAACAGTATCTTGTACCTAGAAAATTCGAGACAAGAATAATGGTTTTTTGTAAAAGTAAGGTATCTGAAGCGGTATCGATTTGGCGTGAATACAGGGACCAGATCAATATTGAACTACAAAAATATAACGGATATGGACTTCCCGATACTTATTTACTTGAAGAGGATCCTGAATCATGGGATTATTATGATATTTTTGTAGTTGGGTGGATTTGGGCTAACAGAACGTATAATGGTAAAAAAATGCCCAGAATTGCTCACAGAGGCCAAAACTACTCAGGTACGTCATTACGGATTATTGATCGGGTTTTCCAGTTAAATGGAGATATCTCTGAGGTTAATTCGATGAAAGGGGACGGGGTTATTGATGCTTTTTATTGGGAGGCTGTTTATGTTTCGGCTGGTATCTTTAATCCGCAAATGTGGGAAAAAAGGTGGGCCGGGAATGAAATCTGGCAGGGTTTTGGCAGAGGTGAAGTCTTCCTTTCATTTATGACACAATTAGACTGTTTTTTTATTCATGGAACTGGAAAAGATGGTCTGAATGGGTTTCTTGAAAATCCTGATGATATGGGAGTGGCAACTATGCCTGTTGGTTGTTCTGTGGAATTGAATAAGGAAAAAGGTGTTCCCAGGCGCGTCGGAAAAAAAACCATTTCAACAGGAGGATGGTGGTGGGGAATCCCAAAAAATAGCCCTGCGCCTGCGGCATCATTTAAATTTTTATCTTACATAACAGGCATTTCTGCTCAGATTCAGGAGGGATCGAGGTTTGGGATGATTCCGGTTAGAAAAGATGTTCTTGAAGACATAGAAATGTTATTCGGTGGAATGTGGATTTCTGATATCTACAATGTTTCTTTAAAACAGCTAATGCATAATGGGAATGTCATTACTGGTTCTGATGCTGATTTTGAAAGAATTTCTTCATTATATCTAAAGGCCTGGAATGATATTGTTGTAAATCGAAACTGGTCTTCAGACAAAATGATCCCATCAAGGAAGTATATCAGTAAGTTGATAGATACTAAATACGGACAGAAAATCACAGAAATCGCAAACGTAAAATAGCTGAAATAAGAATGATTAAAAAGTGAAACTTGATTAAATGGAAAAAGGCACATTTAAACAGGATGAGCAGAATTTTGAGGCATTACGTGAATTGTATTCTGCAGGCCAGAAGGACAAAGAAACTGTAATGAATCTTGCTCAGTATTATGCCAATCGTGGCTGGTATAATGAAGCTGTTGATATTTTAAAAGATGCAATTGCCGACCACTGTGATGACTATATGCTGCATCTTGAATATGGCAATACCTGTTTCAGACGAAAGGATTATAAAACAGCAGTTGAATCGTTCAGGAAAGTAACTGAATTAAAGCCTCAAAGTATAGAGGGTTGGAATAATCTGGGTATTGCGTTGATACAAATTGGAGAAATTAAGGCTGCCAGGGAGTCTTTCAGTAAAGTACTTCAGATTGAACCCCAAAATCCCGGTGCGTTAATGAATGTTGGAAACTGTTATTACAACAGCAGGGATTATGAAGAAGCTCGAAACTCTTTTAATGAGGTTATCAGGCTTAAACCGGATTTTGCTGATGCATGGTTTAATCTGGGTAATACATTTATTGAATTGGAAGATTATGATCAGGCCAGAATCTCCTTTGTAAAAGCTCTGAACTATGATCCGGAATTTTTTTCAGCATTAAAGAATTTAGGCTTTGTATATGATAAAATGGAATTGTGTACTGAAGCAGAAAGCTGTTATCTGAAAGCGATTGAAAAGTGTAAAGCTGATGCTGCAATTCGGGTTAATCTCGGAAACCTTTATCTCAGGCAGAAAAAAATTGACGATGCCAGGAGGTGTTTTTTAAAAGCTGTCAGACTTGCTCCTTACAATACAAGTGGATGGATGGGGCTACGCTATCTTGCACTTATTAAAGGAGATTTGAATATGTTCGTGAGGGCTACACTGGCATCACTTCCAAGGCTTAGTGATGAAATACTGGCCCAGAGCATTGAGATCCTTTACGAATTTAATCAGTTGTCAAAAGCAGAAGAAATACTTGCGCAGGCCGATCGTCTTGGCAGAACTGCAGATCTGCTTGATCTACAAAAATTGTTGATATCTCAGAAAAAGGGGATTGATACAGAAGAAACCACAGAAATTTATAAAAAATTATGTAGTGTAACTCAGACCGATACAATCAGAAAAGGGTTGGCTCGATATGCACTGGAAAAGGGATTACATGATCAGGTGATCAAATATATTCAGAGTATGGAAAATCCGGACGATGCTGCATATGGCTTGATTTGGCGTGCATTTCTGGCAAAAAATGAGATATTTAAGGCAAAACAGCAAATACAAAACTATATTAAAGAAAATCCTGAAAGTTATGATTGCTGGTTTCTTTTGGCAAGAATTGAAGCGTTGAGGGGGCATAGAATTCGCGCTGAAAGATTTCTGGTTCGTGCATTGGAAAATGGGTTTACTAATCTGGATGAACTCAATCAATATCCCGATTTAAAGGAAATATTTGATTCTCTTGCTCAATCATCAAAAGACAGGCTTCTTGAATGTTATTAAAAAAAGTTTTACAGGTTTAAAGGTAAAAGAAAGGCGGTTATGAAATGAGAAGAGTAGATCGCATTCCTGAGTCAGTTTTCGGAATGGAAAACAGCTCGATTGATTCGAACCGTTTTTATTCGATTCTTCTTGATGCAAAAGCAGCTGCTGTATCGGAGAATATGTGTGATATAGCAGATAAGCTGCTTTTGAATGAAAAAGAAAATGCAAAAATTGCTCTGGATCAGCTATGGAATCTGAAAAAAAATCTGACATCAGAGAGCAGCAAAACGCTGGATTTATTAATCAACTATTATCAGGAAAAAATGGACATCCTTCGCACCAAAGAGGAACAGATCAAGAAAGTGAGTATGGATTCACGAAATCTTCTCGAGGAAAAGCGCAGGCGTGATGAAGAAGTCGCATCAATAAAACAGCAGATCCTTGATTGTACAAAAGAGCTTGAGCTCTTGAATTCGAAACTGGAAACTTTGAAAACAAAGGAACAGGAACTGTTACTTATTGAGAAACAGCTTAAATGTGAACTTGATAATAATGAAAATGAAATTGTAAACGGATTGTACGAGATTATTTTAAGTCAGAAAAATGAATTGGGACAATCGGAATGCGAAATTAATGAAGAACCAGCACCAGATTATGAAAACAGGGATAATAACGCCAAAAAAGAGTTCGATTCTCCACAGGTTGAGTACAAAGAGCCTCAGTTTATACAGTCAGAAATTTCCGATAATTCCGGGATTACAAAGAAAATAATTGAACCTCCTGTTTTCCCGAAATCTGTGGTTAAAACAACCAAGGGCAGAATAATTGGTGAATATTATTATGATAACACGGTGTATAAAAATAAACGCCATTATGTTTTTAACAGCAGGTTTTTTTGTGAGCATCTCTCAAACAACATCAAACTTTTAAGACAGAGGTTTAACCAGACTGTATATTCTGAAATCGTCCAGATGATACAGGATGCATATAAACGGGTTTCAGAGAATGATAAACTGCATTTTGAGATTGCTACAAATGAAGTTTTGAATGAAAAATCATTAAAGCAGCTATGGGTTGATTCGAAAAACAGATCACTAGATGAAATGGAGCGATTTTGCAACCGGTTAAATGCAAAAATCGGAGTTTTAGGTGTAAATTACAATGCCTTACTTGTAGAACAGATGAAACGGTGTACAGAAAACTGATTTATAATATTCTGAAAACGATATTGCTGCTTTTTTCAGTTTCAATTATCCTCTCTGCAGATACTTTGCCGACAGATGACAATGTTCCCAGGTCGGAAAATATTGGTTTTGCAGATAATTCGAAAGAAACGAACGATTCGCAAGCAGATGAGTCTGGTCTGAACAAAACAAGAAAACCATCTTTTGCAAAGCAATACTTTCAGGATTTTTTACTTAATTCTGTTGAAAATCTAAAATGTTTTACTGAAAAAATCAAAACTCTGCGTCATTATGGAGTAAAATTAATTGTTTTGCTTGTTTCTGTAACTGTAATACTTGCAACAATAATTTTTTATTTACAGAAACAGGACAGGGTACGTTTTATGACAACCACTCGCTTATCAGTAATGGATAAAGAGGTGCAGAGGGCTTGCAGGCTGATTGAACGTAAGTTTACAGACAGTAGCCTGACACCTGAAATGGTATGTGATGAACTGGTGACAGGAGAAGCTTTTTTACAGGCACTTTTTAAAAAAGAGCTGGGAATGAGTATAGAAGAATTCACAAATCAGGTCAGGATAAACAGAGCCAGAATTTTATTAAACAAGAATTGGGAAGCAGATGCTGATGAGCTGGTGTACGAAACCGGTTTTAAAGATACCGAAGAATTTTTAATTACTTTCAACAAGATAACAGGAGTCAGTTACGAGTCATTCAAAAACAGTATCAGAATGGAAACTGAAAATATCTGATCATTTGAAATTTCTATAATTTTCTTTCTTTTTGCTACAGTTGACCTCGCACTATAATGATTGGAAAAAATTGAAGGATCAGATACTTTGGATACGGTTTTTAACGGGCAGATTTTTAGAAAGATCATTCGAATTTTATTGGTAGACTGAAAGTCCCTCATTCACCTGCTAAAAACAAATTAGATCAAACCGGGAGCATGAAACGGATGTATTGATTTAGTTTGCTTAAACGGTTGCTAAAAATCTATTTTATCGCTTCTGAACAATGTTTCATTATTAGTTTTTTGTACAGGCTCATTTTCGGAGTGTAGCGCAGTCTGGTAGCGCACTTGGTTCGGGACTAAGTGGTCGGAGGTTCAAATCCTCTCACTCCGATTAAAATAATAAAGGCTTTAAGTCATTTAAATAAACTGATTTAAAGCCTTTGTTGTTAATCTTGCTGTATTGAGAACAAGAATACAACAACCAGGTAAAAGCTGTATGATTTGGTGTGGGGTGATTATGTTGATCGCTATTTAGTTGATCAGCATCTGAACTATCTGACTTGAATTGAGTGGACTATTCTCAGTGCTTTTATGATGGGATTCGGCCTGTTGCTTGATCCAACGATGTTATCATTACAAGACCTTGTATGATTAATTGTAACCGGGTTGAGATTTTCTCAATCAGAGTTTGAGCAATACCAACGATTTAAGTTTTTCAACATTGATTATGATTATAAGACAGGTAACAAATCAATTTTTGATATCTGATTAGCTTGAGAAACTCCTGGTAAAGAAGGGATGGGGTAAATCTGCATGTGTAACAAGTATTTAATAAAGTCAGAATCTCAACATCCTCTTTTTTTGGCAGAGATGAGTTACAGACAGATAGAGGATCATTTAAAACGTATTCCTTGTTTGGTTGTACCGCTTGGTGGTTTGGAAACTTACGGAAAAAGTGGTGCGCTTGGATCTGCCGGGATTTGTAGTTACTTTATCTGTCGGGAATTGTCTTTAAGGCTGAATGTAATATGTGCACCGGATATTAATTACAGTTGTACCGGAGCATTCAAAGCTTTTCCCGGTTGTGCATCACTTCATCACAGCACGTTTATCAACTTTTTGATGAATATATGCCATGATTGGTTGTTCCAGGGGTTTAAACGAATACTGTTTATAAATTCGATTCCTGATAACAATAAATATATTGAAATTGTTGCGCAAAGAATTAATCGATTGAAAAAAGAAGATTGCATAGGCTTTTTTGACTGGCAGAAAAACAAGAGAATAGGGTCGTTCATTTCAAAACATATTTCATCAAATGAGCTTGGGCGATCACAGAAATCAATACTTTCTATGACAGCGTTTCTTAAACCACAACTTTTTTCGGAATTTAATGACAATGAATCTCACAGATTACCCGATCGAAAAATTTACAGTAGATGGGAAAAAAGGGGAAGGGATCCTGTAAAATTCAGAAAACTGTTTCCGTCAGGAGGCACTTCAGAAGACCTGTTGAGGTATGATTCTTCTTTTGGAGAGGAACTGTTTGGATATATATTAGAAATTCTGGAACAGGAGTACTCATCATTTTTAGAGATTAATCCTTAAAATGCTTCATAAAATTACCGAGAAAACTTTCAGAAACGGGCTTAAGCTTGTTTATTTAAATAAGCCGCAGGCACCTATAGTAGCAGTACAGGTTTGGTATAAGGTGGGAAGTATATGTGAGAGTGATGGAATTCGTGGAATTTCACATGTACTTGAGCATATGATGTTCAGAGGATCGGATAATTACAGGTCGGAACAGCATGCGCAGATGATAAATGAGGTGGGTGGGAATTGCAATGCTTTTACAACCGAGGATGTTACCGCTTATATAAACAGTGTTCCACATGATTCACTGGATCTTGTTCTTGCGCTTGAAGCGGATCGTATGGATAAATTAACATTGGATCCGGATCTGTTTGAAACTGAACGGAAAGTGATAATTGAAGAGTACCATACCTATTTGAATAATCCTGTTGCAAAAGCAGTTCTGGAATTTCGTGAGGAGTTTTTTAAAGGTCATCCTTATGCAATAAGTCCGCTTGGAACATTAAATGATCTTAATTCAATGACTGTGGAAGATTTAAGGCAGTATTATTCTAATTGGTATTCTCCGGATAATGCGGTTCTGGTAATTGTTGGTGATTTTGATGAGGATGTAATAGAGAATAAGGTTGAGCGTATATTTGGTGATAAAGAACAGAGGAATATTGAAAAGCGGAAATTAGAGTTTGGTGATCATCTGTATGCTCCTGCAAACAGAATGGTTCATAAGGTAAAATTTGATGTTCCGATCCTGATGATTGGATATCCGGCACCGCCGTCATCCCATAAGGATGCAATTGCTCTGGAAATTCTTCAAATGGTTGCTTCAGGCGGTGAAAGCAGCAGAATCCATAAAGAAATTGTAAGAAAAGAATCTCTGGCTGTTATGGCAGGCGGTATAAATAATTTGTTGAAAAGAGCCGGAATGTCAATGTTTTTTGCCGCTTTTACACCTGATATCCCGGCCGGGAAAATTGAAGCCGCATTGAAAATGCAGATAAATCGTATCAGGAATGAAGGTATAAATGCTCAGGAAATGGAAAAGGTAAAAAATACTGTTTTAACAAATCATACATTTGAGCTTTATTCAGTAGAAAATATTTGTCACCATATCGGTTTTAGTGAATGTATTGAAGGAAACTATTCCCTTTGGGTTAAAAGATTGAACACTCTGAAAAGTATAGATACTGGTGAATTGACTGAAATCGCCAGAAACTACTGGAAAAACGAATCATGTCATGTATTATATCTAAAACCTGAAAAAACCAATCTGTTTTTATTTGCAGCGGGTTTGTTTCGTCGATTCTTTAAAAAAGCTTTTGGAAGGGATTGATTTGGAGCAGAATTACAGATTTCCCCCAGTTGACGAGTATTGTCTGGAAAACGGGTTAAAAGTTATTCTTTTACCAGACAGGGAGCAGGATGGCCTTTTAATTACTCTTCAGCTGCCTTTTGGTAAATTTAGTGATATTTGCGGTATGGAGGGTCTTTCTGAGCTCACTTTGAATCTTTTACAAAAGGGAAGCGGGAAATATACCGCTGAAGAAATTTCAGATAAGCTCGAAAACAGGGGCGTTTCAGTTTTTTCTGATGTGAGTGAAGAGTTTATGAGAATCGGAATCCGGATGCTCTCGAAATTTGAGGAGGAGATATTTCCGGTATTCTGGGAGATGGTTTATAAGCCAGAGTTTGATAAAAGTGAATATAACAGATTAATGCGTGAAATGGTCACTGCGCTGAAAGCTGAAATAGTTGATCCTCATATTATCGCAAGTCATCATTTTTATAAACAGTTGGCAGGGTCTCAACATCCGGCCGGTCGTTTTGTTTCACAAGATACTCTGAAAAAAATCAAATTTACAGATATCGTTTCTTTCTACAGGGAGAACTTTAAACCTCAAAACAGTACTCTTGTTGTTGCAGGAAATTTCGTTCCCAGTGAGTTTAAAAATAAGTGGAACGATTTACTTCTTAAATGGAAGGGGAATGGCAAGAAACAGGGCTGTTATGCATCATCAATTGCACCTGATTGCAAAGCAATACGTTTAATAGATAAGCCGGATTTGACGCAGACTACCATAATCGCAGGTCATCCTGTTTTGGGTGAAGTTAATCCTCTGAGAAATCAAATCATACTTTCCAATTATATCCTTGGGGGTGGAAATTTTTCATCAAGGCTTATGGCAAAAATAAGGTCTGTATGTGGGAAAACGTATGGGATTAATTCTCAAATTATCTCAGAGAGGGAATTTGGGGTATTTCGTATTGCTACTTCAACACAGAATAATCATGTTGGAGAGGTAATGGCAATAATCATGGAGGTATTCAGAGAATTCTGTGAGCATGGGATTGAGGAAGAAGAACTTGAGAAGGCTAAAAAATTTATTACCGGTAATATGGCTTTTCAGCTTGAAGGAATAAGTAACCTGGTCGAAAAAATCCTGTGGTTGCAATATCTTGAACGTCCTTATTCTTATTTGGAGAATTTTAATGAATTAATCTCGGAGATTAGTCTTGATTCGGTTAATTCAGCGATAAAAAAGACTTTTTTTTACGAAAAGTTAATTATTGCTACAGTGGGCAAAAGAGTAGAAATTGAAGAAGATTTAAAAAAGTTTGGTCCTGTAAAGAACTATTTTTACAGAAATAAAATCAAAGACTAAAAATTATTGAATACAATGAAGTGGGTTGAATAAAAGATCCTTTATTTTTCTTTCCATAAAATTTAACTATATTAATTTACATGGT
>Ga0079223_10000496_pt1 | contig 20211 bp, 16 predicted proteins | sample Stecom2011_FD_75072 | JGI IMG/M metagenome (GOLD analysis project Ga0079223, IMG submission 75072) | Agricultural soil microbial communities from Utah to study Nitrogen management - Steer compost 2011 | ecosystem: Environmental > Terrestrial > Soil > Agricultural land | place: USA: Utah...
ATGGAAGGAGCCTCTCGCGCCTCGGTGCTCAGGATCTCCTCGGCCCGCCGCACGTATCCCGGAGCGGCCGCTCGTGCGCCCTGTTCCAGGGTAAAGCCGGAACCCGCCGCCCACTCACGCAGCAGTTCGACGCAAACCAACTCCTCCAAATGGCGCTCGAAGTCGCTCTTGGGCGGTCGTGGCAGGCCAGGCGCGGTGGAGCCCACGACATAGTCCAGCAGGTGGAGCCAGCGCGAGCCCACGCCGCCGAACTTTACCCGCTGCGTCCAGAGGGCATTTCCGGGCACGAAGCCGTACCAGCGCTCCGCGACTTCTTCCACCAGGTCATGGGGAACGGTCAGATTGAGCTGCAAGTGGCGCGCATCGGCTTCCAGCCAGTAGTCGGTTCGCGAGCAGTCAACAACATAGCTGTCACCTGCCCCCGTCGAGGCATCTCCCTGCTGCGCCTGGTGGCGCAAGGCGCCGCGCAGCGTGGTGAGAACGAGGATGTTCCCTGCGGTGGGGTCGAAATCATCGAGGTGAATGCCAGTCCCGTAGGAGAACCTGGAGAAGGTGATGCGGCCCACCTGGGCGGCCAGCATGGTCGCATCCGGCAGTGCCCTGGGCACGAGGGGGCGAACCCGATAAGGCATGTAGACCTTGCGACAGAACTCCTGGACCTCGTCCCAATCTCGCGAGCGACTTCTTTCGTGCTGCTTCAGTGGCGCACCGGATGCATCACAGACCAGGGCGTGTTCAAGCATTGCAATATTCCTCCCAGAAACCAGGCCAGGAGCTTAACATAATCCGTGCCACCGAGATGTCCCGGGATACAAGGAAGAACCTTTCCTCACGGAGAGGAATGATACGGTGCAGGCGTCTGATCGTTTTCGGTGCCCCGACACTTCAGGTTTGATGAAATGCTTCATCTCGCCGTACGACATTGCGAACATGGCGCTCTACCTCTGCAGCCCCCTAGGGGCCACCATCAGCGGCCAGGCGCTTTCGATCGACGGTCACATGGTGGCGATGCCCTAAAATCGGGAAACCTGCCGCAAGGCCGCGCCTGCTGCGCTATGTTCTGAGATACTCGATATCGCGGCCTTCGTAGCGGAGGATCATCCGAACCAGGCGATCCGTTTCGACCTCGTACCAGAGTTGGGAGTCCATATCGTCACCGCGCATCTCCCAGTGCTCGGTCATGACCGGAGGTCGGGCAAGGTCCTGGATTTGCAATGTGCCGTGGAAGATGACCCGGGGCTCTCTGGGTTTGCCATTACGTGGCGAGATAAGAACCGGCGCTTGCAGGGAGGCCTTGCGCCACCCCGTGCCCGGCATGGCCTCCCGGTCAATGACGTAGTCGCGGCCCTGGTTGTCGACCAGCAAGATGGTGCCGCCCGATGCTTCTGCCGTAATGCTTCGCCGGCGCGGTTCGTAATAGCCGCTCTCATTGGAAATGCGCAGGCTTTCCAGAAGTCCCTGCCGGTAGACCTCGATGCTGGATTGGCGGATGCGAGTGACGGGGATCGGCCCCAGGCGGACGGTGGCTTCGCCTTCCTGCTCGGCGACCACTCTCTCGGCCTCCCGCCGCACGCGCAGAAAATGTTCACCGATCTGGCTGTCCCCCAGCCGGATGGCAAAGTAGGTCTCGTCCAGCACATTCGGAAGTGCGGCGGCATCGCGGGGCAGGAGCGTCGGCAATATCACGCCCGCCACCCCTGCCATGAAGTGGCGTCGAGTGATCATGAGGCATGAGATCGGGAGCCGGCGCTTTCGGTCAAGGCCGTGAATCTTCTTTTGCCCAAGCTGCGCCTTGACCTCGCCCCATTCCCGGATGAGATTGCGCCGCATGTCAAAGGATGCCGACAGCCGCAGCGCTGCCCACGAAAAGGGGCCGTTGAAGGTTTCAAAGGACGCTTCGGCCAAGGCCCGGAGCGATGTGGCCAGCGACAAGGAGAGGGAGCGTGAGCAGCGTTTGGCGGCTGCTCTGCGCGAGAACTTGCGCAAGCGCAAGGCACAGGCGCGTGCCCGCTCCGCCAAGGGGGAAGCCTCCTCAGGCAAAGAGGATAACTGACCGTAGTCCTGCGGTCGCATCGCAACGACGGAACTTCCGGTAACTCATGGACCGTATTCTCATTCGGGGCGGACGGCCGCTCTTTGGCGATATTGACATCAGCGGCTCCAAAAACGCGGCACTTCCGCTGATGGCTGCGGCCATTCTTACCTCAGAGACGCTCCGTCTCAGCAATCTTCCACGCCTCGCCGATATCGCCTCCATGCGCCGGCTCCTGGAGACCCTCGGCGCCGAGGTAGTGGAGGTGCCGGTCGAAGACGGCGAAAAGGGGATGGTTCTGGAGATCCAGGCGAGCGGCGTGAAATCGATCCGCGCGCCCTATGACCTGGTGCGCAAGATGCGAGCCTCCGTTCTGGTGCTCGGGCCGCTGCTCGCCCGCTTTGGCCAGGCCGAGGTTTCGCTTCCCGGTGGCTGTGCCATCGGCACCCGCCCGGTCGATTTGCATCTCAAGGCTCTGGAAGCAATGGGCGCTCAGATCACGATTGAAGCGGGCTACATTCGGGCCGAGGCCCCCGAAGGGTTGACCGGAGCAGACTTCGCCTTCCCCCTGGTCTCTGTCGGTGCGACGGAGAATGCGATGATGGCCGCGGCGCTTGCGGCGGGTGAAAGCCGCTTGGTGAACGTTGCGCGGGAGCCGGAAATCAGCGATCTCGCGCATTGCCTGGTAGCGATGGGCGCCCAAGTCGAAGGGGCGGGCAGCGACACCATCAGGATCCGTGGCGTGGGGAGCTTGCACGGCGCGCGTCACGCGGTGATCCCCGACCGTATCGAGGCCGGAACTTTTCTCATGGCCGCGGCGATAACCGATGGCGACTTGCGATTGCGGGGAGCCGAGATGGCGCACCTGGAGCGACCGATCGAATTGCTGCGCCGCGCAGGCACGACGGTCGAGGAGACAAACAACGGGCTGCACGTGAAGCGCACCAACGGTCCGCTCGTCGGTACAGATGTGATGACCGAGGCCTTCCCCGGCTTTGCGACCGATCTGCAGGCACAGTTCATGGCGCTGATGACGACGGCGACGGGCGCCTCGATGATTACCGAGACCATCTTTGAAAACCGCTTCATGCACGTTCCGGAACTGCATCGCATGGGCGCGAACATCACGGTACATGGAGCGTCGGCTCTGGTACGCGGACAGCAGAAGCTGACGGGAGCCGAGGTAATGGCGACTGATCTGCGCGCTTCGGTCAGCCTGGTTTTGGCTGGCCTCGCCGCAGAGGGTGAAACCGTTCTTAACAGGGTTTATCATCTCGACCGCGGATACGAGCGCATTGAGGCCAAGCTCGCCGCATGTGGGGCGGAGATAGAACGATTAACAGCTTGACCCCAACTTCAGGTTCGGACGGCACCCCGCCGCTACGTCCGCTCAAGCTGCGGGCGCGGGATGTTGCCGACATGGACGTCATCGCGAGCTGTGTTCAGGATGCACTGGTGCCGCTGCGGGACGTCTGCTGGGTAAAGCGAGACAAGCGCCTGATTCTCGTGCTCAACCGGTTCATGTGGGAGAACGCTCAACCGGCTACGCTGGCGGGCGGCTCCCCCCCGTCGCCGGACGCGCAGGCGGGTGAAGCCGACGCCAGCTTCGAGGATGCCGAGGCACGTCCTGTCCACTGGCGCAGTAATGCGACGCTCGTCTTCGATAAGGTCAAGCGGGTGCAGGCCTTCCGCATCGACCCCAAACAGCGGGACCAGTTTCTCAACCTTTTGACCATCGCCAGCGAGCCGAAGCGAATTACCCTGATTTTTTCGGATGATGCTCGCTTGCGCATCGAGGTGTCGGAAATCCGCTGCCATCTCTCCGATGTGGGGGAACCCTGGCCGAGTTGGTCCGTCCCGAGCCACGAGGAAGCGGCCTCCGACTGAAGAGGCGCCCCGTTCTGGTCACTCCTGCCTGAAGAAGTTGAGCAAGGCGGCGGATGTAGCTTCCGGCGCTTCTTCCGCCAGGAAATGGCCGCAGTCCAGCATCCGTCCTTCGACTTTCACCGCCCAGCGGCGCCAGATGGCGAGGGGGTCTTCTCCACCTAGTCCTTTGTAGTCTCGCGCCCAGAGGGTCAGCAGTGGGCACCCGATTATACGTCCGGCCTCGCGGTCTGCCCGATCGTGCGCGCGATCCAGCGAGGCGCCGGCACGGTAGTCCTCACAGGTGGCCGCGAGGGTGGCGGGATCGTGGAACTGGGCCACGTAGGATGCGACCGCATCAGGATCCAGAGCCTCCGCGCGCCCCGCCCAACGCGAAAGCAGGTGCCGGATAAAGAAGTCTGGATCGTTGCCGATCAGCCGTTCGGGCACCGGCGCCGGCACGGCGAGAAACGGCCAGTGATAGGTGGCAAGAGCTGCGTCGGCATCCATCGCCTCCCACACCTCCAGGGTGGGGAGGATGTCCAGCACGGCCATACGCACGACCCGCTCGGGGTGATCGAGACACAAACGATAGCTTACCCGGCCACCGCGGTCGTGACCGGCCAAGCGAAAGCGATCAAATCCGAGCGCTGCCATGACGGCAACCATGTCCTCGGCCATTGCACGCTTGGAGTAGCCGCGGTGCTCCGGATCCGGCGCCGGCCCGCGGCTCTGCCCGTAGCCGCGCAGGTCCGGCATCACCAGCGTGAAGTGTTCGGCGAGTCGCGGAGCGATCCGGTGCCACATCAGATGCGTTTGTGGATAGCCGTGAAGCAGCAACAGGGGCGGGCCCGACCCCCCGTGACGCAGATAGATATCCGCTTCGTCCAGCGCGATGCGCCTTTCGGTGAAGGACGTCAACATCATGGTGCTCCTTCCTGTGTGCTCGGTGCTTGTCGCGGCGCAGGCGACAAGGATAGCCTGATGCTCAAGCTGGATACGAGAAGGCCGATCGAGAGCAGTCGGAGGAGCTGGTGAGGAAATGAGGGAAAATCGCTTGAAGCGTCTATGGGCGGAGAGCCAGGCCGCGGTGAACGGCTGGTGCGCCGTCCCTTCATCCTTCTCGGCCGAGATTATGGCGCATCAAGGATGGGACAGCCTCACCATCGATCTGCAGCATGGCTTAGTGGATTATCAAGCGGCGATCCCGATGCTGCAGGCCATCTCCACCACCGACACGGTCCCGATGGTGCGCGTTCCCTGGCTGGACTCGGGTATTCTGATGAAGATGCTCGATGCGGGTGCTTATGGGGTCATCTGCCCCATGATCAGCTCCGGGGAGGAAGCAGAACGCCTGGTCGCAGCCTGCCGATACCCGCCTCTGGGGGGCCGTAGCTTCGGGCCGATCCGCGCCAGCCTCTATGCCGGCGCCGATTATCCCGCTCATGCCAATAACACCGTGGCGGTCTTTGCGATGATCGAGACGCGCCAAGCCCTCGACAACCTCGATGACATCGTTGCGGTCGAGGGGCTCGACGGGCTCTACATCGGGCCCTCCGATCTTTCATCCGCGCTTGGATATAAGCCCGGGTTCGACCGGACTGAACCTGAACTGGTGGAAGCCATCGATCTGGTGCTCGCCAAGACGAAGGAGCGTAACTTAGTTGCCGGCATCCACAATGGCTCCGTCGCCTATGCGCGCTCGATGATCGAAAAAGGCTTCCAGTTGGTAACCGTCGGCTCCGACGCCCGCTTCATCGCCGCCGGCGCTGCCGAAACGGTCGCAGAGATACGGGGCTAGAGTGGGACGCATCGAATCGGGTTCACGACCTGAGCCCGTTTGATGCGTGGATCTCCTCTTAGCGGCTTGATGCAGACCGATTCGGTTTAGGCTGCAGTCTGTGGGGTTAGCCACAGGCTGTTGGCCTTGGGCTGCCGCGCTCCCGCTGGTCGCTTTCAGTGGCATCTACTCTATCCACCAAAGTAAGGATGTAGAAGTAGACGCTAGTCCGAGATTGCGTGCGGGAGATCTGTTTGATATGGCTCCATAGTTAGTTTAATAATACATGAACATATAGAAGTGTATAGAAGTTTTTTCTTTAAGAAGGAGGTTTATGTATTCTGCTGCTCAAGAAGTCGTGGCTACGCGATTCCTTGGTTTGTCCCGAAGTGGAAATCACGCCATCATCGACTGGGTGCTGCGTCAGCTGCCTACACCCTGGACTTTCCTGAACTGCGTCGAACCGGAGCGGGAACCCTTTACGCATGCACGCCCGCTGGACGACGGCAGATGCCGGGTGGACAGCCGGGATTCGGCGGGTTCCCTGGCGCACCTACTTTTCAGTCAGGAAGATTGCTTTCTGCGCACTGCGTGGGGCAAGCGTGCGAGCGCGGTTCATGAGCGGGCCTTGAAGAGGCATCTCGACGTCAGCAAGATCGAGTGGCGTGACATCCTGATCCTGCGCAACCCCTACAACTTTTCGCCAGCCGCCGGCGCTTCCGTCATCCTCTCGTGCCGGAGCAGACTGCGCGGAGAATCTGGAAGCAGCATGCCAAGGCCTTCCTGGGCCGTCGTACCTGCATCTCCCATCCCATTGTGGCAATAAGCTACGATCGCTGGGCCTGCGATCCGCACTACCCGCCGAGGGGTGGCGCGGCGGCTGTCGGTCGACTTTACGGATGCTGGCGTGGATGCCGTGCCGCTCTGTGGGGGTGGCAGTTCCTTCGACGGACGCCTTTACCACGGACGTGCCTCGCAGATGGCGGTGCAGGACCGCTGGCGCCACTTCGCCGATGATGCAGGCTTTCGCCGCCTCTTCGACCCGCAGCTGCGGGAGCTGGCGGCCGCACTCTTCGGTCCCTGCCCGTGGCTGGAGGAGGAGAGGCCCGGCGCGGCGGCTGCCGGTGCTCGTCGGGAGCCCCTTGCGCAGGAAAGCGCGCTTCAGCCTGCTTGAGGTGCCAAAGCGCGCGGGGCCTACCGGCGCGACCTGCTCTATCCCGCTTTATTGGGTGAAGGACCGCTGGGGCCAAAGGCACTTTGCCCTGCGGTACTCCTGCTGCCTGTAGGGGAGCCGCCGGTACCTGGGTGAGCGGCCTGGCCGTCGCCTTCCATATCCAGGCGGTGCTTGAAGCGGCTGAGATCTTCCTCGAGCCGTCGCTGCGCGTCAGGGCCGAAGATCCTGCCGACGACCCGGCCGATGCTGCCGCCCGGCGGCCGGTAGCTCAGATGCACCTTGACCCGGGTAGCGCCGGCCCCTTCCGGCAGGAACTCGACGGCGCCTTCGGTTTCCACGGAAGCCTGCGGGGTGCTGCGCCAGGCGATGCGTCGATCCTGCTGATCGTCATCGACCCGCGAAACCAGGTCCAGCCGGGCATTCATTGGGCCGATGACCGTCCAGCGCGAGCGCTGGTCATCGAGGATCTCGACCTTCTCGACGTGGGAGAGCAGGCTCGGCATCCGGGTGAAGTCGCGCCACGTGCGGTAGAGCTCATTGGGCGGCCGGGAGACCAGGACGCTTGCTTCGATCGACTGCCACTCTCGGCTCATCTCCGTCGAATGGCCGCTCCTGGTGTCGATGTCATAGGCTTCATAAAGCGGGCAGTGGCCCCTCAGGCCACGGTAGGCCAGAGCGCCACCGGCGAGCAGGCGCAAGGCCCCGCCAACACCGCTTCGTTGCAGGCCTGACTGCATCATGCATGCGCCGATGCCGATGGAGATCAGGCGCTCCAGCGGATGGACATTGAGGTGTCGGTGGCTTCTGGCAAGCTCGCTGTTGCTGCTCATCTTTGCGGCTCCTGTTGGGGGAGTGGACGCTCTGCATCTCCGCAGAAGCAACGGAACGCGGCCGCGCTGGTTCCCGGATCAACCGCTGTCGGCGGCGCCGGAGGACTCTTCCTCCTGCATCTCCTGCAAGAGTTCGCGCAAGCAATCCCGAAGCAGGCTGACCCTCTCCCAGCGAACGCCCACAAGGGGATACTCGGAACTTGTTGCCAGGCTGACGATGGAGTTGATCCGGTCCAATCGAGCACCTACCGATGCTCCGACACGCCGCTCCCGGATTACTTCATCACGCAGCCTGACCAGGCAGCGCGACATCTCCGCAATGGGCTCGTAGGAGGTCGCCGGATTCTGCTCATTGAGCAGCCTCTCGCAGGCTTCCAGCGCTTCCTCTGTACAGCGGTAGGATGGGTGTCTGGTCATAGCGGCTGCTCAGTCTCGACCGCGGCCGGCGATGTAGAAGTAATCTCGCGGTCGTCGGCTCGAGCGAAGGCCGCCCTTGAGCATGGCGTCGCGGGTCATGTAGCCCCCGGCGATTGTCGACAGGCTGGCGATGATCGAGAGGGTGTCCGAGCGGCGGCCGGAGAGGCGGGCCAGCGCGTAGCAGGCAAGCGGCACGCCGTGGCCGACAAGCAGGGCCGCCTTCTCGCGCGCGGCGATGTCTTGCTCTTCCATGGCCTCATGCACGCCTTTCCGCCGGTAGAGGCGGGACGACCAGAGGGAGAGGAACAGGCTGGCGGAGGTAGCGAGGGCGGCTATGCCTTCCAGCCTGCTGCTGTTTCTGCGCCTGCCGCTCAGGGTTTCGCCGAGGGAAAGGGTGGCAGCCCCCGTTGCCAGGGCAGAGGCGGCCAGCCTTGCGGCCAGAAGCCGAGGCGCGGCCGTCCAGAGCGGATTGCTGGTGGCGGAGAGGAGGGCTCCAGTATAGCAGCTCATCCCCGCGCCGAAGAGCGCGGCCGGCCACTGCGCCAGGCGGGCAAGCCTATCGCCCAAGCGAGATCCGCGATCGGCCGTCCACTGGCCGAGCGCGGTCATTGCGCTGAAAGCGCCGAACCCCGTGAGCAGGTAGCTGCCGAAGGACATGGGCGAGGTGATACGGAAGATCCGCATCATGTTGTACCAGCGGCGCGGGGTCTTCAGGTCCCAGATCAGCAGGGGCGCGCTCACGAGCGCCGACAACAGCGAGATGTAGCGGCCCTTGCGGCTGATCGACTGGCCTTCGCGGCGGGGAAGCAGCTCGCCCAGTGCCGCGAGCAGCTGCGTGCCGCCGCCAAGGCCAGCTGCGAAGATGTAGGCCGATACGCGCCAGTCCCAATGGGGCGTGTTGAGCGCCGGAAGATCGTAGTAGGTCGGGATGTCCTGCTTGCGCCTGTTACTCATGGTCGTGCCCCCGGGTAAAGAGGAAGGCGGCGGCCGCCATCAGGCCGGCGGCGGTGGCCAGCCCCGCGGCCAAGCTGGGGGCGGCGCGCGAGGCCGGACGAGAGGGTCGAAGTGGGAGGTTGTAGACCTCCGGGTCGTCGGTCAGCAGAAAGAAGGCGTTGAGCCGCTCCAGTCCGCCTGTCGCGCCGGGGCTGCCGCGCGCGCCGTAGAGGTAGGCATTCTCGACGCCCTGGCGGTGAAGCCCATCGACCCGATCGGAGGCGCGCTGCTCCAACTCCTCCACCTCGCCAAACTGGATGGAGTCCGTAGGGCAGGCCTTGGCGCAGGCGGGCTCCTGCCCCGCCCTCAGGCGGTCGTAGCAGAGGGTGCACTTGTGCGCCTTGCCGTCGTCGGCGCTGACGTCGATGACTCCGAAGGGGCAGGCAGGCACGCAGTAGCCGCAGCCGTTGCAGATATCCTGTTGCACCACAACAGTATCGAACTCGGTCCTGAAGAGGGCGCCGGTGGGGCAGGCCTCGAGGCAGGGCGCCGGGCTGCAGTGCTTGCAGACATCGCTCATCATCAGCCAGGAGCTCTGATAGGGCTGCTGTTCTGGCGCGCGGACGCCCTCGGGACCGCTCTTCTCGACGAAGGCTACATGACGCCAGGTGTGCGCGCCCAGCCCACCGGTGTTGTCGTAGCTGTGACCGCTCAGTTTGCCCTCTTCACTCGGCAGGGCGTTCCACTCCTTGCAGGCCACCTCGCAGGCCTTGCACCCTATGCACAGAGTGGTGTCCGTGAAGAAGCCATAGTTCTTTCCCGGTTCGATGCGCACCCCGGCGGTCGTCTCCGCTTCGGCATCAAAAGGACCGGCCAGAATAGAGCGGCTCTCCCCCTGCGCGCGCGGGTGGTTGGTCATGGTGGCGCTCCCCGGCGCAGGCGGCCGCGCCTTAGACCGCAGGTCAAGGCCTTGTTCTCGTGCATGCTGGTGTTTGGGTCGCCAACGATGGCGGTCAGGACGTTGGCGGGTTCACCTGTGGCATAACCGGTCCAGCCGTAGTGCCACGGCAGACCGATCTGGTAGAGGCGCTGTCCCTGATACTCGAAGGGCGCAAGTCGTTCGGTTACGAGCGCTCTGGTCTCGATGGCGCCCCGTGCGGTGGTCAGCACCACCCAGTCGCGGGTTTCGATCTCCAACTCCTTGGCGAGTTCCGGGGGTATTTCCACGAAGCCCTCTGGCTGGAGTTCGGCAGTGCTAGGCACCCCGCGCGTCGGCGTGCCGCCGGTATGGTGTTCGGTGAGGCGGTAGGTGGTGAGCACATGGGGGAAGCGCGGGTCGCCGACATCATGGATGGGATTGTCGTCGCGCACCCACTTCTTGGCCGGAGGATTGTCCTGTTGGCGGTAAAGCAGGTTGGCAACGGGCGATTCTACCGGCTCGTAGTGGGAGGGTAGAGGTCCGTCCTTCAGTCCTCCCGACACGAAGAGGGCGCAGAGGCCATCGGGGATCATGATGAAGGGGCTAGCGCCGCCAATGGCGTCCATTCCCTCGGGGTCGTCCGACCAGTCGGGGCGGTAGGAGGGGGGCTTGCCCTTTTCGAAGTCGATCTCGTCCGGGCTGCTCCAGCTCTCCGCCTGCTCGTCCCACCAGACCAGCTTCTTGCGCTCCGACCAGGGTCGGCCTTCCGGATCCGCCGAAGCACGGTTGTAGAGCATGCGCCTGTTGGCGGGCCAAGCGAAAGCCCAACCCAAATGCGTGCCGGGCCCCTCGGGACCGTCCGGCTGGCGCGACCGCGCCTGGTTGTGGTCATTCATTGGGTAGACGCCGCAGTAGAGCCAGCTCCCGCAGGCCGTCGAGCCATCGTCCTTAAGGTCCTGAAAGCTCGACAACTGCTGCTGATCAGGCCAGGTGTAGCCGTTGATTTCCTTCAAGACGGCAGCGGCGGAAGGCTCAGCGCGTTCTCCCGAGACGGGATAGCCGAAGGTGAGCGTGCGGATCGCTTCGTCGCGCTTCAGACCGCTGTCCGCATAGAGTTCTTTCAAGCGCTTGCCCAGGTGATAGAGAAACCAGAGCTCGGACCTGCTGTCACCCGGCGCTTCCAGGACCTGGTCGTGCCACTGCACGAGGCGATGGGTGTTGGTGAAGGTGCCGCTCTTCTCGCCAGCGAGCGCAGCGGGCATCAGGAAGATCTCTGTCCCAATGTCCTCGGGGCGCAGCGTCCCGTCGCGCACCAGATGTCCCTGATACCAGAAGGAGGCGGCCTCGTTCTCGTCCGTATCGCGCACCACCAGCCATTCCAGGTTCGACAGCCCCTTCTCGATCAGCCGCGCGTTGCTGCCGCCCATGGTGACGTTCTGGCCCAGCAGAAAGAGGCCGCGGATCAGGCCATCCTTCATGGCCAGGGTCATGGGAAGCTGGGAATGGTCGCCGACGATCTTGGGCAGGCGCTCGTACCCCCAGTCATTGTGGGGTCCGACGCTGTCGCCGTACCAGGCGCGCAGGAGGCTGATGACGTACTTGGGAAAGTTATGCCACCAGCCGGTTAGCATGGTGCCTTCTTCGAGATAATCCTTCAGCCTCGACTGGGGCATGAAGGCGTGAGGCTGCGGCATGTAGCTCATCAGCATGTTGTAGAGCGTCGGTATGTCGGTCGAGCCCTGGATGCTGCAGTGGCCGCGCAGCGCGATGATGCCGCCGCCAGGCCGGCCGACATTCCCGAGCAGCCCCTGGATAATGGCGGCGGCGCGGATCATCTGAACCCCAACGCTGTGGTGGTTCCAGCCCACGGCGTAGCAGATGGCGCCGGTGCGCTCGCGCCCGGAGTTGCGCGTGAAGGTCTCCGCGATTTTCAGGAAGAGGTCCCTGGGGCAGCCGGTAATCTCCTCCACCATCTCCGGCGTGTAGGCGGCATAATGCCGGCGCAGGATCTGATAGACGCAAAAGCGGTGCTGAAGCGTCGGGTCCTGGCGCGGCGGTTCTTCCCGCTCGGTCCGATGCTTGCCGAATGTCTCGGAGGATTCCAGGTAGTGTTCGGCTAGCGACGCAGGGATGGTGAGGCCCGCGTACTGCCAGGTCGTGGGGTCATAGCAATTGGACTCGGCATCCCAGCCGGAGAAGAGGCCGTCGCCTTCGCTGGCATCCAAGAAGCGGTCGTCGATGATCGTTGCGAGGTCAGTATAGGCCAGCGCGTACTCCCTGAACCAAAGGTCGTTCTCCAGGATGTAGCGGATGAGGCCGCCGAGAAACGCGATGTCGGTGCCTGCGCGGATCGGGGCATGGATGTCACACAAGGCGGAAGTACGGGTGAAGCGTGGGTCCACGTGGATCAGGGTGGCGCCCTTCTCCTTCGCCTGTAGGGCGAAGCGGAAGGCGATGGGGTGGGCTTCCGCGATGTTGGACCCCATCACCAGGATGCAATCTGAATTGGCCAAATCCCATTGGGGCAGGGTGGCGGCACCGCGTCCGTAGGTGGTGCCGAGCCCCGGAACGGAATTGGCATGGCAGATGCGGGCCTGGTTCTCGATGCAGACCATCCCCAGGCCCGCGCCGAACAGCTTCTTGATGAGGTAGTTTTCCTCGTTGTCGAGGGTGGCGCCCCCCAGGGAGCCGACGGCGAGGGTGTGGTTGACGGTTTCGCCGTCGGGCAGCTTCTCGACAAAGGTTTCGTCGCGCGTCTGCTTCAGGCGCTGCGCGATCCGCTCCATCGCCCAGTTGAGGGGTTTCTCTTGCCATTCCGTGGCGTAGGGGGCGCGGTAGCGGACTTTCGTGAGGCGGTTCGGGTTCGCCAGCAAAGTGGCTGTGTTCGCCCCCTTCGGGCAGAGCGTTCCCTGGTTGATGGGACTGCGCGGATCGCCCTCCACATGCACCACGCGCTTGTCCTTCGCGTAGATGAGTTGAGCGCAACCGACCGCACAGTAAGGGCAGATGCTGGTGCCGACGGTGTCGGCCTCATCGAGGCGCGAGCCTGTCTGCTCCGAGAGAGCGCTGCGGGCAGCGGCGCCGTGATCGTCCTGCCCTTGAAGCTGGCGGGGCAGCGACCAGTTGCGCAGAAACTCGCTGGCACGATCTTCCAGCGATCGTCGTGGCGTAGAGCCGTCCTGCACGGGCGTGACGCGCTGCGCGATCCCGCCGATCAGGCCTCTGCGCTCCTTGTAGTTAATCTGCAGTCTGCGGCCGCGCTCATAGAGAGTAGGCAGGTCCTGTGGCTCGATGTTCGCGCTGGGGGAGAGAAGGAAGAGTAGGGTACGGCCATCATCGGTCCGTAGGCGAAACCGCCCCTCCTGAACGACCATTAAGGTGCCGGTGACCTGCCGCATGGCTGCTCCCGTGATGCCTTGCTCTATCAGGGCAACGGAAGGCAGGTGCCCCGGTTCCGGAAGTAGGTCATCGGCCAGACGCCAATGGAACCTGCAAACGTCAGGTCAGGGCGCCGTTGTCATCGCCCGGCCCCTCGGTTGCCAATACCTGGAATTCGCTTACCACCCGGCGGATTTCTTCCAGGCCGAACAGCAGGGTTTGTATAGCTCGTTCGTTGATGCTGTCGCGCTCGGCTTCTCTCGCCTTCAGGCAGGCGAGCGCTTCTCGCTGCGCCTTATGGAAGCGGTCCCAGACCTCCTGATCCGGCCCCTCGGTCTTGTTCTTCTCGATCATCTCCGCCAGGGACACCAGCAGTTCGCAAAGCGCCGCGTGCGCTTCGCCGACGTGCGGCATTACCGCTTCGTAGTCCTGTGGGCCGAGCTGGTCTCTGCCTCCGCCGATGACCCGCTCGACGATGATCAGGCTGTGCCAGAGTCGTTCCATTTCCTGGGTGAATTGGTGAATGGTCGCGCCCTTGCGCAGCTGGTGGCGGAAGCGTACCTCGCGCGCCGTCGCATTCGCCGCTTCCAGGTCAGTGATCATGAGACGCCGCGCTTCGCGCCGCTCCTCGCGCTCCTCCTTGCTCAGCTCGCGGCTTAGGTCGTTCAGGGTGAGGTCGATCATTTTCTGGCCATGGCGCAGGGCGCTAGCCAAAAGACTTTGAGCGCGATGGCGCCCAAGTTCCGGCCAGATGGTGACGCTGGCGACAACACCCGCCCCACCACCAATGCCGACCGCCAGCGCCGTACCGATGGCGCCGTCGAGATCAGCCGTCGGCTGGAGCGCGACGACGGCGCCCGCCGCGGCCGCATAATCGAGCTCCGGGCGGGAGGCGGCGAGCGCGTTTGTGATCGCGGCGACCAGCGCGATGCGCAGCGGCATGAGCTGGAAGCCGCTGAAAAGATAAACGATCCCAATGCCGATCGCGGCCCCGATGGCGGCTGCCAGAAGGCGCCGCATCCCCGCGCCCAGCGTGGCATCCAGGCTTCCGTGAATCGTGAAGAGGGCGCCGATGATGGCCCAGGAGAGATTCGAATGAAGCCCCAGTTGGCGCATGACGACGTAGGCCAGCAGCGCTGCAATCAGGGACTGCAGTGCCACCCGGACGATGTCCTTGTGCTGCCAGAAGCTGTCTTTCAGGTAGGCGGGGGAGAAGGTCTGCAAAATCCTCATGCGCTGGTCGGGCTCCGGTCGGCCACCGCCTCGATCAGCTCAAAGATCAGGAGCCTCTGCCAACAATCCTCCATGGCTATTCTTTAGCCTCTTGGTGAAGCGGTTTCGTCGTTCAACAGAAGGTCGCCAAGCCACAGCCAAAGGCCGATGATTGCCAAGATGAGGCCCATGGGCACCCACATGATCAGCCCGGCAAGCTGCTGATCTTCCATGGGGGTGACGCCCCATACTAGGGGTCCGGCGCCGAAGACCGGATACCAGAGACGGGTGGAGAAGGTGAGCAGCGCGCCCAACAGCCCTGAGTGCAGAATGGTCACGAAGACCATACTCATGGCCCGTAGGCTGGGAGCTTTGATCGCGCTGATCCAGAAGAGCAGTGCGCTGGCAAGCAGTACGCCCAGCACCGCAAGGTGAATAGCCTCGTTCGTGAGTGCAGCCTCGTAGATCACCGGCGCGTGAGAGCCCCAGATCGCCCCGGCAAGCAGGAGCGTCGCGAGGCTGGCGAGCCCCTCCCGGTGGCGCCACCTCCGCAGCAGGCTGCGCAGGCCCAGCGCCATCGGCAGGGGTGCCAGGATGATCAGGATCAGGTGCTGAACCATGTGCGCCCAGGCCAGGGTGGCGGACAGGCGACAGAGCGGTGATACCAGCGCCACCGCAAGCAGAAGGCAGCCCAGTTGCCAAAGAAGCCGGTCCGCTCGATCTGCTCGGCGCAGCGACGGCAGCAACCAGGGGAGCAGGAAAAGGCCGAGAACCGGCAGCAGCGTCTCCGGAGCTAGGACCCAGGCGTGCCAGAAGGTCTGAGGCGTCACGGGTGGCAGAATGGCAAGGCAGAGCGCCAGAAGATCGGGCGTCTCCATCGAAGCTCCCTTCCGGGCTTTCCTTTCGAACCGCCGGCACGGGGCGCCGGTCTGACAAGCCAACAACCACCCGCTCCCGAGGTTCCCCCTCGACGCGGCGGTGCCGGCTGTCGGCCGCTATGAGAAGCCTAGTCGAGGGTGACGAGGACCTTGATCGGGCCCTCGCGTTTCAGCACGCGCGTGGTGACGCCGGTCTGGTGGCGTGACAGCAGCAGATCGACTTCGCCGTCGGCGAGGCGCAGCGAGCGGATTAGGAGTTCGTCGATGAAGGACGGGAGGCTGGGGCGTTCCAGCAACACGGTGTGCTCCCCAGCATCGAAATGCACCCCCAGACTTGCCTGAAGCAGTGCGAAGGGCATGGCGCTTGCCCAGGCCTGGGGGCTGCAGGCCACGGGATAGGAAGTCGGGCGATTGCCGGGCTGTCGCTTGAAGCCACAGAAGAGCTCGGGCAGGCGCCGCAGGTCCATGGCGGCGGCCGTATCGAAGAGGCCCTTGAAGAGCTTCAGGACGTGGCCTTCAAGACCATAGCGCGCCAGGCCGAGGGCGATCAGCGCGTTGTCGTGCGGCCAGATCGAGCCGTTGTGATAGGAGATGGGGCTGTAGCGCGGCTCATTCGAGGCAATGGTTCTTATGCCCCAGCCTGAAAAGAAGGTGGCATCGAGCAGGGCGTCAGCCACCTTGCGCGCCCGCTCCGGCGAGGGCAGACGACAGAACAGCAGATGTCCTGCATTAGAGCTGCGCACGCGGCAGGGCTTCCCATCGCCATCGAGGGCGATAGCATAAAAACCGAGCTCGTTACACCAGAAGCGCTCCTCGACCAGTTGGCGAAGCCGCTCCGCCTGTTGATCCAGCTCACTTGCACGCGCCTCATGGCCCAGCGCCCGGGCGATGGCGGCCGCCTCCTGCCGCGCGGCGAAAACGTAGCCCTGCACTTCGCAGAGGGCGATCGGCAGGCGCGCGCAGCTACCGTCGGCGTGGTAAACGGAATCGTAAGAGTCCTTCCAGCCTTGATTGTAAAGTCCCGCGGCCTCTTTACGGGCGTACTTGATCAGGCCGTCGCCATCGATGTCGCCATAGTCGTCGATCCAGCGCAGGGCCGCTTCGATGTTCGGCCAGAGATCGGCCATGGTTTTCCTGTCGCCCGTCCGCCTGAAATAGCGGCCGGCAAGCATGATGAAGAGCGGCGTGGAGTCGACGCTGCCATAGTAGCGGCGGAAGGGAACTTCGCCCAGGCGCGCCATTTCGCCTTGCCGGAGCTCGTGCAGGATCTTCCCGGGTTCGGCGTCGGCCTTGGGCTCGAGATCTGTCGCCTGGTTGCGCGCCAGGAACTTCAGGACGCCGCGCGCAAGAGACGGATCGATCCAGAGCATCTGCAGCGCAGTGATGATCCCGTCGCGTCCAAAAACCGTGCTGAACCAGGGGGTCCCGGCGTAGGGGTAGGGCCCCTCCTCCGTGCTGGTATTGAGCATGTAGAGGTCCGCCATGGACCGGCAGAGGACCTCGTTGAAGATCTCGTTGGAGCTTTCGACGGTCGCGGCGTTGGCGGTGCTTTCCCGGAGGGTCCGGCAGGAATCGCGATAGCCAATGAAGAAAGCACGGCTCGCCGGTTCTTCTACCGGGGTCGCGCCGCAGGTACAGATCAAGAAGAGCGATTTCCGCTGCCGCGGCTTGAGGGTCAGACGGTAGCTCGCAAGCTTGCTGGAAAGCCGAGTGGGGGCAGGGTCGAACTCGATGAGAGTGCGCAAGGCTCGCCCGTCGAGCGCGCGATAGTCGAAGGCCACCAATCGGTCGCCCACGACCGTGCTAGCAGAGCGTCCGCGCCGCTCGCGCTTGTGGCCGCGAACTTCGAAAAGATCCACAAAGTCGGCCGCCATCCGCAGTGACACCTCGAAGCTGTGCGAGATGTCGCCGAAGTTCTCCAGCCGGATGCGTTCGTAGAGGCGCCCGTTCAGAATGAAGCGCGAGCGTAGAATATGCAGCGTGTCCTGACCGATCTGCAGATCGTCGCCGTCGAAGATATCTGGATTGGTCAGATCCACCGTCAGGACAACGTTATCGTCCTGCAGCGTGCTGCTGAGGAGAAGTGGATGGCGGCCCTCGATTGCCAGTTCCATTCCGGAGAGATGGCGGCAATCCTGGTGGTAAAGGCCTTCCGGGCTGCCGGGACCTGGCGCGATGTCGCCATCAGGATTGAACAGGCCGAAGGTGTCGCCCTGTTTGAGAGTGCTGAGGCGACGCTCCGGCAAGGATGAGCTTGCAGTGATCTCGAAGGCGTCGTGCGTCTCGCTCCACGCGCCCGTCTCCTCTTTGGGCGAAGCCAGCTCCATCTAAAACACCCTTCACTGCCTTGGTCGTCAGGTCCCTATGCCTCTTCCTGAGAGCCCCTCGGGGCTATTCAGCCGCCACCAGGGTCGTGGACAAAGTCGCGACCTGGATAAGCTGCTGGTAGAGCTGCAGATAGTCGTTTGCCATCCGCGGGGCGCTGAAGCGTTCCTCAAACCGGCGGCGGATGGTGGCCGCATCTAGACTATCAAGCCGGTCGATCGCTGCAACGGCCTCTTCCACAGAACTCACGTGCAAGCCGGTCAGGCCGTCCTCGATGATCTCGGGCACCGAGCCACAGGGCCAGGTAATGACGGGCGTACCGCAGGCCATGGCTTCGATCATCACGAGGCCGAAGGGCTCTGGCCAGTCAATGGGGAAAAGCAGCGCCTTAGCGCCGCTGAGGAAGGCGGTCTTTTCGGTTTCGTTGATCTCGCCGATGAACTCCACAAGCGGATCATCGAGCAAGGGGCGAATCCTGGCCTCGAAGTAGTCGCGATCGGCCTTGTCTACCTTTGCCGCGATCTTCAGGGGGATGCCGGCGCGGCGCGCGATTTCAATAGCGCGGTCCGGCCGCTTCTCGTGGCAGATGCGTCCCAGGAAGGCCAGATAGTCGCGCTTGGCACTGGGGTCATAGCTGTGCAGCTCGAGAGGCAGGCCATGATGGACCGTGGCAATCCAGTGTGCCGACGGCAGCGGCTGGCGCTGGTTGTTGGAGATCGATACCTGCGGCATCCGCGGGAAGGCGCGATAGACCGGGGCTAGATCCGGCAGATCGAGGCGGCCGTGCTGGGTGGTCAGGGTCCGTGCCGCCATGTCATGGAACTGGGGGAAGTGCAGGTAATCCACGTGGAAGTGGATGATGTCGAAGTCGGACGCGCGCTGCCGAACGTGCTGGAGCATCGCGTAGTAGTGCGGCAGCGGGTCGATCACGCTCTCATCGAAGCGAAGAGCGCCTTTGGACCCGGCAACGAGCTCTGCTGATGTCTGGGAATCGCCGCTGGCAAAAAGGGTGACCTCATGACCCTGCCGCACCAGCTCTTCGGTTAGCCAGAATATAACGCGTTCGGTTCCGCCATAGAGCTTGGGGGGAACGCTCTCAATAAGGGGGGAAACCTGAGCAATGCGCATTCTCTTTTTTCCTTGTTCTCATCCACGCGACCGAAGGGGAAACCCTCGAGTCGGCCGCGGTGGTTCCGCGGTTCGCGACCTCGTGACGTGGAACAAAAAAAAATCTGGTGAATGCCTTTCAGGTAGCGTCAGAAAAAGCCGCTTCAAGATGATGCTGCTGCAGCGCAGACATGTTGAAGAGCAGGGGTGAAAGCGTGTAACACTCCACCGCGCCTCGTTCTTGAGGCAGTTAGGCAGATCGCATCCTGGTGGCATCGCTTCGCGAGCCGAAACATGCGTGAACCCGATTTAAGACAAGGCTGAAGGAGCAAGAGAATGCGTGTCCTGGTCATCGGCGCCGCCGGCATGGTGGGGCGCAAGCTGGTCCAGCGATTGGCGCGCGAGGGCCAGATCAACGACCAGACGATCACGCAGCTCACGCTCTATGACGTGGTCGCGCCGGAAGCCCACCGCGAAGCACCCTTTGAGGTCGAGAGCCTTAGTGGTGACTTCGCCGCGGAAGGGGAGGCCGAACGGCTGATCGAGAATAAGCCGGAGATCATCTTCCATCTGGCCGCAATCGTTTCCGGTGAGGCCGAGGTAGAATTCGACAAGGGCTATCGCATCAACCTGACCGGCACATGGCGCCTGCTGGAGGCGATACGCGGCGCGGATTACCGGCCACGTCTGGTGTTCACCAGCTCGATCGCGGTTTTCGGAGCACCCTTCCCAACAGAGATCCCCGACGATTTCCACCACACGCCCCTGACCTCCTACGGGGTGCAGAAGTCGTGCGGCGAGCTGTTGCTGATGGATTACACGCGCAAGGGTATAGTGGATGGAATCGGCATTCGCCTTCCCACCATCTCGGTGCGTCCGGGCAAGCCGAACAAGGCGGCCTCCGGCTTCTTTTCCGGCATCATCCGAGAACCGCTGGCAGGCGTCGAGGCGGTGTGCCCGGTCGATCCCTCCGTCCGTCATTGGTTTGCTAGCCCTCGAGCGGCGGTAGGCTTTTTGCTGCATGCGGCGGCCCTGGACGGCGAGCAGGCGGGGCCGCGACGCAATCTGACGATGCCGGGCGTGAGCGAAACAGTGGGCGGGATGGTCGAGGCCCTGCGTCGCGTTGCCGGAGATCAGGTTGCCGACCGGGTGCGTTGGGAGCCGGATCCCTTTATCGAAAGCATCGTTGCCGGCTGGCCCACGACCTTCGAAGCGAAGCGCGCTCGCGAACTGGGGTTCAAGGCCGAATCCAGCTTCGAGGAGATCATCCGCATTCATATCGAAGACGAGCTGGGCGGCAAGATCAGCTGAGGCTCACCTTCTTCGTCTTCCTGAAGGCAGTGAAGGACCTGGATCCAAGAAG
>Ga0079223_10000497_pt1 | contig 20198 bp, 21 predicted proteins | sample Stecom2011_FD_75072 | JGI IMG/M metagenome (GOLD analysis project Ga0079223, IMG submission 75072) | Agricultural soil microbial communities from Utah to study Nitrogen management - Steer compost 2011 | ecosystem: Environmental > Terrestrial > Soil > Agricultural land | place: USA: Utah...
CCGAGAAATTTATCTCTTTTTAGAATCTAATAAAACAAATGTATGAAAAAGTGTATTTATTCTACTAGCTCCAGAGGAACGACATGTATTAACCAAGGACTGAGTCCTTGGTGTAAACCCAGCACGTGAAAAGAAATCTCAAAAATAAAACGACCTAATTGCATGCAATTAGGTCGTTTTATTTTTGAGATTGTGCATATTATAATCGTTTTACGGATGGACTCACGTCCATCCCTATTACATGTCATCCCGCTGGGATTATATGCTTATAAATGATATGAATTGTAACTTGAATGCCTAATCCCCAACAATTAGTATTGTTCCGTTATCTGTGGCAAATAATTGATCAAAACGAATGCTAACATCATAAAACAAAGAAAGCCTCAACATTATTGTCGAGGCTTTCTTTGTTGTTGTTTGTGTTTGGTCTAATGACCAGGAAGTGATGGTTACTATGCTCATAGAAAACCACCAGTATATTATATTGTTTCGTTTTCTAAATGCGAAACAGAGTTAATTTCTTTTTGAATTTCTTGTTTTTCTTTGTCATACTTGATGTAACCATAAGCTGAACAAGTAGTGTGTCCCGCACAACTCGTAAGTAATAATCCAATTCCGATTAAAGCAGTTAGTTTCTTAATAGATTTATTCATGTTTTATAGTTTTAATTGTTGTTCTATAATACAGGGCAAAAAGGTTACCATATTCCACACTTATTTTCACAATTAAATCAAATTAATTTCAAAACAACTGATTTCATTGAGTTGCAGAGATAATAAAAAAGTAAAAATAATTACATTTCATTCTTTATGCTTCTTTAAAAGAGGGTTTTGTCCTTTACAATGATTAAATTTGTAACTAAAATTTTAAAATTATGTTTGGAAAAGATATGATGGCCAAGTTGCAAAAAATGCAACAACAAGCAGAAGCATCAAAAGAAAAACTCGATACTATATTTGTAAATGGTGAAGCAGGTGGAAACCTTATTGTTGTTGAAATGAACGGCAACAGAAAACTTACAAAACTTTCTATCAATACTGATTTACAACAAATGGAGAAGGAAGATTTAGAAGATCTATTAACGGTGGCTTTAAACCGTGCAATTGATGCTGCAAATGTTGCCAATGAGAAAGAAATGGCTAACTCAGCCAAAGGACTAATACCAGGACTAGAATGACCAGAGATCAAATACGCAATCACTATAGAGAATTAAGAAAAGAGTTGACACCAGAACAGTGCATCTATTATTCTCAGCAAGTCACCAATAACTTTTTAAGATCTTGGTCATTTAATCATAAGTTAATTCATTGTTTCTTGCCTATCCATAGACTCAAAGAAATTGATACTATTCCATTAATTAAGAGATTAAAACAAAACAATAGAATATGTATTCCTGTATCCAATTTCGATAAGAACAACATGACCCATAAGTTATTGGATGAACATACACAGTTTCAAGATAACGCTTATGGAATCCCAGAGCCAGTTTCAGGAGAAGACATTGATGTAAAATCAATTCAGGTAGTTATTGTTCCTTTATTGGCAGTCGATCAACATGGAAACCGATTGGGCTATGGAAAAGGATTTTATGATCGCTTTTTGTCGCAGTGTTCACCCTCTACAATTTTTATTGGCCTGACCATGTTTGACATTCATGATGATTTAAAAGAAATAGATCCACACGATGTTCCATTGCATTACATAGTTACCCCACAAGGTGTTGTTAAAACAAAATATGCAGAAGAAATTGTAAAATAAGATTTGTGTTTTTTTTAACACACATAGAGGAATCAGTGGCTTTTTAACATCTAAAACACGTTGTTATTTATAAGAAAACTGATATTTGTGGCTGTATAAGTAATTATAGTTAATCTATATTATGAGTACTCCAGAAAGTAGTTTTAGCAAACTAAAGAAGTCTTCCTCCAAGGGAAGACTTCTTACTTTTATGTAATCCTCAATATTTTTTGTTGTGTATTGTTTAAATTGATTGCATCGCCAACTTTACCATTTAATAATAACTTACCCAAAGGTGAAGCAGTGGAAACAGCATAAACTACTTGGTTATTTACCACTACTTTTCCTAAACTCAATCCAAGAAAATAAATTCCAAGATTCGTTTCAACCAAACTTCCAGAAATTACTACTTCAGAGTTTTCTTCTAAAGGCAGTCGGCTGAGCTCATTCTTAAAAAGTTTGGCTTGATGAATACTAATTTCAGCATTATCCATTTCTTGCTGCATCATGGCTCTACTCGTTTCATACTTGTCTCCGGCACTGCTTTTCGTATCGTTATTCCTGGATTCTAAAGCGTCGTTATAGGCTTGAGTAGACAACTTCAATCGTTCCTCTAACTCATCATTTAGTGCTTGTACTACTTGTTTTTTCACTTCCTTCATGCTTACTAAATTCTAAATTATTTGCCTATAATCGTTTTTTAAACTGTTAAAAAGTCTTTATAAAAATCAGGATATGATTTATCAATTGCGCTTGCTCCAGTAATTGTCAGTGGAGATTTAGCTCCAATTGTAAATAAACTCATCGCCATTGCAATGCGGTGGTCATTGTGTGAAGAGAAAACTACATTCTCGTCAACTCCAGGTCCTCCAGTTCCAAAAACAGTCATTTCATCACCATTAATATCAATTCTAACTCCAACTTTCTTACATTCTTCTTGAAGCGTAATCGCACGATCGCTTTCCTTATGTTTTAATCGATGTACTCCTTTAAATGTAGAGTTACCATTTGCATAAGCAGCCATTACAACCAATGGAGGGAATAAATCTGGGCATTCAGTAGCATCAAAATTAAACGGTCTGATTGCATCTTTCTTGATAGACAAAACACCATTGTTCCACTGAACATTTGCCCCAGCAAGTATGGCAGCATCTAAAATTGTAGAATCTCCTTGATGGGTTTCTTTTTTCAATCCATTTATTTTCATCTCTCCTCCTATTGCACCAGCAACAACTAAGAAAGATGCAGCACTCCAATCTCCTTCTACACTGTAATCAACTTCTTGATTAACTGTTTGATTTCCTTTAATAGAAAAGCGTTGATAATTGTCATTTTCACAAGTCAACCCGAAATGTTTAAGTAAATCTAAGGTCATTGCAATATACGGCTTACTTTTCAAGTCTTTAACCACAATTTCTGTATCAGAATTCAGAAATGGAGCTACCGTAAGCAATCCAGTAAGGAATTGAGAACTAATACTTCCATCAATTTCAATTTTATATTTATTCACTCCTCCTGAAATTACAAGAGGTAATTTACTTTCATTGCTTTCAATCTGCTTTCCAAATTGTTCCAAGCCTTCAATTACCATTTCCATTGTACGTATTCCAATCGAACCTTCACCTTTGACGGTAAAGGATTGATCAAACAACAAGGAAAAAGTACTGAACAAGCGTGTACTTAACCCAGATTCTCCACAGTTAATTTCAATATTTTCAGAACGGTTCAAGTCGATTCCTTTCTTAACATAAAGCGTATCGCCTTCTCTATTGATTTCGGCACCAATGGCCTGAATAATATTTTGTGCAGCGATACAATCATCACTATCAGTTAACCTTCTTATCACCACATTTCCATGGCTCAAACCAGCTAATGCAACAGCGCGCTGCGCATAACTTTTGGAGGAAGGGACTAAAATTTCCCCTGAGATAGATTCCTTTCGAGAGAGTATAATTTCATTCATAAAAGCGAAGATAATGAAGAAGATTCATTAATGCTGAATTGGCAATTGAATTTACTTATAAAAAAACATGCGAGGATACTTTATCAGTACCTCGCATGCTTAAGCTATAAGTTTACAGCTCTTTTTTTCAGTGTATTAAAGGACAGTAATCTTAAAATTTATCGTCCTATTGGGACAATTATTTTCTTGCTGCTTTCTTTTCGCGTTTTGCTTCTTTTTTCTCTTTTGGAGTTTTTGCAGGCTCCTTCTTTTCACTTTTCTTTGCATCTTGACTTTTTGCCATGATTCTAAATTTTAGTTGTTATTGAACTTTACGACACCTTTCCTTTAGGCATCTATTATTAATCAATTTTACAACATTTATTTTGATATTAAAACAGTAGACAGAAGTATTTTATTCTATTAAAGAAAAAACCACGCAACATAATTGCGTGGTTCTATATTTTTCAGCCTATAAAGGGGGTGTTATTTTTTCTTTTCTTCGAAGTTTGCTAAACGGTAAGCAATCCCTAAACCTATTACTTGTTTAAATTGCGTACGAGGTCCTACATTTCCTTTTCGATCTTCGATTTTAATATCGTCATCATAGATTACGTTCAACTGAACATTAGCAGAAAACCATTTATTAATTTTAAAATCAAGGATCAATTCTCCATTGATATCAATGTTTTGTGGATTATCTATATAATTAGAAAAGAACTCAACACGAGATCTCAAATTAATGTTTTCCATTAATTCTTTTTTGTAAACAATACGCAGGTAAGAACCCATTTCTGCGCGAAAGTTATCTCCCTTTTTCAACAAGGCTCCCATGCTAGAGTATTCCGCGGGATTTACGCCGAAAGCTCCTTCGTTGGCCAACACCTGGTCATTTACGAAGGTAAATTTCCCAGATAAAGGTGAAAGCATTACCTTAAAGTTTTCATTTGGAATATATTCAACCCCAAGTGATAAGTTCACATATCCTGGTGCCATAAATGTAGAGGAGCGCGTTGAATCTTCGGGATTTGAGAATCCATCAAGGTATTGTGTTCTAAATCCTCCAAGCACAGATAAGTACCAAGGGTCTTTCATTCCATAAGAGAATGTAGACTGCAGATCAATTACATCATCTGTCTTTTCTAACTCTTCATCGAAGTACTGAACCCCTCCAATACCTGTTGTTAATTGGTTAGACCACTTTACTCTGTCTTTACTGTAATCTGCATTCGCATTAATAAATCCTAATCCAGAAATATTATTACGTCCTCCTGAAGCCCAATTCGTAAAAGAGGACTGTGTTACATTTAAAGAGAAAATACTTTCTAATTTCCAATTAGATGGTTCTTTTGGTGGTAAATCGGAATCATCTTGCGCTTGCAAAGATGGTACTATAAAAACACTTAATAAACCTAACAAGGTGATCTTTATTAACTTCATTCTAAATAATTTAAGTTGTAAATTTTGCATTAATTTAAATTCGGTGCAAATTTGAAGCTTTTTTAAATTAATTCCTAATTGTTTATATACGTAAACTACTTATTCCATTTAAAATGATGTTAAAAAGTACAGAATTTCGTATTTTTGTGGCAATCAAAAAGAAAATTTACATAATCATGAAAGAAGTTTATATTATTTCAGCTGTACGTACTCCAATGGGAAGCTTTCTCGGTGGATTATCTACCGTTTCAGCAACACAACTCGGAGCAACGGCAATCAAAGGAGCACTTGCTAAAGCAAATGTTAAGAATGAAGACGTTAACGAAGTTTTTATGGGGAACGTACTTCAAGCAAATTTAGGTCAAGCTCCTGCTCGTCAAGCAGCAATGTTTGCAGGTATTTCTGATCAAGTTCCTGCGACTACAATAAATAAAGTATGTGCTTCTGGAATGAAAGCTTTATCTATTGCTGCACAATCTATTATTGCTGGAGACAACCATATTGTTGTTGCTGGTGGAATGGAAAACATGAGCAGTGTTCCTCACTATGTAAATGCACGTAATGGACAAAAATTAGGTGACATTAAAATGGTTGATGGAATGGTCAAAGATGGTTTGACTGATGTTTATGACCAAATTCACATGGGGGTTTGCGCTGATGAATGTGCAACTGAATATAAATTCTCACGTGAAGACCAAGATAACTTTGCGATTAACTCATACGAGAAAGCTGCAAAAGCTTGGGAGGCTGGAAAATTCAAAGAAGAAATTGTTCCTGTTGAAGTACCACAAAGAAGAGGTGAACCAGTTATTATAAGTCAAGACGAAGAGTTCACAAACGTAAAGTTAGATAGAATACCAACATTGCGTCCGGCATTTACTAAAGACGGGACAGTTACAGCTGCCAATTCTTCTACGTTAAATGATGGAGCTTCTGCACTTGTTTTAGCTTCAAAAGAAGCAGTTGAAAAGTACGGTTTAAAACCAATCGCTAAAATTATTGGTTATGCTGATGCTTCTCAAGAGCCTAAATGGTTTACAACTGCTCCAGCAAAAGCATTGCCTATCGCTTTATCAAAAGCAGGAATCACAGTTAAAGATGTTGATTACTGGGAATTAAACGAAGCTTTTGCTGTTGTTGGATTAGCAAATACGAAAATCTTAGGAATTGATCCAGAAAAAGTTGACGTGAATGGTGGTGCTGTTGCATTAGGACATCCACTTGGTAACTCTGGTTCAAGAATCATTGTAACATTGATCAACGTGTTAAAACAAAACGGTGGTAAATATGGTGCTGCTGGAATTTGTAACGGTGGTGGTGGTGCATCTGCTATGGTAATCGAAAATATAAAGTAGATATTATGGGTAATATGTAGTAAGGGCGATTTGTAAATCGCCCTTACATAACATCCCTAAACAACATCCAAATATTTAAACAAAAAATGCAGACTTTACGTCTGCATTTTTTATTACTTGTATATTATCTTTCTATCCTACCAAATGAGCAAAACTACTCTTTTCAATTGGTCTAGGCCAGGCAGCACGCAATTCTCCTAAAGAAGTAATTAAAGGATCAAAAATTAATGCTTCATTGTGTTTTTCTAATTCTGAAAAGTGAATTTGCTTCAACTCTTCGCCTTCTTTAATTGTAATGGTCATTCTATCAAAAAAGTTAACTCCCATTTCTTGACCAATTTCTTTCATTCGTTTAACGGAAGCATCAACCGAACAACCTGAAGGCGGAACTAAAGAGTCATTTACTGAAACTACAGCAAAGTAAGGGTTAAGTACTTTTGCAGTCGCCCATAATTCATTTCCGTGAGCTGCCCATCCTTCAACGAAAGTTAACAGTTCTTGTTCTAATTCTTTAATCTCTGAAGTACTTAAAGCACGATCACTTTGATACAACCATACTTTAGACTGATCAGGGAATTGTGTAAATAAATCCTTATTTGAAATATCCATAATTTTTAATATTATAAATCTGCTGCAGTAGCAATTAATTCAGCGACATCGATCACCTGAACATTTCCTTCTTGGTCTTTGTTCTTAACACCATCGGTCATCATTGTATTACAGAAAGGACAACCTGTTGCAATAATATCAGGCTCTACCTCCATTGCTTCTTCAGTTCTTAAAACGTTCACCTCTTTATCTCCCTTTTCAGCTTCTTTAAACATTTGAGCACCACCAGCACCACAACATGTTCCTTTCGCCTTACAGTTTTTCATTTCCACGAGTTCAGCGTCTAATTTTTGAAGCATTTCTCTTGGAGCATCATAAACGTTATTCCCACGACCTAAATAACATGGGTCATGAAAAGTGATGCGTTTACCTTTAAATAAATCACCACCTTCAACGCGAAGTTTGCCTTCCTTAATTAAAGACTGAATCAACTGAGTATGGTGAAGTACTTCATAATTCCCTCCTAATTCAGGGTATTCATTTTTCATGATATTAAAACAGTGCGGACAACCCGTAACTATTTTCTTAATTTCATATCCGTTCAGTACAGAGATGTTTTGCATTGCTTGCATTTGATAAACAAACTCATTTCCTGCTCGTTTTGCTGGATCTCCAGTACAAGATTCTTCTGCTCCTAACACTGCAAACTTAACCTCACATTTATTAAGAATCTTAACAATTGCTTTCGTTATTTTTTTTGCTCTATCATCAAAACTACCAGAACATCCAACCCAAAACAAGATCTCAGGAACTTCTCCATTTGCTGTCATTTCGGCCATTGTAGGCACCTTCAGTAAATTACTCATAAATATTTCGTTTGTAAACAATTCATAATTTTATTCCTCGTCCCTCCAGTTAATTCTGTCTTCAGGACTAAATTGCCATGGTGCTCCATTATTTTCAGTATTGGAAATCATTCCTGCCAAATCAGTAGGCACTTTTGATTCTTCCATCACTAAATAACGGCGCATATCCATGATTATAGATAAAGGATCTATATTAACGGGACAAGCCTCTACACAAGCATTACATGTAGTACATGCCCATAACTCTTCTTCTGTGATGTAATCGTTCAATAAACTCTTACCATCATCATAATCTTTTCCGTTTTTACGAATGCCTGCAGCTTTTTCATCCATACGGTCACGTGTATCCATCATGACTTTTCGAGGGGATAGTAATTTCCCTGTACGGTTAGCAGGACAATTATCAGTACATCTTCCACATTCTGTACATGTATAAGCATCCAATAGGTTTTTCCATGTCAAATCTTCAACATCCTTGGCTCCAAAACGCTGTACTTCTCCCTCAGGTTCTGCAGGTGCAGCATAAGGATCTGCATCTGGGTCCATCATCATCTTCACCTCTTTCATCACAGACTCCATGTTTGTAAACTGGCCTTGTGGTTTAAGATTCGAGAAGAAAGTATTAGGAAATGCTAAGATAATGTGGAAGTGTTTAGAGAACGGCAAATAGTTTAAGAAAGTAAACACCATTAATATGTGTCCCCACCACCCTATTCTTTCAATCACCAATAAAGTTGATTCATTCATTCCTCCGAATAACGCAGGTCCTACGTATTGTGAAATTGCAAATCCAAAGGAACCATCATTAAGGTTTGTAGCGTGTGATAATCCTTCAGCGTAAAGTACCTCATCTGCTCCATTCATCATAAAGATAAAGCAAATCAAGATCAATTCCATCACAAGAATCATGTTACCATCAATCTTTGGCCAACCTTTCATCTCTTTCATGTTTAATCGTGGAACTTTAATCAAGTTACGACGAGCAAGAAAAATAAATGTTGCAATGAAAGCCAATACTGAAAGTACTTCTATAAATGAAATCATGAATGTATAGAAACCACCTAATGAAGCCCTAAAGATTCTGTGATCTCCTGACAATCCATCTACAATAATTTCAATCAGCTCAATTTGTGTGATTACAAAAGCTGCATACAAACAGAAGTGTAAGATTGCAGGAATTGGACGTTTAAACATTTTCTTTTGCCCTAAAGCAATAAGCGTCATTACTTTTAAACGTTCTCCTTTGTTGTCGGACCGATCAATATCGCGTCCCATTAATATATTGCTTCGGATTCTTCCTGCATTCATAGCAAAGAAGCCAAACCCAACAAGCAATAAAACAGCGAAAATTATAATTGATATCATAAATAATTATTTTAGTGTTTAAGGAATTGTATCTAACATTTTTTTCAGTTTCTTTTCTTCATCTTTTGTGATGGGTACTCCTTTAGATTTAGATCCAAAGACAGAGAAATGAATATATCTTTCTGGGTGAACTTTAATATCATCCACTAAATTTTGAAGGCGTTGATTGGTTGTATTTAATTCATCGTACAGCTGTTCATCCTTCAATAACTTACCTAAAGTTCCATTACCATCTGCAGTTTCTTCTAAAATTCCATTTAATTTTTTCAAAGTAACAGTAGCTTCAGAAATTGCACTTTTGAAATCTATCGTCATTAAAGAATCTGTAAGTCCTACAACATTTTCAACAGCTTTTTGAATTTCTAAATTCGTTTCTTTAAAGTTGTATGTAATGTTTTCAACGTTATCGAAAATACGTCCAAGCTTGGCTTTTTCTTCTAATATCATATTGTCGATATTATAAGCAACACGACCAAAACGAGAAATCGCGATCTTCACTTCGTTTAATCCTTGATCTAAAGTATGTGCAGCGGAAGTGTCCCAAAACACAGTAATTGAATTCACAATATTATCGATAGAAGTCATTAAGTCTTCTAATTTTCTTTTTACAGGAAGTAATTGCGTTTCTATTTGTTCGGATATTTCTTGACTCACCGTTCCTTCCAAAGTATCTCCTACTTCATGATATCCCATTTCAGCAATAAAATTCTGCTGCAACTGAACCCCAGTGCTCAAAACTCCTGGAACAATTTTAATTCCTGAGCCTTTTGCAAGAAACAATCCATCAGTAAAAACACTAAACTTTATAAGAACACGTTTGTTTGGATCTGTATAGTTATTCGGATTAACCAAGTCAACAGTCAAGACTTTACCAATTTCAACTCCATTTAGAGTAACGGAAGATGATGGTGTTAATGTTCCTGAAGTAGGGAAGTACGCGTAATAAATCTCATCACCACCAAAAAAACTATTTCCTTTAAGGTAGTTCACCCCGAAAATAAGCAGTGTTGTTGATAATATAACGGCTAAACCAATTTTAAATTCTTTTGATACTTTCAATGCTTCGTATTTTGTGCTAAAATAGTAGTTAAATAGTAAAACTAATAGGATTCTGTGATAAATTCTACTTCTTGGACATTTTTATTGCTTCAGCTATTGGAATTCTCTTCCCATTTAAAAATCCGACAACAAAAGCATGTTCAAAACCAAGTTTTTGCATCTCCACTTTATACTGATTGGCTTCTTCAAAATTATTTTCAAATAACCCTGCAGTATATTTATAAAGTCCGTCCTGTTCATATTCACGCACGTTCACGTTGTTGAATCTTTTGTGATTTAAAGCTAATTTCTCTCTTGAGGTTTCTACCTGAACTTTAAAATAGACTTGATTTTCTTTTTCTTTAACCACAACAGTTTCTCCCTCTTGATTATTTATTTTCTTTATAGAAGATTCAAATCCTTTACCGTTTTCAACCAGAACATTAACCCCCTGTATGTCAGCAACATATTCTTGGAATGCTTTAAAGATTGTATTGGCCATTTTAATTTGATTCACTGGATCATTTAAAAACTTTTCTTCTGATTGATTAGTCAAGAATCCTGTTTCGATCAACACACTGGGCATGGTAGTTTTATAGAGCACTAAAAACCCAGCTTGTTTCACTCCCCTATCTCTTCTGTCTATGGCTTTAAATTGGGATTGAATTCTCGAAGCCAAATTGATACTTTGATTCAAAAAGACACTTAATTGTAATTGCCTTGCAATAATTGCGTCTGGTGTCAATTCAAAATCCTTGTATTTTTCCTCACTATTTTCCTCAAATAGTATGGTGCTGTTTTCACGTTCGGCTACTTCTTGTTGACTTTCCGTACGGTGCAGTCCCAAAACATAAGTTTCCGTTCCATAAGCAGCAGAACCTCCAGCATTCGCATGGATTGAAATAAATACGTCGGCATGATTGTCATTTGCGATTTTAGCACGGTTATCCAACTCAATAAACTCATCGCTATCTCTTGTATAAATAACATTGATGTTAGGATATTTACTTTTTATGTATTCACCCAGTTTTAGACCGATTGCCAGAACAACAGTTTTTTCATTGGTTAATCCACCGTGACAACCAGGGTCTTTCCCACCATGTCCGGGGTCAATCACCACAGTTTTTATCCCGCTTGACATAACGTCATCGAGGTTTTCTTGTCCAATAATTGGATGAACACATCCAAGAAGAACAAATAATACTATTGTTTTAAATATATTTGGCCACACAACAATGTAATTTTTTAGATTTGCATTCGTTTTGTTTAACTATTATAACAAATTTACAAGTTCCTATTGAGCAAAAAATATTCCATAACGCATTTTTTCGTCGTTGGATTGTTAATAATTCTGTTGACACCCAGTTTTTATGCTCAAGATTCTATTGTTGCATCAAAAAAAGAACGCATATACAGGATTGATGATTCTATGGATTCAAGGGTCAGCTTCTCTTGTACAGACTCGATTGTAGCAAATCTAGTCACAAATAAAATATCAATGTATGGTGAAGCAATCGTTATTTACGACGGCATTACAATGACAGCGGATTTAATTGAAATGGACACTGAAAAAAAAGAAGTTTATTGTGTCTATACACTCGATGAAGACGGAAATCGGGTAGGAATACCAAAATTCGAAGATGGAGCCGAGTCTTTTACTGCAGCAACGATACGTTATAATTTCGGAACAGAAAAAGGATATATAGAAGAATTAAAAACCCAGCAAGAAGAAATGTACTTGCACATGGGCGTTGCCAAAAGACATCAAAACGAAGAAGTTCATTTCACCAAAGGGAAGTTTACGACATGTGAATTAGATGATCCTCATTTTCACTTTCAACTTTCTAAGGCAGTTATGGTTCCCAACGAAAGAATTGCTACTGGTCCTATGAACTTATGGGTTAAAGGAATTCCAACGCCTTTAGGTTTGCCCTTTAGTGTTATTCCAACCAAAGATCAAGAAGCAGAAAGTGGTTTTATTTTCCCAATGTTTGTTCCTGTTTCCCAATATGGGTTTGGATTACAAGATTTAGGATATTATTTCCCTATTAAAAAGTCAGAACTTGTTCAAACCACTTTTTATGGAAGTTTATACTCCCGCGGAACATTTGAGTTGAAAAATCAAACTGACTATAAGAAAAGATACAAATACAACGGAGTCTTAAACTTAGGATACAGTTCTTTTCGTCAACCTTTCCCAGCTGATTCGATAAGAAAACAAAAAACAGTAGTACAATGGAGACATCAACAGGAAGCTAAAGCAAATCCATACTGGAGATTCAATTCAAATGTTAATTTCCAATCCGATAACAATGGTAAAACCGACCTTGACCCTTTGAGCACACAGCACTATCAAAACAACTTCAACTCTGACATCAACTTAATCCGTTCTTTTCCAGGAAAACCTGTAACAATAGGATTAAAAGCCGCATTGAAACAAAACTCTGCCTCAGGAAACTTAGACGCTGATTTGCCTACCTTCAATGTGAATGTTAACCGTTTCTTCCCTTTTAAAGCATTGCGAAAAAACAAGATAGGCGGAGATAAGTTTTATGAAAAAATTGGAATGACCTATTCCTTAGAAGCGAAAAACAGAGCTATTTTCGCTGATTCATTACTAAAAGAAAAACGCTATGATTTAATAGAAAACCAATTCCAAAATGGAATACAGCACAGGTTAGGAATGAGTTATCCTTTACAATTGTTTAAAAAAGTGTTAACCTTAAACACCACTGCAGATTACAATTTACGCATGAATTTTCAATCCATTGACAAACGCTATGACACTGGAGCTGGTAAAATTGTAAATGATACCCTCAGAGGACTTGGTATGTCGCATGACACCAAATTATTGACAGAATTATCAACCAACCTTTATGCTTATTACAGTTTTGTAGGGAGTAGTGGAATGAAAATGAGGCATGTAATGACTCCGAGAATTTCTATAAGCTTTCAACCCAACACGAGTTCTTTTAGAACAGAAACTTTAGGTCCGACAAATGAAGAGGTATACTATTCACCCTTCGAAAATAGTCTTTACAGAGAAAATGCAGGACGAGATGTTGGCCTCATCAGTTATTCTTTAAACAACACTTTTGAACTCAAGCACAAAGACAGAAAGGATACCTTAGGAGAATTTAAGAAAACCAGAATTATAGATGCCTTTTCTATCTCTGGAAATTACGACATATTCAAAGACAGTATGCAGTTATCCGATATCAACCTCCAATTGCGGATAGCACCTGTTAAAGGATTAAGTATAGTATCTCGTGCACAATTATCTCCTTATGCTTGGGATAACAATGGACTTTCCTTTGACAAATATGCCCACAAAAACGGACAAGGAATCGGACGTGTGTCGAGCGCCAATATCTCAACAACCTATACTTTCACCAGCAGTGAGTCGAGAGACAGAATAAACAACACGCAAGAATTAATGGGAGACCATTGGGGTGCAGACTTTCAATATTACGCTATGAATCCTCATGAAGTAATCGACTTTGAAATTCCTTGGAAAATCAACTTGACCCATACATTTTTCGTGAATTTAAACAATGTTGATCCAACAAAGCGTTACAAACAAAATCAAAACATTGTACTTTCTGGAGATGTAAGCTTTACTGAGCGTTGGAAAGCGGGATTGAATTCAAGTTATGATTTACAAGCCATGGAACTTACCCAAACAAGATTATCTTTAAGTCGTGACATGCACTGTTGGCAATTGTCATTCTACTGGACCCCTGTAGGTGGTCAGCAAAGCTTCTTGGTTCGATTCAATGCTACTTCTGCTTTATTCCAAAGTGCGAAACTTGAATTAAGAAAACCACCTGAGTTTTTATAAATCGTTGATGCGTTCAGCAATTGCTTCTCGAATTCTTTTGGCATCTCCAACGGTAAAGCTTTTCAGTTCTATTTTCTCATTTCCGTTGGTGTAAACAATCACTGTGGTACTGATTAACCTTCTGTCGAGCTCAACAGATGAAACACGTTTAAATGGAATAACAATTTGATCTACTCCTATTAAGTAACGATTCCTTTTTTTATAGATGATTTCCTTATCGGTAATGATTAGTCGGTCAGGCGTCAGCAGACTCCCTCCCAGAACAAAGTTTGAAGAAAAACTCAATGTTTCATTGAATGTTGGAGTTTCTGCAGCGTCATTTTGTCCATTCACATTTTTCCCACAATTAGAGCAGAAATTCTCATGTCCTTCTAATTTAATTCCACATCCAGAACAATACATTGTAAAACTTGTTTTATAAGCAGTTAAGGAACTATAATCCTTGATATTAAAAGCAAAACTTTATCTAAAGTAATAAAACAAAGGAATTCATTTAAGAATATTTGTATTTTTAACTTATATTCCAGCTTTAACGAGGACAAAGTGATAATTTGAATTAATATCTTTATTAAGCTTTACAAAACATTCGAAAAATGGCAATTGATTTATCATTTAAAAACAAGAGAAAACCAAGAAAAGGAAGAGTTTTAATCGCTGATCCATTCTCTAAGGATGAATACTTCGGGCGATCTGTTGTTTATATCTGTGATCATAATAGTGAAGGAACATTTGGCTTTGTATTAACAAACTACTTGGACCTCAACTTGGCAGATGTAGCGAAAAACTTCCCAAACATTTCGGCAAACATTAGCATTGGTGGTCCAGTACAAACGGAGAATATTTTCTTTATTCATACTTTAGGAGATAGACTTCCTGGTAGTATTGAAGTGGACGATGGTTTATACATTGGAGGTGATTATGATTTACTGACTGAACAGCTTAGCGAAGGATTAATCGACAATTCAAAAGTGCGTTTCTTTTTGGGATATTCTGGATGGGACCCTGGTCAACTCGAAGAAGAAATCAGCAGAAATAATTGGATTGTAGCTCCAGTTCTGAATCCTCTAGAAATTATGGATACTTCTATTACAGATATTTGGAAAAAACTGATGAGAAGGGAAGGGAAGAAATACGATATACTTTCCAGAGCGCCTATAGATTTTAATGACAATTAATTGATCACATTTTATACGTTTAACTAAACGGTGATTTTGCTTAAAAGCTTTAGTGACAAAAGGAAGTAAGGTTAAATAAAATCACATTTCACAAAAGGATTCCTCTTCTTAAACTCTTGAAGTTTCAGCATACGATCAATCTCAAATTGTTTGGCATTCTTTGATTCTGGATGTAATGAACGGTGTTCAAAAAGCATACTAAGTTTATCGTATTCCATGCACAGTTTTAGCGCTTCTGAAGTTAAATAAGTGTTCTTAAAACGATTCCAAATTTCATCTACAGCAATTGCATTCGGATGAACACCATCTTTTGTATAATAAGCATAATCACGCATTTCATCAATCATGAGTTCATAAGCTGGAAAATAATCAACATTGCTGTATTGATCATTCAATAGATGCACAGCATTCAACAAAACTGCTTTACTTCGCGAGTTTTCAATTATTCCATCTTTGGTATGTCTTACTGGGCTGACTGTGAAAATAATCTTCAAATCACTATTGGGTTTTAAATACTCAATAACTTGACGCCATTTTACAGTAATTTCTTCAACAGTAAGTAAACGTTTATGAAAATCATTCTTTGGCGCTTTATGGCAATTCCCTACAATATTTCCGGTCGACTTATGAGTGTATGTCCAAGCAGTACCTAAGGTTATAAAAAGAACTTTAGCACTTGTTAAATCATTTAAAAATGCGTTTCGGATTTTGACAAGCTTGTCTTTTAGCTTCTCTGAAGAATATTCGTAAAAAGAACTATTTGCCAACCATGAAAGCGCAACATCATCACGTTCAACAACAGAATACTTCAATTCTTTTTCACTACTTAAAATTAGGTCTGCTAAAGAAATCGGATTAAAAACAACTCCAAATGGATTGGCATGAACAGAAAATCCAGATTGCGCCATTTTCTGTGACAGATGCTCTGAAAAACAACTTCCTAGAAAAGCATAACTCGATAAATAGTCAATTAACGGTTGGTATGGAATTTCAACTTTTGTCTGCTGCATGCCCTATTTATTTTCAGATAAAGTCTCTTCTAAAACCTTACTCCACCCCTTCCACCTTCCATAATCGCCGATGGTTTCATTGTGCCAAAGTGCCACTAAATTCCCTCCATAGGTTTGGACTTCCTTTTTGAGCTGTTGAACAGTATTTATGGCCTCATCAATAGTCAATTCCATATATTCATTCAGCGTGCCATCCATATATGAAATAGGATGCAGTTTTAATGCGGATACTTCATTTGCTAACAAATTATACCACATAAATGGACGAGCTACGCCAGCCCTAAACCCCAGTTGATCCGCATAGCCTAATGAGTAATCATCTGTGAATCCAACCTTTTCTAAATCAGTATAAGTGATGGGCAGCTTCACTTTCAAAAAATGTTGACGTGTATGCGTAACTTCACGGTTGAGAATTTCCTCTATGCGTAACTTCTCATCTCGTAAACTGGTTTTCGATTGGTTAGAACGATAACTCGGATGCAATCCAACATTGGCATATTTATCCACATCAAAAATCAATCTTCGGTGGTTGATGTTGTGATAATCAACATTTCTGTCATACGTTCCATATTCTCCCAACAACCAAAAAAATTTTACATCAAAACCTCTTTTAGCAATGGCTTCAATTTTATCATAGGTATCATAAGGATCTTTTATTTGTCCTGCCAAAACGGATTTTCGCTCTTTTAAACGGAAACGATTATTTTTCAGAACATCTTTGGCAATGCTCATATATTTTCTCCACCCTTTCTTTAAACGATAGGCGTAAACGTTATCGATATCAAAAGTTGGAATAACTTTAAAAGGTATTTTCTCTGCATTTAATGAACACGCTGTTTGTGTTTCAATAAATGATATAAGTTGCTCTGACCAACGTTCGACAATCAATTGATTCAGCCAATTCATTTTAAACAAGAGCGATTCTGAGCCTATATTTCTATCGTGTTTATCTGTTTCTTCTTGTAAATAATCATCGTACAAAGAAATAATATAGAATATACTTCCCAAAATATCTGGAACACCATCAAAACTCAAGACCTCTTCAGAATTCCATTCTGCTTTCAACACAATGTGTTTTACAATTTCATTCTCGAAAAGTAAAGTGGAAGGATAAATAGAAGCGTCTTGTTTGAAAACCCTATTCTCAGAATAAGCCAGTTTGGGCAAAGCAGCCTCTTTGAACACTTCAATATCATCAACAAGTCGATACTCAATTTTTCTATCGTCGAAAATTATTGACAAAGTGTAGGCAAAGCGTTTTGATATTAGATCTGAATATATTGTAAGCATAAATGCTAAGCTACCTAAAATTTAAAATATGTGGAATAGTTCAAGATTAAAATATTTTAATATCTCATTTAATAAAATGAAGAGATCTAATTTCACTATTCGTTTTTTAGGTATATTTGTTTAAATATTTACACTATGAAAAAACTGCTCCTCCTTGGATTTATTAGTCTTCTTACAATTAGCTGTAAAACATCTTTCCGTATTTCTGTAAAAGAACCAGCAACAGTAAACCTTCCCAATGATGTTACTCAATTCGGAATTATAAACACTGTAAATAAACAGAACAGTCCTGAGCAAAAAATAGCAGGTGTAATTTTAGGCACCTCACAAATTAATGGCAACATAGAGGCTGCAGATCGTGCAGTAGAAGGCGCATTGCGTTCATTTGAACGTTCTAATTCTATAGGTGGGAAAAGTATTCCTCAAATAAAAAACATCTATACTGCTGATGGGTCAGTTAATTGGGTTCTGATGGACTCGATTGCTAAAAAAGAAGGTCTCGATGGGTTTATTGAACTTTCAAAAATGGAAACAATAACGCCAGTTGGTGGAAGTTTATTAGCCAATGCAACAGGTCAAACTGAATTGCGTTTAGACGGTTCGATGTACGTAAATACTTACATCATAGAAGATAGAATAGCAATCACGCAATATAAAGTTTCTCATAGTTACACTATTCCTACAAGTGGCTCCACTTCTATTGTTAATATTCTGAATGATGCTCAGCGTAAAACAGAATACTTTAAAGCTTTAGGATTTCAATTGGGACATAAAGCTGCTGCTTTGCTTTACCCGAATTGGGTCTGGGTAAACAGAGAGTTTTACAACAAAGGAAGTTCTGTTTTAAAAAGAGCAAAACCAATGATTACTAAAGGAAATTGGGAGATTGCAGAAGAGCAATTATTAATGGGTTTGGATGATCGAAGTGAGAAAGTATTGGGACGCATTACCTATAACTTAGCATTGGTTAAAGAAGGACAAGGGGATATTGATGAAGCCATCCGATATGCAAAAGAATCAGCATTAAAATATGGTGATAAAATGGCGAACGAGTATTTGCAAACTTTGCAAAGAAGAAAAGTAAAACTGGGGTTATAGAAGAAGAGAAAAATTATTACATCAGGTAACTATTATTCCAATTATTCCGAATTTTAGTTATCGGTTTGTGTTTTAGAGAAGGGTTAACATGTCGCCACTCTGTGGCTTGGAAGCGCTCATTTGCATTTGGGTTATTAACATTAAGCCACGCTGTGGCAAGTGTATTATTTACATCGTAAAATAAAACACGTTATAACACTACCTAGCCCCAGATGTGCGTGACATGTTACTAAAAAACGTCATGCTTTTTTATAAGCTACAGCCTGGCGACCTGTTACTCTACACACTCCAAGATCTCTCCCGCTATAAAGTCTGCTGCTTTGCCATCACCATATAAACTTGGAAACTCAGCGTTTTTCCTATCCAACATTGCTCTTACTCCGTTTACAATTCTATTATGATCCGCGTCTACAATCACGGCAACTCCTTGCTCTACGATTTCAACCCATTCTGTTTCTGGACGAAGAATAACACATGGTTTTTTAAAGAAATAGGCCTCTTTTTGGAGTCCTCCACTGTCAGTAATAATCAATTGACAATTTTTTTCTAACGCTATAATGGTCAAAAATGAAACTGGTGGAATTATTTTGAATTGCTTACATTCTTTAATTTTCTGATGAAAACCCTCTGAAAGATGCTCTTCCATGCACTTGTGTGTACGTGGATGTAAGGGCAAAACAATCAAATGGTCCGGATAAAGTTCAGTAATCTCTAAAAATGCTTCAAAAATTGCTTTTAGTTTTTTAGGGTCATCTGTATTCGCTCCTCTGTGAACAGTAGCTAAAAAATAAGGCTTGTGGTGTAAGTCTAATTCTTGGTTTGTTGTTAGGTTCTTATCTGCTATTTCTGAAAAATATAAACTATTGTCGTACATAATGTCGCCACTGTGGTAAACCTTCGGATTATCTATAGTATACGGTCCAACATTATCCAATTTAAATCCTTCGTTTTTTAGATGAGCGACTCCTGTTTTCGTTGGTGAGAAAAGCAATGTTGAAACATGATCACACATAATTCTATTGATTTCTTCTGGCATAGATTTATTGAAGCTTCTCAATCCAGCTTCGATATGTACAATTGGAATTCCCATTTTGGAACCTGCAATTGCTCCTGCTAAAGTTGAATTGGTATCCCCATACACTACTATCGCATCAGGTTTCTCTTTGATCAATAAGTCTTCCAAGCCCTTAATCATCTCAGCGGTTTGAGCACCGTGAGAGCCTGAACCTATTTTCAAATTATAGTCAGGTTTTGACAAGCCTAATTCCGTAAAAAACACCTCTGACATTTGCTCATCGTAATGCTGACCTGTGTGCACCAAAATTTCCGTTAGTCGATCTGCATATTTCGTTTTGATTGCCCGAGACAATGCTGCAGATTTTATAATCTGTGGACGCGCGCCAATGATGGTGATAATTTTTTTCATAAATATAAATTGAAGAGCGAAAATAAACAATTCCACCGATTTGAAATTAGTTTACATCTTCTAAAA
>Ga0079223_10000498_pt1 | contig 20198 bp, 33 predicted proteins | sample Stecom2011_FD_75072 | JGI IMG/M metagenome (GOLD analysis project Ga0079223, IMG submission 75072) | Agricultural soil microbial communities from Utah to study Nitrogen management - Steer compost 2011 | ecosystem: Environmental > Terrestrial > Soil > Agricultural land | place: USA: Utah...
CTGTTTCCATTTAGAGTTATCTCAACACTCCAATGCTTTGCTTGCGGCGGACTATAAATCAGTTTTTGTTTCTTGACGAAATCCGTGGATTAGCTAAGAGTATTTCGATAAGAAAGTTCCTACGATTCTGTTCTGAAAAGTTTATTGTCTATTCGGCAAAGGTTATGCAGTTCTGTTTTAATGCATGGCTTTAGCTTTTCTCACCCTTGCATGTCTTTTTTATTTAACAGGCTAAAAGGATCGCCTATAGCCCTACAGAGGTGATTTGCGTCTCTCATCTGTATGTTTTGCTTAGTAGCTGTGTCCTTTTTGTACGGTTATTCTATTTTTTAAGTTTTGGCAAATAGTAGTTCCATATATATTTTTGCAGTTGGCGAGAGTCCTTCCTTTATTTGTATTACATTATTGTGATGTTATGCAACATCACTATTTATAGATTCAGTACTTGAGTGCTATTTTAGTTCACTTGTGGTTAGTGTGTGCGGATTTGTTAAAATCTAGTATGCAAACTGATGTGAATTCGGGTTTTGTCAAAATCCAACTTCTCCTGGCTTGTTATTCCGTTTGCAATTTGGATGCTCATCAGCCCTAGCTTATTGTAGATTCCCAATCCAAATCCTAATCCAATAAGAGTGTCTTTTATGTTTAATACCTTATTTTCTATCCATCCTATATCTGCAATGGAGTGTAGGTACATCTCCCTGGAGAGCCTGTAACGGTATTCCGTTTGGAGGGTTAATGTTTGAGTTGCATCTATGCTATTCTCATTGAATCCTCTTACGTTCTCCAAGCCACCGATTCGGAATAATTCATTTAGATAATAAGTCTTAGACCATAGTTTTCTAGCCATTACACCTGCATAAATACTGTGATTTCTCCCAAGACTTATGTTGTGATGCCCGTCTATTTCTATTTTTAATTGATTTTCTTTATCATTGTCTGTTTCTCTGTTTCCGGTTCCTATTCTTATATCAGCATAGCTAGCAAGCGGCTGAAGTAAGTCGTTTTGATATAAGGTATAACTAGCTCCAATAAAATAAAACTTTCCGTCCAGGCTTACTATGCTTTGGTTTATGGAGCTTTCTTCTAATTGGTTTACCGATGTTGCTTGCTCATAGCCTAAATAAATAGACCAGTTGTTCCTAGTTAAGTTTACTTTGGCGTTTAAATTGGTGTTTGTGTAAGTGCTGTCTTTTTTAAAGATTTGAATGCCACCACTAGCAGATATGGGGCTGTTTGCTATATAGGGTGTTTCTAGACCTATTTTTATTTCTTGTTGGTCTCCGCCATCGGCTCGGTAGTGAATGGAGAGCTTTTCTCCTTGATTTAGATTATTGTGTAGGCTTAAGTCTAAATTTCCGCTGAATTCCAATTTGCCTGTGTCTTCATTTGTTGCAAACCCAACGATTCCATCAAAATAGTTGTTGTTTAGTTTTTCAAAATATAAGTACACTGTGCTTTTGTCTTTTTCATACAAGATTTCTGGTTCTCTTGTTTCTTTTGCTATTCCTGTTGCTTGAATGGTTTGACTTGCTTTTTGAATTTTCTTTTGGTCTAGTCTCTTCTTTGGTTTTAATCCGAATTGATGGTAGAGTATCTTTACTGGGAATTTCTCGTAACCTTTAATAGTAATGGAGTCTATTCTTCTCAAGTCACTTTTATTGACGTACAAATCCCCAAATAAAGTGTCTTTGTTTTTTCTTATATTTTGCAATTGTACTTCTGCAAAGCTATGGCCTAAGTTTTTCCATTTTGCTTGAGTTTCTATAATTTGCTCTTCTAATTTTATAAATGGCAGTACTAGCTGATTGCGTTTGTCTATATCTAAGGTATTCGAAATTTCTTTGGGCCAATCAGAAGTATCCACATATAGTATGGCAATAGTCGTTTTCGCACCAATATATAGAAAGTTGGTAAAGGTAGAGTCATTTTCTTTTACAAGTGGATCGCTATATGCTTCTAAATATCCTTCTTTATGTAGAAAGTTCAAAGTTTTTTCCTTTTGTGTATATAAGGACTTTACATCACCATGTGTAGAGGGTTGAATTCCTAATTCTAGTAGATTCACTTCCGTGCTATCTATTGCTTTATGCTTTAAATAGATAGTTTGCGCTTGTGCCGTTGCTAGGGCAATGCTAAGTAGTATAATAAATAATATGGTTCGTTTTTCTAGCAAAAGGCTTTTATGTAAAAATGATTAGGGTACCAAGCTAGTTTATTCTCCTTAGGTGAGGGAGGAAAATTGCATGGATATCAAAATTATCAATTAAATACGAAAGTTTATTGCTTTATGGTTTTATATTGTGGAGATTATTTTTACATTTGCATTCCCAAAATGTATTGGGTGTTTATTATTGTAATAAAAAAGTTTATATGCCAACAATTTCACAATTAGTACGAAAAGGAAGAAAACGTATTACTAAGAAGAGTAAATCGATGGCTCTTGATTCGTGTCCTCAAAGAAGAGGGGTTTGTACGCGTGTTTACACTACAACACCAAAGAAGCCTAACTCTGCTATGCGTAAAGTAGCGAGAGTAAGGTTGACAAATGGTAGAGAGGTGAACGCTTATATCCCTGGAGAAGGACATAACTTGCAGGAGCACTCGATAGTATTAGTAAGAGGAGGAAGGGTAAAGGATTTGCCAGGAGTTAGGTATCACGTGGTTCGTGGAGCTTTAGACACCGCAGGTGTTGAAGGACGTGCACAGCGTAGATCTAAGTATGGAGCAAAACGCCCAAAGAAGTAATTCAATAATTTCTTAAAAGGAAGTAATGAGAAAACAACAAGGAAGTAAAAGACAGATTTTACCAGATCCAAAGTTTAACGACCCGCTAGTTACACAGTTCGTTAATAACTTAATGGTAGATGGGAAGAAGTCTGTGGCTTTTAAAGTATTTTACGATGCGATCGATATCGTAGAGGAAAGAAATCAAGAGGAGGATAAGACGGCAATAGAGGTGTGGAAAGACGCATTGTCTAACGTTATGCCACACGTAGAGGTTCGAAGCCGACGTGTAGGAGGAGCTACTTTTCAAATCCCAATGCAAATTAAGCCAGATAGAAAAATATCTACCGCTATGAAGTGGTTGATTGGTTTTTCTAGAAAACGTAACGAAAAATCAATGGCTAATAAATTAGCTGCAGAGATTTTAGCTGCTTCAAAAGAAGAAGGGGCTGCTGTAAGGAAACGTGTAGATACACATCGTATGGCGGAGTCTAACAGAGCATTTTCACATTTCAGATTCTAAATAAACCATGGCAAGAGATTTAAAATACACAAGGAATATTGGAATTGCTGCGCATATTGATGCCGGTAAGACAACAACAACCGAAAGAATATTATTTTATACTGGGGTTAACCATAAGCTAGGAGAGACACACGAAGGTTCTGCAACGATGGACTGGATGGAGCAAGAGCAGGAAAGGGGTATTACCATTACTTCTGCCGCTACTACCTGTACATGGAAATTCCCATTAGAAAACGCACAAGAAACACCAGAGACGAAAGATTATAAATTTAATATAATCGATACGCCAGGGCACGTTGACTTTACAGTTGAAGTTAGCAGATCGTTGCGAGTATTAGATGGTTTAGTGTTTTTGTTTAGTGCTGCTGATGGTGTAGAGCCACAGTCGGAAACTAACTGGCGTTTGGCAGATGACTATAATGTGCCTCGTATCGGATTCGTTAATAAAATGGACCGTCAGGGCGCTAACTTTCTAGGCGTATGTCAGCAGGTTAAAGATATGTTGAAGTCTAACGCTGTGCCTATTGTACTTCCAATTGGGGATGAAGAGGATTTTAAAGGAATTGTAGATTTAGTAAAAAACCGTGCTATTGTTTGGCATGATGAAACGCTGGGTGCTACATTCGACGAGATTGAAATTCCAGCAGAAATGAGAGATGAAGTAGACGAATATCGCGGGAAGCTTATCGAAGAGGTAGCGGCGTATGATGAGAATCTACTAGAGAAATATATGGAAGATGAGACTTCTATTTCCGAAGACGAAGTGCATGCTGCACTGCGTGCTGCGGTTATGGATATGAGTATCATTCCAATGGTTTGTGGTTCTTCTTTCAAAAACAAAGGAGTTCAGTTCCTAATCGATGCTGTGGTAAGGTATTTACCTTCTCCGTTAGAGAAGCCAGCTATTGTTGGGATTAACCCTAAAACAGAGGAAGAGGAAGAAAGAATTCCTGATGCTAAGGAGCCATTCGCGGCATTAGCATTTAAGATCGCAACCGATCCATTTGTTGGTCGACTAGCTTTCTTTAGAGTTTACTCAGGAAGATTGGATGCTGGTTCTTATGTGCTAAACAACCGTTCTGGGAAACGAGAGCGTATTTCAAGAATATATCAGATGCACTCAAAAGATCAAAACGCAATCGATTTTATCGAGGCGGGAGACATTGGAGCAGCTGTAGGATTTAAAGATATTAGAACAGGGGATACGCTGACCGATGAGAAGCATCCTATAATATTGGAGAACATCAACTTCCCTGATCCAGTAATTGGGGTGGCAGTAGAACCTAAAACAAAATCGGATGTGGAAAAACTAGGTGCTGGTTTGCAAAAACTTGCCGAAGAAGATCCAACATTCCAGGTTCGTACAGACGAAGCCTCTGGGCAAACCATTATCTCTGGAATGGGAGAGTTGCATATCGATATTTTGATTGAGCGCTTAAGACGTGAGTTTAAAGTAGAGGTAACGCAAGGGAAGCCACAAGTAGAGTATAAAGAAGCATTTACTAAGGAGACGGAGTACCGTGAAACCTATAAGCGACAAACAGGAGGTCGTGGTGCATTTGCCGATATTATATTTACTATCGGTCCTGCAGAGGAAGGTGCGGAAGGCTTAACGTTCGTTGACGAAGTAAAAGGTGGAAATATTCCAAGAGAGTATATTCCATCTGTAGAAAAAGGATTCCGTGATGCTATGTCCAATGGTCCACTAGCTGGATTCGAAATGGATAGTATGAAAGTAACTTTAAAGGATGGTTCTTACCACGCTGTGGATTCGGATCAGTTATCTTTCGAGTTGGCTGCTAAGTTGGGATATCGTAACGCTTCTAAAGCTGCAGGTGCAGTTATTTTAGAGCCGATTATGAAGATCGACGTAATTACTCCAGAGGAAAACATGGGGGATATTGTTGGAGACTTGAACCGTAGAAGAGGGCAGGTTAACGATATGTCGGACCGTTCTGGAGCGAAAGTAATTCGTGCAGAAGTGCCACTTTCAGAAATGTTTGGTTACGTAACTACCTTGCGTACCTTATCTTCTGGTAGAGCAACTTCTACGATGACCTTCTCTCACTATGCAGAGACACCAGCGAATATCTCTGCGGAGGTAATTGCTGAGGCAACAGGAACCACTAACGATTAATCATTTTGAAATGAGTCAAAAAATTAGAATAAAATTGAAATCTTACGATCATAGCTTAGTGGACATGTCCTCTGAGAAAATCGTAAAAACAGTAAGAAGTACTGGTGCGGTGGTTACAGGACCGATTCCTTTACCTACACACAAAAAGATCTTTACCGTGTTGCGTTCGCCGCACGTTAATAAGAACGCTAGAGAGCAATTCCAGCTTAGCTCACACAAGAGACTGTTGGATATCTATAGTTCTTCATCAAAAACTATTGATGCTTTGATGAAACTTGAACTTCCTAGTGGAGTTGAAGTGGAGATTAAAGTGTGATAATGATAAAAGCACAATAAATATATTGGGCTAAAATGTCCGGAGCTGCGAGCAAAGGAAAAATGGATTTCAAAATAATTTCAGGGGTGAAATTTTATTTTGACCCTGAAATTATTTTTTTTGAACAAGTTTATAACTGAATATTAATTTAATTTTTAATCACATGTTTGGGTTAATTGGAAAAAAGATAGGTATGACTAGCCTTTTCGACGAGGATGGAAAAAACATTCCTTGTACGGTAATAGAAGCTGGTCCCTGTGTTGTTACCCAGGTCAGAACCAAAGAGGTTGACGGGTATGATGCTCTGCAACTTGGTTTCGATGACAAAAAGAATGCTAATAAAGCTGCCGAAGGGCATGCTAAAAAAGCAGGAACCGTTGCAAAACGCAAAGTCGTTGAATTCCAAGGAAATAGTGCAGATCGTAAATTAGGTGATGTTATCACCGTAGAAGATTTTAAAGAAGGCGAGTACGTAGACGTAGCTGGTACTTCTAAAGGAAAAGGATTCCAAGGAGCGGTAAAGCGTTACGGTTTTGGTGGTTCAGAGATGAGTCACGGTCAAAAACACGTGAATAGACGTACTGGATCCATTGGCGCAGCATCTACTCCTGGTAGAGTATTCAAAGGGAAAAAGATGCCTGGTCAAATGGGAAATGAAAGAGTTAAAGTAACCAACCTGCAGGTGTTAAAAGTAGTTCCAGAAAAGAACCTACTTGTTGTGAAAGGATGTATTCCTGGACATAACTCTGCATACGTAACTATTGAGAAATAATGAAGGTATCAGTATTAGATAAAAACGGAAAGGACACAGGCAGAACAGTCGAACTGGTTGCTGGTGTATTCGGAGTAGAGCCTAATAAGCACGCCCTATATCTTGATGTTAAACAATATCTTGCCAATCAAAGACAAGGTACGCACAAAACAAAAGAAAGAGCGGAAGTAGTAGGAAGTACCCGTAAGATAAAGAAACAAAAAGGAACTGGTACAGCTCGTGCTGGTGACATAAAGAACCCAATATTCCGTGGTGGTGGAACCGTATTTGGTCCAAGACCTAGGAATTATACGCAAAGCTTAAACAAAAAAGTAAAGCGTTTGGCCCGTAAATCAGCATTAAGTCTGAAAGCGGAAAATAAAAATATTATCGTCTTGGATTCATTGGAATTTGAAGCGCCAAAAACAAAGGATTTCCTTAATGTTCTGAAAGCATTGGGAGTAGAGAATAAAAAGTCTCTAATTGTATTGGATGACTCAAATAAAAATGTATATTTGTCCTCGCGAAATGTACCGCGTACGAAAACTGTAATGAGTTCAGTACTAAATACATACGATATAATGAACGCTGACAATTTAATATTGTTAGAAGGTTCATTATCGCAAATCGAAGCTAACTTAAGTAAATAGAAATCAGATGACTATCTTAATTAAACCTATAATTACAGAGAAAGCAACGATGGATTCAGAGAAATTCAATCGTTATGCATTTTCAGTGCATCCAGAGGCGAACAAGATTCAGATCAAAGAGGCGGTGGAAGCTGCTTACGATGTTTCTGTTGCTAAAGTTCGCACTATGAATGTTCGCCCAGAGAGAACTACCCGTCATACAAAGACAGGAATTCAGACTGGTAAAACAAATGCTACTAAAAAAGCAATTGTACAGTTGGCGGACGGTGATATAATTGATTTTTACACTAACCTCTAAGAGCGATCTTAGGTTAAACAAAAGACAACAATGTCAGTAAGAAAATTAAAACCAACCACTCCAGGTCAGCGTTTTAGAGTTGTAAATGAGTATGACGCCATTACAACTGATAAGCCGGAAAAAAGCCTATTGGCTCCGATAAAAAGATCGGGTGGAAGAAACAGTCAAGGAAAAATGACCATGCGCCAAATTGGTGGTGGGCATAAGAGAAGGTATCGAATAATCGATTTTAAACGTAACAAAGATGGAGTTCCAGCAACTGTTGCGTCTATCGAGTACGATCCGAACCGCACCGCTTTTATCGCACTTGTTAACTATCAAGATGGCGAGAAGCGTTATGTTGTGGCGCAGAGAGGAATGAAAGTTGGGCAAAATATAGTATCTGGAGACCATGTTGCTCCAGAGATTGGAAATGCGCTGCCTCTTTCTAGTATACCTTTGGGAGCTATAATCTCTTGTATAGAGCTATCTCCTGGTAAAGGTGCGTCTCTTGCAAGAAGTGCTGGGTCATTTGCACAATTACTTGCTAAAGAAGGGAAGTTTGTTACAGTAAAATTACCTTCTGGAGAAGTTAGAATGATTTTAGGAACATGTAAGGCAACTATCGGAGCCGTATCTAACAGTGACCATCAGGTGGTAGTATCTGGTAAAGCTGGTAGAACAAGATGGTTAGGTAGAAGACCTCGTACTAGAGCAGTAGTTATGAACCCAGTTGATCACCCAATGGGTGGTGGAGAAGGGAAGGCTTCTGGAGGACATCCACGTTCTCGTAATGGAATTCCTGCTAAAGGGTTTAAAACTCGTTCTAGAACCAAAGCAAGTAATAAATATATTGTAGAGCGTAGAAAGAAATAATAAGCTATGGCAAGATCATTAAAAAAAGGACCTTACGTTCATTTTAAGTTAGATAGAAAAGTTGAGGCAGTTAACGAATCAGGAAAAAAGACGGTTATTAAGACTTGGTCAAGATCGTCTATGATTACTCCAGACTTCGTCGGATTAACTATCGCAGTTTACAACGGTCGTCAATTTGTACCGGTATATGTAACTGAGAATATGGTAGGGCATAAATTAGGAGAATTTTCACCTACACGATCATTCCGTGGTCACGCAGGTGCTAGAAATAAAGGTAAAAGATAATTAGCCATGGGAGTAAGAAAAAGAGAAAGAGCATTAGAGATAAAGGAGGCTAAGAAGACGCAATATTTTGCGAAACTTAATAATTGTCCAACTTCACCTAGAAAGATGCGTTTAGTTGCAGATTTAATCCGTGGTGAAAAAGTAGAGAATGCCTTGAATATACTTCGTTTTAACCCGAAGGAGGCTTCAGGACGCCTTGAAACTTTATTATTGTCTGCAATTGCTAACTGGCAGGCAAAAAACGAAGATGGCTCAGTAGAAGATGCTGGACTTTTCGTAAAAGAAATCCGTGTGGACGGTGGAACTATGTTGAAGAGACTACGTCCAGCCGCACAAGGAAGAGCACACAGAATTAGAAAACGTTCCAATCACGTAACACTTGTGCTTGGGGTAAATGATAACACACAAAGTAATTTATAAATGGGACAGAAAACAAATCCAATCGGAAATCGCCTAGGTATTATAAGAGGATGGGAATCTAACTGGTACGGAGGTAACGACTATGGCGATAAGCTAGTCGAGGATGATAAGATTAGAAAATACATCCGTGTTCGTTTAAGTAGAGCTAGTGTGTCTAGGATAATTATTGAGCGCACGCTGAAGCTTGTAACCGTTACTATCACCACCGCACGTCCAGGTATTATTATTGGGAAAGGCGGCCAGGAGGTAGACAAGCTAAAAGAGGAGCTTAAAGAAATTACCGATAAAGAAGTTCAGATTAACATTCATGAAATCAGACGTCCAGAGGTGGATTCGTATCTTGTTGCAGCTAGCGTTGCTAGACAAATCGAGAGCCGTATATCCTACCGACGTGCAATCAATATGGCTATTGCAGCAGCAATGCGTATGAATGCAGAGGGGATTAAGATTCAGATTTCTGGACGACTTAATGGAGCTGAAATGGCTCGTACCGAAACCTATATGGAAGGACGTATTCCATTGTCTACATTCCGTGCAGATATCGACTACTCGTTGGTAGAGGCACATACTTCTTATGGAAGAATGGGAATAAAAGTATGGATAATGAAGGGCGAAGTGTACGGCAAGAGAGACCTCTCACCTCTTGTAGGACTATCCAAAAAAGGTGGAAGACCAGGAGGTGGAGCAGGAGCAAAACGAGGTGGTAGAAAATCACGTCGTAGAAAGTAATCTTTTAAATCAGAAATAATGTTACAACCTAAAAGAACAAAATACCGCAAAATGATGAAGGGCCGTATGAAAGGCAATGCTGGTAGAGGTACGCAGCTTGCTCACGGTGTCTTTGGTATTAAATCTTTGGAGCCTGTCTTAATGACGTCACGTCAAATTGAGGCAGCACGTATTGCGGCGACCCGCTATATGAAGAGAGAGGGTTCTCTGTGGATCATGGTATTCCCAGATAAACCAATTACCAAAAAACCTTTAGAGGTTCGTATGGGTAAAGGAAAAGGTCCATTAGACCATTACGCAGCAGTTGTTAAACCAGGAAGAGTGATTCTCGAAGTATCTGGTGTATCAATGGAAGTTGCAAAAGAAGCGCTTCGCTTGGCATCACAGAAATTGCCTGTAAAAACGAAGTTTATCGTTTCTAGAGAATATCAAGCTTAATTTCTTAGATAATTAGAATTATGAAACAAGCAGAAGTAAAAGAAGCATCGACAGCAGACTTAAGTGAAAAACTTGCTGAGCTGAGAGCAACGTTCTCGGACTTGAGAATGGCACACGCTATTTCTCCATTAGAGAATCCTATTCAATTAAGAACGCATAGAAGATCTATAGCAAGAATAGAGACGGAAATAACTAAAAGAGACGTACAATAGTACATAGCTGAAAGATGGAAAAAAGAAATATTAGAAAAGAACGTATAGGAATAGTAACCAGCAACAAAATGGAAAAATCCATTGTTGTTTCAGAAGTGAAAAAGGTGAAACACCCAATGTATGGTAAGTACGTTACCAAGACAAAAAAATACGTGGCACACGACGAAAAAGACGATTGCAACGAAGGGGACATGGTAAGGATCTCGGAAACAAGACCTTTAAGTAAAACCAAGAATTGGAGACTAGTCGAAATAATCGAAAGAGCTAAGTAATTATGATACAACAAGAATCAAGACTAAGAGTTGCAGATAATACCGGAGCACGTGAGGTTTACACCATCCGTGTACTAGGAGGTACTAAGAAAAAGTACGCTTCTGTAGGTGATAAAATTGTCGTTAGTGTAAAAGAAGCTACGCCAAATAGTGCTGTAAAGAAAGGAACTGTATCTACCGCTGTAATAGTTCGTACTTCAAAAGAAGTTAGAAGATCAGACGGTTCGTACATACGCTTTGATGATAACGCATGTGTTCTATTAAACCCACAAGGGGAGATGAGAGGTACACGTGTTTTTGGTCCAGTAGCAAGAGAACTACGCGACAATAAATTTATGAAAATAGTATCACTAGCACCAGAAGTGCTTTAATACGGAAACGAAATGGCAAAGCTTAAAATAAAAGCAGGTGATAACGTAATAGTAATTGCTGGTAGAGACAAAAACAAAACCGGTACTGTATTACGAGTTTTCCCTGAAACTAACAAAGCAATTGTAGAAGGAGTGAACATTGTACAAAAGCACGAGAAACCAAGTGCTAGCAATCCGCAAGGAGGCATCGTACAAAAAGAAACTTTAATTCAGATTTCAAATATAGCTGTAGTAGACCCTAAGACAAAAAAGGCTACCAAAATCGGTTATAGAGTAGAAGATGGTAACAAAATACGATTTGCTAAAAAATCGAATCAAGCATTATAGTTATGGGGTATATACCAAGACTAAAGGAAGAGTATAGAGATAGGGTAACAAAGGCCCTGATAGAAGAGTACAACTATCAAAATGTAATGGAAGTTCCAAAGCTAGAAAGCATCGTTATATCGAGAGGTGTAGGAGAAGCTGTAGCAGACAGAAAACTGATAGATCACTCTATAGAAGAATTAACCCAGATTGCGGGTCAAAAAGCGATAGCAACTTACTCTAAGAAAGACGTTGCAAGCTTTAAACTACGTAAAGGGATGCCAGTAGGAGTAAAAGTTACCCTGCGTGGAGATAGATTGTATGATTTTTTAGATAAACTTATTACCGCATCGCTACCGCAAGTTAGAGATTTTCAAGGTATTAAGGCTACCGGTTTCGACGGAAGAGGAAACTACTCCTTAGGAATTACGGAGCAGATTATCTTCCCTGAAATCAATATCGATAAAGTAAGGAGAGTTCAAGGGATGAATATTACCTTTGTAACTTCCGCAAATACCGATCAGGAAGCGAAATCATTATTAACACAACTAGGATTACCTTTTAAAAAGAAATAATAGATGGCGAAAGAATCAATGAAAGCTCGCGAGCGTAAGAGACGAAAAACGGTTGCAAAATATGCCGAAAAACGTAAAGCTCTTAAAGAAGCTGGCGATTACGAAGGATTACAAAAACTACCAAGAGACGCTTCTCCAGTGCGACTACACAATCGTTGTGGAATTACTGGTAGGCCGAGAGGATATATGAGACAATTTGGCGTATCGCGCGTTACATTCCGCGAATTAGCAAATAATGGTCTTATTCCAGGGGTTAGAAAAGCAAGCTGGTAAACTAAAAAATAAGAGAAATGAATATTGATCCAATAGCCGATTTTCTAACTAGAATTAGAAACGCAATAAATGCTGGCCACAGAGTGGTTGAAATACCAGCATCTAACTTAAAAATAGAAATCACTAAGATTCTATTTGACCAAGGATTCGTGCTTAGCTACAAAGTAGAGCGCGATAAAGGGCCGCAAGGAACTATAAAAATCGCACTTAAGTACGATAAAGAAACAAAGGAGTCTGTTATTAAAGAACTTCAAAGAATAAGTAAACCAGGTTTACGTAAGTATGCTAGTTCTACCGAAATGCCACGTATTTTAAATGGCTTGGGAATTGCTATAGTCTCTACCTCTCATGGATTGATGACTGGAAAGCAAGCACAAGCACAGAACGTGGGTGGAGAACTATTATGTTACGTTTACTAATAAAAGAGAACTATGGCAAGAACAGGTAAAAATCCAATTTCTATTCCACAGGGAGTTACTGTAACGCAAAAAGGCGATACGGTTACTATAAAAGGAAAGCTTGGAGAATTAAAGCAAGATATCTTTGGTGTTACTTTGGAGGTAGGTGAAACAGAACTAATTGTAGATCGTGTTTCTGATGCTCAAGAACATCGTGCAGCACACGGTTTGTATCGCTCCCTAATAGCAAACATGGTAGAGGGTGTTACAAATGGCTGGACCAAAGAACTAGAGTTAGTAGGAGTTGGTTACAGAGCTACTAACGAAGGGCAAGTATTAGACTTGGCACTAGGTTTTTCTCACAATATCGTTATCGATGTAGCACCAGAGGTGAAAATCGAAACGGTTACAGAAAGAGGTAAAAACCCAAGAATTAAATTAACCTCACACGACAAACAACTTGTAGGACAAGTAGCGGCTAAAATCCGTGCTTTCCGTAAGCCAGAGCCATATAAAGGTAAAGGAATTAAGTTTGTAGGTGAAGAATTAAGAAGAAAAGCAGGTAAATCTGCATAAGATATAAAGTTATGGCATTATCTAAAATCGAAAAAAGAAATCGCATTCGCAATAGAGTTCGTAAAGCGATTTCTGGCACACCAGAAAGGCCTCGTCTAGCTGTATTCAGAAGCAACAAAGAAATCTACGCACAACTTATCGATGACGTAGCTGGAAAAACGTTGACTTCTGTATCCTCAAGAGACAAGGACATCACTGTAAAAGGAACCAAAAAAGAAGTAGCTTTTGCTGTAGGAAAGTCTATAGCCAAAAAAGCCTCCGAATTAGGAGTCGATTCAATATGTTTCGATCGAGGAGGGTACCTTTATCATGGTAGAGTTAAATCATTAGCAGACGGGGCACGTGAAGGTGGCCTTAAATTCTAGAAGTATGAATCGAGATTATAAGAATATAGAAATTGTTAAACCAGCTGGTCTTGATCTAAAAGATCGTCTAGTGGCCATCCAAAGAGTTACTAAGGTAACCAAAGGTGGTAGAACTTTCGGATTCTCTGCTATTGTAGTAGTAGGAAATGGAGATGGCGTAGTTGGTCAAGGACTAGGGAAGTCAAAAGATGTTGCTACCGCAATTGCAAAAGGAATCGACGACGCTAAGAAGAACCTGGTTAGGATACCACTTCAAAAACAAACCATACCACACGAGCAAAAAGGAAGACACTCTGGAGCTAGAGTTACTTTGCTTCCAGCAGCACCAGGTACAGGAGTTATTGCAGGAGGACCGGTACGTGCAGTATTGGAATCAGTAGGGATACATGATATACTGTCGAAATCCCAAGGATCTTCCAACCCACATAACGTAGTTAAAGCTACATTCGATGCTTTACTACAGTTACGCAGCGCACAAACGATTGCTAAGCAACGTGGAATTTCGCTAGAGAAATTATATAAAGGATAATTAAGAATAATAAAATGGCAAAAATTAGAATTACACAAGTACGCAGTACTATAGGTCGTACTAAAAAACAGGAGGCCACTTTGGAGTCGCTAGGACTTAGAGGAATTGGTAAGTCTGTAGAGCACGAAGAGATGCCAAATATTCTTGGTATGATAAAAAAAGTTAGTCACCTGGTTTCAGTAGAAACTATATAAGATAAACGTAATGGATTTAAGTAATTTAAAACCAGCAGTTGGTTCCACTAAAAACCCTGGTAAGCGTATAGGACGTGGACAAGGTTCAGGAAAAGGAGGAACTGCTACTCGAGGTCACAAAGGAGCAAAATCCCGTTCAGGGTATGCTAAGAAAGCTGGATTTGAGGGTGGACAGATGCCACTTCAGATCAGACTTCCAAAATTTGGGTTTACAAATCGCAACAAAGTTACCTATGCAGTAGTGAATTTAGACACTTTGCAAAATTTATTTGATGAAAAGAAGATAAATGACGTTGTAGATTTCGAAACTTTTGTAAATTTGCGCCTTGCAAGAAAAAACGAGGTAATTAAAATCCTTGGTAGAGGAGAGCTAAAAGCCAAATTAAAAATATCGGCACATAAGTTTACCGCAACAGCCAAAGAGGCAATCGAAGCTGCAGGTGGTGAAGTAATAACATTGTAATTTTTTAGTAAGGATGAAAATTATTGAGACCTTAAAAAATGTATGGAGAATAGAAGAACTTAGAAACCGCATTATGGTTACTCTAGGTCTTCTATTGGTGTATCGTTTTGGTGCGCAAATTGTTTTACCAGGGATCGACGCCTCCAAATTGGCTGAATTCGCAGGTAATTTTGAAGGTGGTATAGGGGGATTATTAAATGCTTTTACAGGGGGAGCTTTCGCTAATGCCTCTGTTTTCGCATTGGGTATTATGCCTTATATCTCTGCCTCCATCGTGGTTCAATTAATGCAAATTGCAGTTCCTTATCTTCAAAAACTACAAAAGGAAGGAGAGAGTGGAAGACGTAAAATCAACCAAATTACCAGATGGCTTACTATAGCGATCTGTTTGGTGCAAGCGCCTTCTTACTTAGCTGGCTTACCAGCAATGGGAGTTCCAGCCGATGCGTTTGTTCTAGGACAAACACCAATGTTCTATATCTCTTCTGTAATCATCTTGGTTACAGGTACGATTTTCGCCATGTGGTTAGGTGAGAAAATAACCGATAAAGGGGTGGGTAATGGTATTTCCATACTAATTATGGTTGGTATTATTGCTACGTTACCATTGTCATTTACACAGGAATTCGCTTCTCGTGTATTCGAATCCAACGGTGGGCTACTGATGATATTGATAGAATTAGTGATTTGGTTTATCATTATTATTGCTGCAGTTATGCTTGTTATGGCGGTACGAAAAATACCTGTACAGTATGCAAGAAGAACAGCATCAGGAGGATTTGAGAAAAATATTTTTGGAGCAAGACAGTTCATTCCGCTTAAGGTAAATGCTTCGGGAGTAATGCCGATTATCTTTGCTCAAGCAATTATGTTTATCCCATCTGGATTAGCAAGTCTATTCTCAGAAAATGATGTAGCGCAAACCATACAAGCAAGTTTTGCTGATATGTTTGGCCTATGGTATAACATTACTTTTGCGCTATTGATTATAGTATTTACATTCTTCTACACAGCTATTACGGTTCCTACCAATAAAATGGCAGATGACTTAAAGCGTAGTGGAGGATTTATACCAGGCATCAAGCCAGGAACAGATACGGCAAACTATCTGGACACCATCATGTCTAGAATTACACTTCCAGGATCTGTATTCTTAGCACTATTAGCTATATTTCCAGCAATAATCGTTAAGCTAATGGGTATTCAGGCAGGCTGGGCATTATTTTATGGAGGAACTTCTCTCCTAATTATGGTCGGAGTAGCAATCGATACCGTAGATCAAATTAACTCTTACCTGTTAAACCGTCAGTACGATAGTTTAATGAAGTCAGGTAAAAAAAGAAAAGCAGTAGAATAAATTATGGCAAAACAACCACCAATAGAACAAGATGGTTCGATAGTAGAGGCGTTGTCTAATGCAATGTTTCGCGTTGAATTAGAAAATGGTCATATAGTCACTGCGCATATTTCGGGTAAAATGCGTATGCACTATATAAAATTATTACCCGGAGATAAAGTAAAATTAGAAATGAGCCCTTACGATTTAACAAAGGCTCGTATAACCTATAGATACTAATAAAGATGAAAGTAAGAGCATCGGTAAAGAAAAGAAGCGCCGACTGTAAAATTGTACGCAGGAAGGGACGTTTATATGTAATTAACAAAAAGAACCCAAGGTTTAAACAAAGACAAGGATAATTATGGCAAGAATTGCAGGTGTTGATATCCCACGAAATAAAAGGGGTGTAATCGCGCTAACCTATATCTTCGGAATCGGCAGAAGTCGAGCTCAGGAAATATTGGAAGAAGCCGGAGTAGATCAAAACAAGAAAGTATTAGATTGGAATGACGAGGAGCTAGGTGCGATTCGTACAACCATAGCTAATTACACTATAGAAGGACAACTTCGTAGTGAAACACAGCTGAACATCAAACGTCTTATGGATATAGGATGTTATAGAGGTATTCGTCACAGAAGTGGATTGCCTTTGCGTGGACAGAAAACTAAAAACAACTCTCGTACCCGTAAAGGACGTCGTAGGACAGTTGCGAACAAAAAGAAAATCTAACCACTAAAATTTTGATGTAATGGCAAAAACAACTAAAGGTGCCAAAACTAGAGGCACCAAAAAAAGAAAGGTTAACGTAGAAGCTGTAGGACAAGCATATGTCACCGCTTCGTTTAACAATATAATCGTAACTTTCACCAACAGAAAAGGAGATGTTATCTCTTGGTCATCAGCCGGTAAAATGGGCTTTAGAGGATCTAGAAAAAACACGCCTTACGCAGCTCAAATGGCAGCAGAAGATGCTGGTAGAAAAGCACACGAAGCTGGTTTACGAAAAGTAAAAGTCTATGTTAAAGGACCTGGATCTGGCAGAGAATCAGCCATCCGTTCTATGCATAACTTAGGCGTCGAGGTAACAGAAATCATCGACATTACTCCATTACCACATAATGGTTGTAGACCTCCAAAACGTAGAAGAGTTTAATTCCCTTCCTTAATTATTTAACTAAGGAAATATTCAATAAGTATAAATGAAGGGTATCGAGTTTAAAGGATGTAATTAGAGATAAGACCTTAATTTAAACTCCTCCTTCCAATTAATTTTATTATGGCAAGATATACTGGTCCTAAAACAAAAATAGCTCGTAAATTTGGCGAGGCTATCTTCGGAGACGATAAGTCGTTCGAAAAAAGAAATTACCCTCCAGGTCAACACGGTAACGCCCGTAGACGTGGAAAGAAATCAGAGTACGCAGTACAGCTTCAAGAGAAGCAAAAAGCTAAATATACCTATGGTATTTTAGAGCGTCAATTTAGAAACATGTTTAAGAGTGCAAACTCTGCACCTGGAATTACAGGAGAGGTTCTACTTCAGTACTGTGAGTCTAGATTAGATAACGTGGTATACCGCATGGGAGTTGCTCCTACGCGCGCAGCAGCTAGACAATTAGTTTCTCACCGACACATAACGGTAAATGGAGAGCGAGTAAACATACCATCGTATCGACTTAAAGCAGGAGATGTTGTTGGGGTTAGACCTAAATCTAGATCTCTAGAAGCGATAAAGAGTTCACTAGAAAACGCCGATAAGGTGTATGAGTGGATTACTTGGAATAGCGAAACAATGGAAGGTACATACGTATCTATTCCACAACGTATCCAAATTCCAGAAAACATCAACGAGCAATTAATCGTTGAATTATATTCAAAATAACAATTACAAAGTAGTCATAATATGGCAGTATTTAGTTTTCAGAAGCCTGATAAAGTTATAATGATTAATTCATCCGAATTCCATGGGTCCTTCGAATTCCGACCTCTGGAACCAGGCTTTGGATTAACTATAGGTAATGCTTTAAGGCGCGTATTACTTTCTTCATTAGAAGGGTTCGCTATCACCGCGGTGCGAATAGAAGGGGTAGATCATGAGTTTTCTACTATTGCAGGAGTTGTGGAAGACGTTACAGAGATTATTCTGAACCTCAAGCAAATCCGCTTTAAACAACAAGTAGAAGATGTAGACAATGAGACTGCAACGATTACTATTTCCAAGAAATCGCAACTTACTGCTGGGGATTTTCAACAATTTATCTCAGGATTTGAGGTGTTGAACAAAGATCTAGTGATTTGTAATATGGAGTCTAGCGTTAAACTTAATATAGAGCTTACTATAGAAAAAGGACGTGGCTACATACCTGCTGAAGAAAACAAAAAAGAAAATGCGCCACTGGGCACTATTTTTACAGACTCTATTTTTACGCCAATCAAAAACGTGAAATATGCTGTAGAAGATTACCGAGTGGAACAAAAGACGGATTACGAGAAATTGGTTTTCGAAATTCTTACCGATGGTTCTATCCATCCACAAGATGCTCTTACCGAAGCTGCTAAAATACTAATTCACCACTTCATGCTATTTAGTGATGAGCGTATTACCCTAGAAGCAGACGTAATTGCACAAACCGAAACCTACGATGAGGAGTCGCTACACATGCGTCAACTCCTTAAGACAAAACTTGTAGACCTAGATTTATCTGTTCGTGCGCTTAACTGCTTAAAAGCTGCAGATGTAGAATCTCTTGGCGATTTAGTAGTATATAACAGAAGTGATTTAATGAAGTTTAGAAACTTTGGTAAAAAGTCACTATCTGAGCTAGAAGAAGTAGTTTCTTCAAAAGGACTAGACTTTGGAATGGATCTATCTAAATATAAGCTGGAACTAGACTAACTTTATCAGAATGGTTTACTTAAACCGTCCAAAAAGAACTTCAAAATGAGACATAGAAAAAAAGGAAATAAATTAGGTAGAACCTCGTCGCACCGTGATGCAATGCTTGCAAACATGGGATGCTCACTTATAGAGCATAAGCGCATAAACACTACCGTTACTAAGGCTAAAGCGTTACGACAGTTTATAGAGCCAGTAATTACAAAATCAAAAAATGATACTACACATAATCGCCGTGTTGTGTTTAGCTACTTGCGTCAAAAAGATGCGGTTTCTACACTATTCCGCGAGGTTGCAGTAAAAGTGGGAGATAGACCAGGTGGGTATACTAGAATTATAAAGCTAGGAAACCGTCAGGGAGATAATGCGCCAATGGCAATGATAGAACTGGTAGACTATAATGAGCTCTACAACGCAGGTAAAGCTACTAAGAAACGTGCCACTAGACGTGGAGGGCGAAGAGGCAGTGGTTCAACCGCAGCAACGAGAGAAGAAGAATAAGAAATGTCTATATAAATGGATATTAAAATTAGCACACAGCGTACTTTGTATCTGTGTGCTTTTTTATTTTAAAACCAAAAATTATATTGCCTAAGGCTTCAGATAGCACAACACATTAATATACTTTATTATGCATAGTACAATCAGTAATATAAAAGCGAGACAAATATTTGATTCTCGTGGTAATCCAACGATAGAAGTAGATGTACATACTTCTTGTGGCGCATTAGGTCGCGCAGCAGTACCATCTGGTGCGTCTACAGGGGAACACGAAGCAGTGGAGCTTCGTGATGGAGATAACACTTATATGGGAAAAAGTGTTTTTAGAGCAGTAGAAAATGTGAATACTATTCTATCCGATGCCTTGGTGGGAAGTTCCGTTTTTGATCAAACTTCTATCGATAATAAAATGATTTCTTTAGATGCTACGCCAAATAAGGCTAATCTTGGAGCCAATGCCATACTAGGAGTTTCCTTGGCTGTTGCTAAGGCTGCCGCAAATGCATTGGGTATTCCATTATACCGATACGTCGGAGGGGTGGGAGCTTCAATCTTGCCTGTTCCTATGATGAATATTATAAATGGCGGTTCGCATAGCGATGCACCCATTGCTTTTCAAGAGTTTATGGTGATGCCGGTTACTGCAACCAATTTCGCACAAGCTTTACAGATGGGTAGCGAGATTTTCCATCATCTCAAGGCGGTCTTGCAAGAAAGAAGTTTAAGCACTGCGGTAGGAGATGAGGGCGGATTCGCACCAGAATTAAAAGGAACAGAAGATGCTATTGAGACTATAGA
>Ga0079223_10000500_pt1 | contig 20170 bp, 13 predicted proteins | sample Stecom2011_FD_75072 | JGI IMG/M metagenome (GOLD analysis project Ga0079223, IMG submission 75072) | Agricultural soil microbial communities from Utah to study Nitrogen management - Steer compost 2011 | ecosystem: Environmental > Terrestrial > Soil > Agricultural land | place: USA: Utah...
CCGTCAACGACTCTTGCGCGCTCGCCTCCTGTCCCCAGAGGTCCAGCTCAGGCTCGATAAAGTCGTTCACATTGACCCGCAGCATATCGCCGCCAACTCGTTCCGCCTGTGGTTTGTAAATACCCACTAACTGACCATCGGGCATTACCTGCGGGTTAAAGAGCCAGGGCAGAGTATTGTCGTGCAGCGTGTTATAGCCGTAATGAAGACGTACATCAGTGCCATCGGGGCGCGCCGTATAGTAGCTGAGGCGGTCGTTGCCGTAGTTGTCACGCCGGTAATAGAGCAAGCGTCCATCCTCGAGCAGCAAGGGGTTCCAGTCGTGACTTTGGTTATAAGTGAGCTGGCGAATATCCGTACCGTCGGCATTCATACTGTGTAATACCAGCGCTGGGCCATCGCCCGCTTCGCTCTCGGCGGCGTACTGGGCTTTGTTATCATCCAGCAAAATAGCGCGGCTGCGCACCTGGCGGGTGGAGGCAAACACAATCCGGCCATCAGGCAGATAGCGCGGGGTAATATCCTCTGCCGCCTCGGCTACAATGTCGGAGCTGATGACCCGCCGCAACTGATCCTGCGGCAAGTTGTATTCCCAGATATTCCAAGTGGGCTGCTCGTCCTCAGCCACATCGGGCAGCGCTGGGGCTCGCATGGAAAACAACAAGCGGTCGCCTGCCGGGTGGACACTCAAATGACGTATATCCTGACCCCGGCCATCACCGGGCTTATGGCTAAAGGCACGGGCGCTGATCTCTATCGCCTCGGCCTCGTGTGTGGCGCGGGATTTTAGCCACAGTCGGGCACCCGGATAAAAGCCCAAAGGCTCCTCGGGGCCGGGCAGATGATAAAGCTGCGGCTCGGCCTGTGCCTCTTCTGGCCCAGGCGAATAAAAAAGCGGGCGCTCTATATAGGCAATGGGCAAATCCACCACCACCGGATCGGGCGACTGCCCGCCTCCCGAGACGGAGACATCCGCTCCGCCTCCGCAGGCCGATAGCAGACCCAGGCCAACAACCGTGCCCAGGCAGCGCAGGTAACCCGATAATCGTGGACAACGGCTCGACGCCATAGTATTCCCTGTGAACGCTGAGGGCGCGATGGACGCGCAAGAAAAAGCCGATTCTGCCTTGCTTTGGCATAAGTTTCTTTGTCGCCAATCACGCTGTTTAACAGTCGTTGTCGCCTGTGGCGGTGACTTTCTTGTGTATTTTGTGATCGGGTCGCCACCTGACAGAGAGCTCAGAGTCAGGCCGCAACAGGGTAGCAGGATATAATGCCCGGATTAAGCCACCCCCCTCCTCCTGAGAAAAAAGGCCCATGCCACTGCGGACTCTTGCCCACTTCGCCAAAACCCTGCCGCTATGGGCAGGGCTGACAGGGTTGTTGCTGATGACCTCGCTGGCCTGGGCCGGACCGCGTGAACAGGCGCTGCAAATTCACCAGCGCGTAGCCGGCATCCCGCCCACTGAGACAGTGCTACTGGAGATGGCCGAGCACATTGCTGCCGGCCGAACCGATAACGCTGTGCGCATGGCCATGGACACCGAGGGCTTCTACCGAGCCACCCTGAAAACCCTGGTGACACCTTGGACCAACCGCGAGCAGACACCCTTTGCATCCCTCAACGACTACACCGCCACGGTGATGGGCTTGGTGCGCGACGGCGAAGACTTCCGCCAAATCCTCTGGGAAGATGTGATTTACACCAGTAATGCAGCGGGGTTACCCGCCTACAGCACTAGCGACAACGCCCATTACGAAACGCTGGAAGCGGGGGATTATTCGCTCAAGGACAGTCTGACAAGACGCAGCCAATCTGATCTCAACGGCCTGCCTGCTGAGGCCACCGCCGGGGTAATGACCAGCCGTGCAGCGGCCAGGGAGTTTTTCTATTTAGGCACTAACCGCGCCATGTTTCGCTTTACTCTGCTCAGCCATTTGTGCCGCGACTTGGAGCAGGTGCACGATACCACTCGCACCTCCGACCGAGTGCGTCAGGATGTGAGCCGCAGCCCCGGCGGCGATAGCCGGGTATTTCTCAATAGCTGCGTGGGCTGTCACAACGGCATGGACCCGCTGGCTCAAGCCTACGCCTATTATGATTACGACTTTGACCCTGAGACAGATCCGGCGGCCGAGTTCGGTCAGCTGGCCTATAACCGCGACGGGCAGACAGACCCGGTGACCGGCACCCAGGTAGTGGCCAAATACCATCTCAACAGCAACACCTTTGCCCCGGGCTATATCACTCCCGACGATCACTGGGACAACTACTGGCGCAGCGGCCCCAACGCCATTCTGGCCTGGGATTCCAGCCTGCCCGGCAGCGGCGCGGGCGCCAAAAGCATGGGTCGCGAGCTGGCCCATTCGGGAGCCTTTGCCAGTTGTCAGGTGGAGAAGGTCTTTAAAGCCGTGTGCCTGCGCGCGCCGGGTAATGCCGCCGACCGCAGTCTGCTGAGCACCGCCACCGCCAACTTTGCCGCCAGCGGTTACAACCTGCAGCAGGTGTTTATCGACACCGCCGACTACTGTAAGGGGGATTAATATGAAAAAAATCCTCCTTGGTTTGGCCCTGACCACATTGCTGGCTGGCTGTGGCTCTGACAGCGGCCCGCCAGTGAAACAACATATTCCCCCGGAAACCCAAGGTCCCGGTAACAGCCTGGTCTACGAGGGACCGCCGCCACAAACCGAGGATGTGCAGCGTTTTAAAGTCAATCTGTGGGATTCCCTGGCCGTGGTGGAACGCTGTGGCGAGTGTCACGGCAGCGGCGGTCAGTTACCCACGTTTGTGCGCCGTGACGATATCAACCTCGCTTATGCCGAGGCCGCGTCGCTAGTGAATCTCGGTACACCAGCCCTGTCGCTGATGGTGACCAAAGTAGCCGAAGGTCATAATTGCTGGCTTACCAGCCACAGCGCCTGCGCCGATATTATCAGCGGCCACATTAGCGCCTGGGCCGAAAGTGCCGGTACTATCACCCAACAAGTCCTGCTCACGGCACCTGTGGATAAAAGCGTTGCCGCGAGTAAAAACTTTCCCGCCGATAGCAGCGACTTTGCCGCCACCGTCTATCCCTTATTGAGCCAACATTGCAGCGACTGCCATCGCCAGGGCGCGACTCTTAACCAGCAACCCTATATCGCCAGCACCGATGTGGATGTGGCTTACGCCGGTGCTCGCAGCCGCATTCGCCTGGACAGCCCTGCCGACTCACGCTTGGTGCAGCGACTGGCGCTGGAGGGCCACAATTGCTGGAGCGACAACTGCTCCAACGATGCCCTCGCCCTGCAAGAGGCCATTGAAGCCTTTGTGGCGCGCCTGCCCGAGGTGGATATCAACCCCCGCCTGGTTATCAGCAAAGCGCTGGCGCTGGGCGACGGGGTAGTGGCCAACACCAGCGGCCGGGTAGAGAGCGATATTATTGCCAAGTATGAGTTTAAAGCCCGCGAGGGCAGCACCGCCTTTGACACCAGCGGCGTGGAGCCGGCGGCCAACCTGCAACTGTTTGGCGAGGTAGAGTGGATGGCTAGTTGGGGGCTGCGCATCAACGACGGCAAGGCTCAAGCCAGTACCGCCACCAGCCGCAAACTCTTTGATTTAATCACCCGCACCGGTGAATACAGCATTGAGGCCTGGGTGATTCCCGACAATGTGACCCAGGAAGAAGCCCGTATCGTCAGCTATTCGGGCAGCACCCAAGTGCGCAACTTTGCCCTCGACCAGAGCCTGTATCGCTACGAATTCCTGCACCGCAGCAGCACCACCGACGGCAACGGCTTACCTGTTTTGTTCACCCCTGATGCCGATCAGCGCCTGCAAGCGAGCCTGCAACATGTAGTGATCACCTACGATGCCGTGGCCGGGCGGCGCATTTACGTCAATGGCGAGTACACCGATGATGCGGACCCGACCGCGCCTGGACACCTGAACGAATGGGATTCCAGCTATGCGCTGGTGGTGGGTAACGAAGTCTCCGCCGATCGGTTGTGGCGCGGCGCTCTGCGCTTTCTGGCTATTCATAACCGCGCCCTGACGCCGGAAGCCATTGCCGCCAATTATGAGGCGGGAGTGGGAGAGAAATACTACCTGCTGTTCAATATCAGCCATCTGATTGATATGAGCGCGGCCTATATCGTTTTTCAAGTACAGGTATTTGACGATTACAGTTATCTGTTCAGCGAGCCTTTTTTCACCAGCCTGACCGATGAAGCCGTGCCCCAGGTGCCGCTGGAAGGTATCCGCATTGGCATCAACGGCCGCGAGGCGATTATCGGCCAGGTGTTCGCCGCGCTTCAGACCGATATCAACCCCGATGCCTACCGAGAGGGCAGGCAGTCACTCTCGCGTCAGGGAGCGGTAATCGGCCTGGAACAGGGGCCGGAAAGCGACACCTTTTTCCTCACTTTTGATCGCCTTGGCTCACACGAATTTGTACGGGTAGAAGCCGAGCCGCCCGCTCCGTCGCCCACCGCTGATATTCCTGATCAAGCACAACTAGGCATTAAAACCTTTGCCGCCATCAATCAATCGCTGGCCGCTATTACCGGCATCAGCCCCAGCGCACCGACAGTTGCCGCCACCTACCAAAAAGTCGAACAACAGCTGCCCACCCTGACCTCTATGGACAGCTTTCTGGCCGCCCATCAAATGGGCATTACTCAACTGGCGGTCAGCTACTGCAATGCCTTGGTGGGCGATAGCCCCAATGGCAGCGCGGCACGGCAAGCGTTTTTTGAAGGGTTTGATTTTGGTGCGCCCGTCACCACGGCCTTTAACAGCAGCGGCCGCCAACAGATTATTACACCCTTGCTGCAACGTCTGATGGCAGCACCGGTTAACGGGCAGGCACTGGCAGCCCAACCAGATACCACCGTTATCAACGCTGAGTTGAACCGTCTGATTGACACCATGACCGCCTGCGGCAACAACTGCTCTGCCGGACGTACCTACACCGTGGTCAAAGCCACCTGCGCCGCCGCTTTGGGCAGCGCCATGATGCTGATTCAATAGGGGATTACCATGCGCAAAAAAAACACCCCCCTGCACCCAGATGCACCTCTTAAACTCAATGATCACGCGCGCCCGATCACCCGCCGCGAACTGATTGCCCAGGGTTTTCGCACCGGCAGCGCTACTGTGCTGGGCGGCACCATGCTGGGCCTGCTGTCCAACCCGGCGCTGGCAGACTTGTCGCCCGACATTATCGCCATGCGCAACGCCTGCGGCATTGCCGCTCAGGGCGCAGGCAAGATTCCTTTTATCTGTTTCGACCTCGCCGGTGGCGCCAGCATTGCGGGAAGCAATGTACTGGTGGGTCAGGGCGGCGGCCAATTGGATTTGCTCAGCACCGCCGGTTACGGCAAGCAAGGACTGCCGGGCGATATGACCCCAGCCTCCTCCACCACTAACTACATCAACACCGAACTCGGCCTGGCCTTTCATTCAGACAGCGGCATGTTGCGCGGTATTCTGGAAAAACTGGGAGCCGATCGCAGCGCCAGTATCAATGGTGCAGTTATTCCCGCACGCTCGGAAAACGATACCGGCAACAACCCCCACAACCCCATGTACGGCATCAATCGCGCCGGAGCCAACGGCTCACTGGTATCTTTGATCGGCTCTCGCAACAGCGACTCAGGCGGCAACTCGCTGGCGCCTCTGGCATTGATGAACCCGGAAGTGCGCCCCACCAAGGTGGATCGACCCGGCGATGTGAGCGGTCTGGTGGATGTGGGCGATCTGGTGAGCCTGCTCAGCCAAACCGATACCGTAGCTGTAATGGAATCCATGGTGCGTTTGAGTAACGCCAAGCTGGGCGCCATCGACACCGCCAGCCGTCGCGATGCCGAGCTCAAAGAATTAATGCGCTGCGGCTATGTAAAAAGCGCCGACCTGGCCGACCGTTTTGGCGACCCTGCGGCCATCGACCCGGTAGCGGATACCGATATCGTCGGACCGGGAGGCATTTTCAGCTTTGACGAGTTCGATAGCGACGGAGAGTTTCGCAAAGCCGCCTCAGTGATGAAACTGGTAATCAGCGGCTATGCCGGCGCAGGCACCATTACCATGGGCGGCTACGACTACCATACTGGCGAGCGGGCCACAGGCGAAGCCCGCGACTTGCGCGCCGGCCGCTGCATTGGCGCCTGCCTCGAATATGCCGCACGGATGAACGTACCGTTGATGATCTATGTCTTCAGCGACGGTTCGGTTTTTTCCAACGGCGCACTGGATAATTCTGTCGGCGGACGCGGCAAAGGCGTGTGGACCGGCGACAGCCAACAGACCGCCGCCTCTTTCTTTCTCGTCTACAACCCCGGCGGCCGCCCGCAAATTATCGGCGGTTCACCCGAACAGCAGGCCATTCACCAACAGATTGGCTCCATGCGCCCCAGCGGCGATGTAGAAACCGCCTCCAGCCTGGCCGCCAACAACGTCAACCTACTGGTGGAAACACTCATTCTCAACTACATGGCCCTGCACGGCGAACAACACCTGTTCCCCAGCCTCTTTCCCAACCACGGCCTCGGCAACGCCAGCCTGATGGATCGCCTTACCGCCATGCAACCGATTTGCAATGGGGTGATTAGTAATCCGGTTTAAATAAAAGTTTGGCTTGCGAGAGGATGACTATGGTGTTCTAACGCTTCGCTTTTGAGTTTCTCTGGCAGCGCTTTGTTTTGTTTTTGGTGGTATTTTGCCATCAGCCCTTATATATGACCTATCCCTTCAACGGCTCTGCTGCTTCTTTCTAATTCTGCCTTTAAACATACACAAAACCATCGGGTGTTAAGTTTGTTTCGCCATCAAAGCGATAGGCACATAGTTTGCCTTCTTTCTTATCGACCACGCTGTAGTCCAGGCAGGCTACTTTATCGGCCAGTGGGGCCGGTTTATCTTTTAACCAATAATGGCCGATAAATACCGGTTTTAATTGGTCGTATTTTGGAATTTCATTTTCTATAGGAATATCGGGTATTTTTTCTAAATTCTGCGGGGGCAGAAGTGCCATTTCTTGGTAGCTGGTGGCATCCGTTTGCCACCACTTGATTCGCACTCTGGTGCGTTTATGTCCGTCTTTGTCGTGAAAGCTGTGGCCTGTGGGTAAATTGACTTCCATGCCTTTTAAAAGTGTTTCTATGGCATCGTAAGGCTCTGATCCTTCGCGTGAGGTTGGCACCCATGAAGCAGATAGCAACCTGTTTTCTGTATCCAGGTAGGGTTTAATCATATTTAAATAGTGATTGTGCCAACAGGCATGAATGATTCGGCATGCTGGGAGATCTAAAAATACAGGGAGTGTTTTAAACCAATCGACAATGGCGTGATGCCTTTCGCTACCCGAGACTACCTGATCCAGAAACGTTTGGTGTTGTTGCTGATTTTTCGCATTATGTGGGCGTAAATATTCGCCGTTATTATCAGGGTCTTCAGTGGTCCAAGCTACCGCGTTGTATTCGTGGTTACCCATAACTGCCAGGGCATGTCCATGTTCGACCATGCCCTTAGCGATATCTACCGTTTCAATTTGTTGCGGACCACGATCAACAAAATCGCCTAAAAAAATAACTTTGCGGTTGCTATGCCGCCAAATTCTCTGTTTATATTTGTAGCCAAGTTTTTCCAATAATTGAATAAGTTTATCGGCATGTCCGTGAATATCTCCAATGATGTCGTACACTAATGCTCTCCCGAATTAGTTTGTTTTTTATCAACAATTTTTGCAACACTGGCTCCGTCTTTTTCAAGCGTAGCTTTGTTGTCCACCGAGCCATTGTATTTACCCACCACTTTGCCCTGTGTATCCAGAATGTAGGCCTCATTTTTTGCCACATAGAAGCGAAAGCGTTTTATTTCACCCCATATAGCTAAAAGGCCTCCCGTTTCCTGGTAACACAAGGCGGCCCTTTCACCCGCAATTCTCAGTTGCGTTTCTATGCTATTCAGGAAAAAAGTCCTGGGAAACTCGATATAACGCATGTGCTCGCAAAAAGCCAAAGCAAAAATTGGCTGGCTCTGACGTTTAAATTCCGTATCAACCCAGATGTAGGGCTTAAAGCTATCTGTAATTTTTCTTAATCGATCTCTTCGCTGTTTAATGCATTTATCGGTTAGTGATTTTTCAAAACCCAGCGCTTTGAAAAGAGCTTTCACAAATTCAATTTGACTAAAGCGAAAATCAAAACTGGAGGATTCCAAACCGAAATCGGCACTACTGATCGTGCTCGCCAGTCTCTTTTTATTATTCGCTGATGGTTTAGCGTAACCATCTCTCGCAGTAGGTCATTTTCAGACCATTGGCTGGCGCGAACTATCAGCTCTGTTTGAATGTTATCGAGCGACATGACTTTTTTCCTTCTCAGGAGGTCACTTTGCAGCGCGACACCCCATCAGTTAAGACTCCATTAAAGAAGTTTACAGCATTCGCTTAAACTGACAACAATGGCTGAAAAGACTCTAACGTAGAATTTTAGCGGCCCAATCTCGCTCTGCAAGTTTTTTCCCGTCAGGGAAATTTTTCAAATCTAAAGTGCCCGCCGCATCGGTGGTGAGTGTTTTCGATTTTTTCCATTCCCCAGTTTCTGGATTGTACCAAGTGAGTTGATAACGGCTATTGGCGCTAAAGCCTTTCAGCTTGGGTGCCACCGCCTGATGTTCAAAATAGAGCAGGGCAAAATCCTTATCGGTGGTACGCAGCATATAGGACCAACCGTCTAAACCATCCTCCGGCGCTCCGGGTGCCTTGCGTGGGCTTATGTCAGCCGTGGCGGGGATGAGTTGTTGGTAGCGCGCGTCTTCTGATAAAACAAACGCTTGCAGGTGCTGCATGGCTGTGGCCGAATCGTACTTTAGCGCCTCCCAAATATGCGGACGCGCCCCAGCGGGTTCGCCTGTGGAGGTGATGTCGTAAGCGGCGGTGCCATGCACATGACCCGCCAGTCCACCCGAGAGAACCGAGCCGTACATTTGCGCGCGGGCAAAGTAATTATCTCGCGCCGAGTTCGCTGACGGCTCTTCGCCACCGGGCTTGTTAATCTCGTGCAACCAGCCAGTATAGTAAGGCTCAAAGTTGATGGTGGGCCGAGGCGGATCTTCCAGAAAAAACTGTGCCTCCAGGTTTTCTCCCACCCGGTGATCGCGCGGTTTGTTGCCCACGCTGTGCATATCCAGCCAGGGCACCGCATCACCGTGACCCAAAGTGGTGTGGGTGGCGCGATCAATCAAGACCGTGTGCAGCTGCCCAAAAGCTGGTGGTCCGTATTTGTTCAGGTGGTAAGTCAGTGCCTGATTAAATTGCTCGGCGGTGAGGCTGAAATCTTCCGGCACCCAATCCAGATGGATACCACTAAAAACAAAGTTCCAGCCGCCATAGCGAGATATCAGGTATTGCATGTAACGCGCAAAAGTCTCATTAAAATCAAAATAGGCATGCCAGGAGGGGCCCGCATCGCGGCGTATGGTTTCCAGCAGGGGGACAAAACCCACGTCGGCTAAATAGGCCATCTTGCGATCGAGGCTCTGGAAATAATCGGGGTTGATGCGGGTAAAGTCGGACACGCCCGGATGCTCACTGGACATGGCAAAGGGCAGGTTTCCGTATTCATCGCGCATGCTTTTAGAGGTGTAGGTTCCCCAGTAACTGAGACCGCCCGAGGCATCAATGCCCATTTCGTCAGCCACACTATAGCCAAACTTCTCCCAGGCATTGCGTACAAAAATACCCTGCTCATCGGCGTAGGTACTGGGGTTGAGATCCGCCTCCCAGTTGGGAAAAGCGGCAATCATGCTGACCGAGTTAAAACCCTGTTGTTTGCGATAGTGCACCGCATCTTCAAAGCCGACACCGGGGCCGGGTACATAATCGTCGTGAGTGGGAGCATTACGAAATGGCAGCCGCCAGGTGCTGCCCGCCAACCAAGTGTCGCCCACCATAAAAAAGGGTGTGCCATCAGCGTATTGCAGTGCGTGACCATTGGGCGTCACACCGACAAAACCCCGGCGGTTGGGGTTTTGCTGTTTTTCCGCCTCTGACCAGCCACGGGCGGTAAAGCTGCCTTGGTGGTCGTTAAGACCTAAATCCTGAGGTTGATTGGATGCACTGCGCCAGGACCATTCGCCCGGCGAGGTGGCCACAATGCGGTAGACAAAGCGGTTGTCGCCGTCCCAAAATCCGTAGATGCGCTTGTGAAAATCCGGGCCCTGTAACTCCAGCCAGGTATCCACTTCCAGGTAGGGATTGTCGTAGATATTCTGTGCCTGCAGTACGATTTCCTGCATCTGCCAGGTGCGTACTTGCGTTTTGTCTGCCGAGTTTTGCACACCGGTTTCGGTGGCGCAGGCTGTCAGCCAAAAAGCTGCCAACAGCGAGAGCATTTGCCAATATCGAGTCATAGTATCCCCCACACTGATTGATGCAAGGATGCTAGCAAAGCACAGCCTGGTTTGGTATTGACTATCAGTTGGGAAGTGTGGGGATTGGTTAAGGCCCACCGCTCCTCGCAGCGAACCTTAAGCCTGTTTCAGTGGCACCCACTTCAGATAGGTGCCACAGCGCCACACCCATTCCAAAGGTCCGTAACGATAGCGTGACAACCACCAGAGGCTGAGCTGAATTTGTAGATATACCAGGACCAGAGCCAACAACAGGGTTTGCCAGTCGTGCAATTTGCCGAGCAGACCCAAGCCCCAGCCATAGAAAATAAATGTCCCCACTAGCGTTTGCAGTAAGTAGTGAGTCAGCGCCATGCGACCATAAGCTGAAAATTTGCCTAGCTTGCCTTCGGGTTTGTGCAGGTAGCGCCACAGAAAGCCACTGATCAGCATCAAAGTCAGAGCCACGCCCAACAAGTCGTAACACACCATGCCCAAAACAAAATTCCAGCGGGTCATGTCGATAGGTTCCGCCAGGGTGGCGAAGCTGCCAATAGTCAGCAACAAAAACACTACCGCTGCCCCCAGAGAGGACCAGAAAAGTTTTTTAAGATTCGCCCCGCGCTGGGCGATGTGACCTACCAAGCCACTGCGCACCAGAATAATGCCCATCAAGAAATAGGCCAGTGTCAGATATCCACGGCCGCCCACCGCTAACTGAAAGTCCCACTTGGTGGCCATCCCCTGAGTCAGGTTGAGGGCAAAAACGTCCATAGGCGTGCCCTCTCGCAAGGTTTGAATATACTCAACTACCACGGGAGAATCGGGCAAGTTCCAGGAAAAAGACAAGAGCGTATCCGTACCGGTTAGCAGCAAGAAAATGACTCGACCCGCACCGACAAACAGTAGCAGTGCCAACACCCACAAGACCCGGTTAGAGAGCTGATAAAACAAAGGCAAACTAAGGCCGATAAGTGCATAGACAGTCAGAATGTCGCCCCGATAAAACAGGGCATGCAGCAAGCCCAAGCCTGCCAGCAACACTAATCGCCAGATAAAGCGCCCCCTAAAAGCCTGTCCGCGCCGCTCAGCATTGGTCATCATAATGGCAAAGCTGATACCAAACAGCAGGGAAAAGATGGAGAAAAATTTGCCGCTAATCAGGAGAAAGTTAAGCCCCTGAATGACTTGATCCAAGAGCGTGGGCGTGACACCCCAGATCTCGGCAGGCGGTCGCGGAGCAGCGATAAATTGTTCGATCATATGCGCCAGGGTAATACCGGCCAGTGCAAAGCCACGCAGGGCATCCAGCGCGTGGATGCGAGAGGGGGAAGTGGGTGCGTCCATGATATTCTCTTCGGTTATTGTCTATTTGAGACGCCACAAGTCTATTAATAGTTACAGATAAAGAATAATTTTTTATGGATGTTAAAAATGTGAGAAGAAGAGGGTTTGCGGCGAAGAATATCTGAAAAAGTACAGCCTGCAAAGGTGAGGAAAAAGATCGCCCAGCTTGGCACTGGGCGGTCGCGGTTTAATTTAACTGGCGTTGCGGGCTCTGAATTCGCGAATTAGCACGTTAAAGCTTTCCGCGTAGTCTTTCAGGCCTTCCAGCGCGGCTTCTTTATCGCGCCGGGACATATTGGCACAGCCGAGGTATTTTTCCATCGCCTGTACATAAGCTTTTACTTCGTTGTTAGCCTTGACCATTTGCGCAGTCACTGCCGTGGCCGGATCGGGAAACTCCTCGGGTTTATCCGGCTCCGTGCAAGCAAAGGTCACCGCGGGCAAAATCACAAGCGCCGCCATCAGTAACGATAAGTATTTTTTCATGTCTTGGTTTTCTCCACCATCACACTAAACTTTAAACCGACCGACCAACTCGGCCATGCGCGCTGCCATATCCGCCAGGTTTGCGCTGTTGGCGGTAATACGGCTGGAGCTCTCAGCAGTGCTGATAGCAACGCCTGATACACTGTCAATGTTGACTTCAATTTGTTGCGTGGCCGCGCTCTGTTGTTCACTGGCCGCGGCAATCTGGTTGGTGCGGTCGCGAATAACTCCGACAATCTGGGTAATGTCTTCCAGTGAGTCCGTCGCTTCGTTGGCGCGGGCCACCGAGGTGTCGGCCTGGGCAGTACCGGCGGTCATCATCTCTACCGCTTCGGCAGAGCCGGTCTGCAAACGCTCAATCATTTCGCGAATTTCAGTGGTCGAGCTTTGTGTGCGCGAAGCCAAGGTACGCACTTCGTCCGCCACCACGGCAAAGCCGCGTCCTTGCTCTCCCGCTCGCGCCGCTTCAATGGCAGCATTCAGGGCCAAGAGGTTGGTCTGCTCGGCAATGCCGCGAATCACATCCAGCACTGTGCCGATATCAACCGTCTCCTGGCGCAGCCGATCAATCACTCCTGAGGCGGTTATAATTTCGTTAGAAAGATTTTTAATCTGGCTCATAGTGCTCTGCACTATTTCTTTGCCGTCCATAGCCACCTTGTCCGCTTGAGAGGCGTTATCCGCCGTTTCGGCTACCCGCTGGCTCACATCCTGCACCACACTGGCCATCTCTTTGATCGCCGTAACAATTTGTTCAATATCCGATTGCTGAGAGGTAATGGAGCGCTCATTTTCCTGCGACAGCTGAGAGAGAATATTCGCACCCTCGTCCACCTGATGAGCGGTTTCCGTCACGCTGGCAATAATTTCCTGAAGCTTTTCCACAAAGAGGTTAAAGCAAGACGCCAGCTCGCTGATTTCGTCTGTACCCTGAACGGGCAGGCGCCGGGTGAGGTCACCTTCGCCTTCAGAGATATTACGCAGTGCGCGGACAATATGGTTGATGGGTTTAACAATGCTCGCTTGTACCAGATAGGCGAGGCTGGCAGCGACAATACTGATAATCACCACCACCCAGATAGAGTCACGCACCGCGGTGGCAATCACCGCATCCAGCTCGACTAAGTCCACTTGCAGGGCAATCTGTCCCACTCTTTGACCGCTGGAGAGAATCGCTTCAGTAACGATTAAACCGCCCTCGGTTTCCACCACGCCCGGCTCGTTGGGTCGGCTGCCCAAATGGCTGGTGGCTCCCTCGCGGGTGTAAGAGGCGAAAGGCGTGCCATCGGTGTAAACGGTTGCTGCCATCACCCGCTCGCTGACGTTGAGCGCTTGCAGCGAGGCGCTGACCGTTAAGTCGTCATCAAAGGTAATCGCCCCGATACTGGCTTCCCCCAGCACTTCGGCCAGGGTGCGGGTATCGTGGACAATGGTGTTTTCAACGGTGGTAATTCCCGAACGCACTGTCACTACGGTGGTGACAATAACCGCCGCAATACAGGTTAGGGTGACGCTGAGCAAAATTTTCCACTTGAGCGATAAGCTGTTCACGATACCCTCTTTATCCTCGTTAGTTTTCAGTGTCTCTCTTGTATATAGGTGAAGCTGATCCACCTCGCCACCAAGAAAGACGTAATTGTATGTAATTTAATGCGCCAACTCACCATCGACAGGCAAAATACCTCAGCCAATCAAGGCCAGTCGCCGCATAACCGGGCAGTTTCTGCCCCGGGCTGGACTTCTCGTGGGGATACAGCGTATCGGCACTGGGTCGTTTTTCTTTACCCAGTATCTGTGGGTGAGGGAATATCTGGCGCTGTCGCCCAGTGCTCTAAGGACATTCTGGACGACAGGTAAAGGGAGGGGCGTAACGGCCTAAAAGAAGCTGCCCAGTAGCGACCCCAAGGGCATGGGCTGACCATTTACCGTAAATTCGCCGCTGTTGTAAGCCAGTTGGCTGCGCCAGGTATTACCGGCAGAGACTATCCAGCCCTCTTCGCTCAGACTGGCGAGAAAGGTTTGGGCCTGCTCGGCAATTTGCTGCTGAACCTCGGCCTCGGTGAGGTCGACGTTTATGCTAGCCGCTCGGCGAATGCCCGGCTCGGCCCAACGCTGGGCGTAGTAGTCCGCCAGGGAGTGATCCGCTTGCAACTGCATTTGCGCTTGAATCGCGCCAATCATCCAGAAGAAGTCATTCAGTTGTGTCGGCGGCGGGGTATCGGCCTTAATGTGGATACCAACCTGTCCGGCAAACTCACCCTGGGGCAGTTGAGCACTGAGGTTTTCCAGCCGTACGCTCGGCCCTTTTTCCACCAGCGAGCGCAACACCTCGGGCGTTATAAACTGCCCATAATCCCAGGTTGAAAACGTATTCTGATCATTAATGTTCATGCTCTCGTACAAGGCCGCATGGGCGCGATGGTAGGCGCGGTAAAAGTCCATGCTGATATTGTCAAACGCCAGCTCGCTCTGCAGGTTGCGCAAAAACCATTCATCGGCCTCCAGGCTTTGCAGGCGGGTCTGCACATTGATAGACAGTTGAGTCGCCTCTGGCGGGATGGTTACAGCTGTTTCTACCTCTAAATCCTGTAGGCGAAATGTGTTGATAGCGGTGTCGTCTTCAAGGTTCGCCTCAATGCGACCCAGACGCAAAACAAACTCGCCGGGATAGAGCAGTAACTCAGGATCAAGACGCGCCAGATTGCCGTCCACTTCCACACGAATATCGTCCACTCGAGCATTGTCGTTGTCGCTCTCAAGAGTCAACCAAGGTAGCGAACCGCGATAGCGCAGCAAGCCCTGACGATTGATTTCACCCTCGCCGCGATAATCGCTGACCTGCAATTGCAAATTCTCCTCTGCCAGCGGATAACCAAAAGCGGGCAGTTGATCGTAAAAGCGTGTTTGACCATTGAGCACCACCTGACCATGTTGCTCAAAAATGCCTTCCGCCTCGGTATGGTTCAGCGTTAAATGCCAGTGATACCAGCCCAGTTGCAGCCCTTCGTTCAGCAGTAGCGGGCCATGGTGTAAATCAATCACCCCGGTAAGCATCATTGAGTTCACATCCATATCCGCATCGGCAAATATATCTTCCGGCAGCGCCAGTCCAACTCGCAGATTCACCTGTGAAGAAAACCAGCCTTTTTCAAAGGTGTCTATTTCCGCTTTATAGCTAGGGTAGGCATTGAGGTGACTGATCAGAGCTTGTATTTTTTTCTCCGCTTGCACGCCCAACACAAAGGGCGTGACCAGAAAAAAGGCCAAGGCTATAGCGACAATAAGCCCCAATAGTTTTTTCATCTAAAAATCCTTCTATTAATAGCAATTAATGCAGCTGCACTTGGGCAATATCTTCCACACGTACAGGTTGGACAAAGTAGCCAGCACGGCGATGACGCTGTAGCTGTAACCAGCCGTGCTCGACGACTTCTATGCGGCCGCTGAGTTGCTGACCATCGCGCAAATCAACAGTGACCTGTTGCTTGACATAATCTCCCAGCGCGTCCACCGCGATAAAATGCGGCGCTGCAGGTTGTGAGACAGCTGTCGCCGTATCGGTCTGCGCGGGCTTGTCCTTCGCTGCGCTGCTTTCCGAGCTCTGCTCAGCAGATACCACCGGCCGGGTCTTTATCTGTAAATCCACAGGCAAGGGTTTTTTCCGATTGACTGTCGCCGTCAATGCCGCCTGCTCCAGCCAGCGAGAGGGTGTATCTTGCATTAGCTCGGCCAGCCCGAAAGGAGGCGTAGAGATCATCGACCAGCGCCACTGCTGGGGCTGTTGTAAAAACTGATGGTAAGCCTGCTTGAAATCTTCCGCAGGAGTTGCGCCCAAAGTATTCCATGCCGACTGCCAATACTGCAGCTGGGCGGAAAAATAATCCTCGCGCTTTAACTCTTTTTGCTGCAAACAATAAGTTTCCATACGTGCCAGCAAACCTTTATCACTATAATCCATGCTGGCTTGAGTAAAGCGGGCTTGCGGCAGAGCAGCGATAATATGCTCGAGCTGAGGCGATGCCGCATCCAATGCCAATTGGATTTCCAGATCCAGGCTATAGGCATCCTGTAACAAGGTTTCTGCTTTCAGACTCCAGCCAGCGCCGACGCTTTCCAGTTGGTAGTTCGCATGGAGGTCCAACACCCACTCGCGATAACCCATGGCCCGATAATCGTCTTCGCTGAAGCCCTGACCATCACAGCCTGCGGTCAGCCACGGTTGCAAGGGAGAAACATGAGCCTGACCAATCAGATTCGACAGGCCCAGATGCAGGCCCTCAAGAGAAAACCCCAAGGTGTCGGGCAGGCGCTCGCGGCGGCTATCGCGCTCCAGGTAGTAAAGGCCAAGCAGGCCGTCAGTATGCACCACCACACGGTCGACTCGCACCACTATCGGCTGCAGAGGCACCTTGAGATAAACATCTTTAAGGCTCGCCTCGCCGTGGTGGTTAATCGCAATCGCGCTATAGTCCAGCTCGCCTCCCAGCATTCTTATCTGGTGGGCAAAACTGTCCACTTGTTGCTGCCACTGATGAAGATAATAAAAATAGCCGGCCGCCACCACGGCCAGCGCAACAACCAGGAAGCCCATTAATCTTCTTATCATATCTTCCCTAACCCCGGTGGTAATGTATTCATTATATTTATAGAGCCCAATGGGCTGCGCAGAACTCTACTCCACTGTAACGCTCTTGGCCAGATTGCGCGGCTGATCCACGTCCGTTCCTTTGATCACCGCCACATAATAAGCCAACAATTGCAGCGGTAGAGTGTAAAGTACCGGCGCCAGCCAGGGGTGAATGCTGGGCATATTGATCACTCGCATACTGTCATCGGAGACAAACTGCGCCTCACTGTCGGCAAATACATAAAGAATTCCGCCGCGCGCGCGTACCTCTTCCACGTTGGATTGCAGCTTCTCCAACAAGTCGTTGTTGGGAGCCACCACAATAATAGGCATATCGGCATCGATCAGCGCCAGAGGCCCGTGTTTCAATTCGCCAGCCGCGTAGGCTTCGGCATGGATATAGGAAATCTCTTTCAGCTTGAGCGCACCTTCCATAGCGATGGGATACTGATCCCCGCGGCCCAAAAACAGCGCATGTTGTTTATCGGCAAACTCTTCAGCAAGTTTTTCAATGTCGGGCGCCAACGCCAGCGCTTCTTCCAATTTTCCCGGCAGTGACGCCAGCGCTTCCACCAGCTCTTGCTGTAACGACTGGTCGATCGACTGGTAACGGGCGAGCGACAGGGCCAAGAGCCCCAAAGCCACTAATTGAGTAGTAAATGCTTTAGTGGAAGCCACGCCGATTTCTGTTCCGGCACGGGTCATAAAGGCAAAATCCGATTCGCGTACCAGAGAGGAGTCGGGCACATTACAAATCGCCAAGGTCGACAAAAAGCCACAGTTTTTAGCCAATCGCAGAGCGGCCAAGGTATCGGCGGTTTCGCCCGATTGGGAAATGGTCACCAACAAGCTGTCGGGCAAGACAACGGTTTTGCGATAGCGAAACTCTGAGGCAATTTCCACCGAGCAGGACACGCCTGCCAGCGCTTCCAGCCAGTAGCGCGCCACCATCGCTGAGTGATAGCTAGTGCCACAAGCCACAATTTGCACATGCTTGACGCGCGAGAAGGTGTCATCCACATCCACGCCAAAAGCACTGTTGACGAGCGCGTGGTTATGAATGCGAGCCTCCAATGTGTTGCTGATCGCCCGCGGCTGTTCAAAAATCTCTTTGAGCATAAAGTGACGATAGGGGCCTTTGTCACCGGCATCGTAGCTGGCATTAGACTCATGCACCTGGCGCTCCACCAACCGGCCCTCGCGATCGTAAATCTCAATGGACGTGCGGGTAATGGCGGCCACATCGCCTTCTTCCAGATAGATAAAACGGCGCGTCACCGGCAGCAGTGCCAAGGAGTCGGAGGCGATAAAATTTTCGCCGATACCCAGACCAATGACCAGAGGGCTGCCTGAACGGGCGGCAATCAGACGCTCGGGCTGAGCAGCATCCAATACCACCGTGCCATAAGCGCCGCGCAATTGGGTCAGGCTAGCTTGAACCGCGCTCAGTAGATCGCCGGTCCGTTGCAGGTTTTCATGTACCAAGTGGGTAATCACCTCGGTATCGGTATCCGAATCAAATTGATAACCCGCCTCTTTCAGCCGCTTGCGCAGCGCCTGGTGGTTTTCAATAATACCGTTGTGCACTACGGCAATACTCTCACGGGAAATATGCGGGTGCGCATTGCGCTCGCTGGGCTCGCCGTGGGTCGCCCAGCGCGTGTGAGCAATGCCGGTGCCTCCCGCCAGGGGAGTGGGAATTGCCTCGGCCAGCGCCTGTACCTTGCCCACGCGGCGCAAGCAGGTGAGCTGCCCAGCCTCGGCGCTGATGGCCAAACCCGCCGAGTCATAGCCGCGATACTCCAGACGACGCAGGCCTTCCAGTAAAATTTCTGCCACGTCGCGCTGGGCAATGGCACCGACAATTCCACACATAATCTTGTCCTGTTTTTAACGTTAAAAAATATTGGGGGTAGTGATTCAGTCCGTCTCGGGAGAGGCGCAGATAATCCGCACGCCCTGTTTTTCAATTTTGGCACGTGTCTCGGCGGCGATGGCGCCATCAGTCACCAAAATATCTACAATCGACCAAGGCAGTTCGAGATTGTGAATTCTTCGGCCCAGCTTCTCCGCCTCGGCCATCACAACCACCTCGCGCGCCACATCGGCCATCACTCGGCTGAGGGTGTAAAGTTCGTTATAGGTGGTCGTGCCGCGCTCGACATCCAGACCATCGGCACCGATAAACAGTTGGTCAAAGTCGTAGGTACGCAGCACCTGCTCCGCCAACTGTCCCTGAAAGGACTCGCTGCGACTGTCCCAGGTGCCACCGGTCATTAACAAGGTGGGTTCGTTTTCCAGCTCTTGCAGGTGATTGGCAATGGCAAGGGAGTTGGTCATCACCACCAGACCGCGGCGGTTGGACAGCTCGGGCAAGAGTGCCGCGGTGGTGTTGCCGCTGTCGATAATAATGCGGTTGTGATCGCGAATTAACTCTGCCGCAGCACGGGCAATGGCTTTTTTGGCCTGAGAGGCCCCCACTTCTACAGCCAAGTGCTCGCGGGGCAGGGGAACGGCACCGCCATAGCGGCGCAATAGCAGACCATTGCTTTCCAGCTCGGTTAAATCCTTGCGAATGGTCACCTCGGAGGTGGCAAAGCGTACGGCCAGCGCCTCGACGGTCACCTCGCCAGTTTCCTGCAGGTGATCCAGTATAGATCGCCGCCGCCATTGGGTATTACGCTTGGCCATAAGCTGCTCAGGTTTCAAAACGAAAGGTATATTATCAAAACGAAAGATCAGTTCACAAGATAAATCGGTAATATCACCTGATTTATCGTTGCCACCGAGTCGGGATTGGCGCGTGGCGTGCGCGACTCTCTTAAAGTGAAGCCTACAGGAACGTATTCACGGCGTGTCCCACACACCATGCGGTGATCTCGGCTTTGTCTGTTCGGAGTGAATGACTAGAAGTGTTATTTGAATGCAGTGGTTAAAACAGAGTGAGGTGGTTCTGGCAGAGGTCACGGCACAACCTCCGGAACCCGCCGTGAACCCCTCCCTGGGGGCTTGGGCATAGCATCCCTGCTATGCACAGTCCCGGTGGCTGCACCGCAACCTCTGCCACTCCGACATCGCGGTTATTTCAACCAGCTATATTCCACCTTGCTTTCCGCTGGCACTGAGCCGGGATTGGCGCGTGGTGTGGGGGACTCTCTTAAACAGGGATGTTTAAGTGAAGCCTACAGGGACGTATTCACGGCGTGTCCCACACACCATGCGGTGATCTCGGCTTTGTCTGTTCGGAGTGAATGACTAGAAGTGTTATTTGAATGCAATGGTTAAAACAGAGTGAGGTGGTTCTGGCCGAGGTCACGGCACAATCTCCGGGACCC
>Ga0079223_10000501_pt1 | contig 20168 bp, 13 predicted proteins | sample Stecom2011_FD_75072 | JGI IMG/M metagenome (GOLD analysis project Ga0079223, IMG submission 75072) | Agricultural soil microbial communities from Utah to study Nitrogen management - Steer compost 2011 | ecosystem: Environmental > Terrestrial > Soil > Agricultural land | place: USA: Utah...
CAAGTTACCCCTCAAGTTACCCCTCAAGTATTAATGTTTTTAAAGGTTTTTACAGGAGAACATAGCAGACAAGAATTACAAGATAAAATGGAGTTGTCTGACCGAAAAAATTTTCGAGAAAACTACTTACAAAAAGCTATAGAACAAAACTTAATAGAATTAACCATCCCCGATAAACCAAGAAGTAGTAAACAGAAATATAGACTTACTCAGAAAGGAAAAATGTATCAATCAAAATAAATGATACTCGTACATTCAAAATTTGCAAACGGCGTTTTAGTGGAACTTTGTCAGGAGATGTAGTAGATTCTGACAGCTGATTTATTGATGTGGAAAGCGCTGATTACCCTATTATCCTCATCAATTAATAAATTATTGTTTTGTTTTATTGGTTTATATAAAATAGAAACCTATATTTGCACGCAGTTTAGGTCCCATAGCTCAGCTGGTTAGAGCACTTGACTCATAATCAAGGGGTCCCTGGTTCAAGCCCAGGTGGGACCACCTTTAAACTTTAAAAGCCTCGCAATAAGCGGGGCTTTTTCGTTATAACCTATTCATATACAACCTTATATAATCCTAATCCATTGCATTAAACACCGGCTCTTTTCCTATGCTATTTCACAGTAAATATACACAGTGGTTATGAATTTTGTTATGACCTTTTTCGATTAGAGGTGCATTTTAATAATAAGGTCTAATTTTATTAGAGCGAGATATGTTTTATTGAGAGGCTATTTTTTAAATAACCTAACACCCCGACCTCCTTCGTCGGCCACCCCTCTTTACAAAAGATGGGAATTCTTTCCCTTCTTGCAGAGGAGGGCACTTTTAAAACCTAATTAGTAGCTTTTCACTACCAATATTATCAACTTATTGCGGGCTCCTTATAATTGGGGTATATTTGGATTGATTGACCAGGGTAATAACCTATAATATTACTTCCTGTCTTAGTTCTTTATAAAAGTTAGAAAACAGTTTGAATTGTTAGGAATAGAGTAGACTGTTTAGTACAGTTTATTATCAAAAATGTTGAGATTTAACTATATGTTTTAATCCTTCGGCACCACATCTTTACAAAAGATGAGAATTCTTTCCCCTCTTCCAGAGGGGTGTCCGCATAGCGGACGGGGTGTATTATTTAACTTTAATATCTTAGATATGAAAAAAGTTGTAACCCATATTTATGACAAACCTATTTATTGGAGAAAAATTAGAGTTCTACCTGCCAATAGGTTTCTTAAAGCTCGAGCGCGGTCTTTACGCAAAGCTGGCGTTTTAGCGGAGGTGGTATTTTGGTTGCAAGTGCATAAAGGGAAGTTTCATCAAATTGATTTTGATCGACAACGTATAATAGGTAATTATATAGTGGACTTTTATGTAAAGTCTTTAGGATTGGTGATTGAAATAGATGGATCGAGTCACAATCATAAAGAAGATTATGATGCAAGGCGTCAAGCGTATTTAGAACGATTAGGGTTAGTGGTTTATAGAATTTCTGATTTAAGAGTTAAGGGGGATTTAGATAATGTTTTGAAAGAGTTGGAGGAGTTTATAGTGCAAGAATTTGGAAGTTGACCCTCCATAAGTCTAACACCCCAACCACCTTCGTCGGCCACCCTTCTTTACAAAAGAAGAGATTTATTTCCGCTTTCCAGAGAGTTGTCCGTATAGCGGACGGACGTGTGCTGAGTAACTTTAATGTCCTAATTTTGAGAAGTGTTGTAACTCAATTTCCTGATTAACCTATTTATCTGGAGGTCTTAAGAGCGTTTCCGGCTATCATTTCCTCAAGCTTTGCTATCTATTTCTATATATTTGAGAGTACATTTCAATTATATAATTCTATGGATCGAAGAGGCTTTATTAAAACAAATGGTATTGCAGGATTGGGAGCATTGATATTGCCGAATTCTGTGTTTAGCGGGACACTTTTTAGCAAAAAAGTAAAAGTTGGGCTTATCGCTACGGGAATGCGTGGAAAGGTTCACCTGAACGAATTGTTGCGACGCAGCGATGTAGAAGTTACTGCAATAGCAGATCCAGACCCAAGAATGGTAGAACGGGCTTTAAAAATTTTTGAAAGACACGGAAAACCAAAGCCGACAGTATATGGTAATGGAGATTACGATTATAAAAATTTACTAAAGCGTAAAGATGTAGATGCCGTTATTGTTTCTACCCCTTGGAAGTGGCACGCCACACAAGCTGTAGAAGCAATGCGCGCTGGTAAAATTGTAGGATTGGAGGTTTCTGGTGCTATGAATATGCAAGAGTGCTGGGATTATGTAGAGGTGTATGAAGAGACTAAAATCCCAATTTTCATGATGGAAAACGTTTGTTATCGTCGCGATATTATGGCGGTTTTCAATATGGTTAGACAGGGGAAGTTTGGCGAGATTATGCATGGGCAAGGCGGATACCAACACGATTTAAGAAATGTATTGTTCAACGACGGAGAACATGTTATTGGGCACGGCGTGGAGTTTGGAGAGAAAGGTTTTTCGGAAGCAGCTTGGCGAACGAATCATTATGTAGATAGAAATGGAGAGTTGTATCCAACACATGGAATTGGGCCTATCGCTACTATGATGGATGTAAATCGTGGAAATAGAATCACACATTTAACCTCTATGGCAAGCCACCAAGCAGGATTAACACATTATATTAAAAAGCTTGGCGGAGAAGACCACCCAAATGCGAAAGTGGATTTTAAACAAGGAGATATCGTTCAAACCATGCTTAAATGTGAGAATGGCGAAACCATTTTACTTACCCACGATACTTCTTTACAGCGTCCGTATAACTTAGGATTTAGAGTACAGGGAACCGATGGTATTTGGCAAGATATAGGATCAGGTGGTTTCGATCAGGGTTTTATATACTTTGAAGAGGAAATGAATCACTCACACCAATGGGCAAATTCTAAAGAACATTTAGAAAAATATGATCACCCACTATGGAAGAAGCATGAAGCAAGTGCAAAAGGAGCTGGTCATGGCGGGATGGATTACTTCTTAATCAATGACTTTATCGAGTGTATAAAGGCCAATAAAGAATTCCCTTTTGATGTGTACGACCTAGCTACTTGGTATGCTATAACGCCATTGAGCGAAATATCTATTGAAGGAAATGGTGCATCGCAGGAAATGCCAGACTTTACTCGAGGAAAATATAAACACAAAAAACCCGTATTTGGATTTGACTACTATTCATAAAGCATCCCTTTTAATTTTGGCCGGTGGTATGGGAAGCCGATATAAAAACCAAAAGCAAGTAGATACGGTTAGTTCAAATAAGGAAACCCTAATGGAGTTCGCTTTGTACGATGCGATTAAGGTGGGTATTAAAAAATTCGTGTTTATAATCAACGATAAATTTCCGTCGGATTATAGAAAGAGAATTACGGATATACTTACAGATAGAAATTGCGAAGTTCATTTTGTAGAACAGACTTTAGATAAGTTTATTCCAGAACTATATCAATATAAACTCAAAGAACGAGTAAAACCATTAGGTACCGCACATGCAGTGCTTTGCGCTAAAGAAGTGATTCAGGAACCATTTATAACCATGAATGCCGATGATTTTTACGGTTATAAAACTTTTGAAAAGGCCTATCATCATCTCACTGCTGGAAAGATATCGGAATACGAGTTTGCCATGTGTGCTTTCGAGTTGGAAAACACCTTAAGTAAGAATGGCTCGGTTTCCCGAGGCATTTGCAAGGTATCTAGTGCTAATAAACTATCGAAAGTAGAGGAGTTTACCTACATAGAGCGTGTAAATGGCGTGATAAAAGGTCTGAACGAAAAACTAAAAGCGAAAACATTAAAAGAAGAGGATAAAGTATCTATGAATTTTTGGATACTACATCCTTCCTTTTTTGAAATGGCAATGCGAGATTTAGTGACTTTTCTTGAAGAAAATGAAAACCTATCTAGAATAGAGTTTTATTTGCCTTCCGTTGTAGATAAAGGCATTCAAGAAGGAAAAGTTAGGGTAGAAGTGCTATCTACTTCCGAGAAATGGTTTGGATTAACCTATCCAGGAGACAAAGACCGGGTGATGAAAGAACTAGAAGCTAAAAAAGAAAAAAAGCTATATCCGACTAGTCTGTGGGAAAACATCAAGAGGGATTTATAAAAGGATTATGGAAGGTACTACCAAAATTAAAACAGTGCTTGTTGCTGCTAGTCGCAAGATTCACTCGGATTTTAGCTTTAAACAACTTACCTCTGGCCATATTAATCAAACCTACTTGGTGAACAATAACGGCGAACAATTGCTTTTGCAAAGGCTAAATATGCAGGTTTTTAAAAACCTAGAAGGTATCTCTCAGAATATTTTAGCGGTTGGCAAACACTTAAAGCAAAAGGCATATTCAGATGAAATTTTAGAACTTCTTCCCTTTGTAGATGGCGATTATCTTTATGAAGGCGAATGGCGTATGTTTAAATATATGCAGAACACGCAGACCTTTTTAAAAGTACAGTCTGAAAAACAGACTTATGAAGCCGCTAAGTTTTTAAGTGCTTTTCATGCTAGCCTTTCCGACATAGAGCTACAGAATATAACGGACTCCATCGATGGTTTTTTAGATTTCAAAATGCGCTCAGAACAATATCAAGAAGCATTGCAAAATGCAACCGAAAACAGACTTAAGAAGGCAGAGGAATCTATAATATTCTTAAAAGAAAATAAAAATATCCTTGAGGAATGGCATGGGTTATTACCACAAATTCCTAAACGAGTTATACATGCCGACCCTAAGATTAGTAATTTTTTATTTGACAAGGAGGATGAGAATAAAGTGGTAGCTCTGATTGATTGGGACACTATTTTACGAGGCTCCATTTTATATGACTTTGGCGATATGGTAAGGTCCTATACCAACTTAAAAGAAGAGGATTGTGCTGAGGTAGGAGATAATTTTAGCTTGGAAAACTACAAGGCATTAGAAAAAGGTTTTCTGTATTATCTATCCAATACCCTTACGGACAAGGAAATTCAGAACTTAGAATTAGGTGCGAAAACGGTTATTTATGTACAAGCAATGCGCTTTTTGACTGACTATTTGAATGGCGATATTTACTATAGTGTGCAACGTCCAGAGCATAATTTGGATCGTGCTAAGAGTCAAATAAACTTACTGAACGACTTGCAGAGTACGGTGTCGGTACGAAAATAAAACTTTGTTAACCTGTGGTAATAGTTCCGTTATGGAGGAGGTTTTGTGTAAATTATTTGAAAGTTTAAATAGATAAAGTAAGAAAATTATGAAACTAGCAGTAGTAAGTGGTGCATCGGGGAACTTGGGTCAAGCCGTAGTACAGTATTTTTTAAAACAATCCTACCATGTGGTTGGATTAGTGCGTAGTCAGAGCAAAGAAGTCCTAAAGAATTATGAGGAGATGGAAGTAGACCTTATGGACGAAAAAGCTACGCAGTCTTGTGTGGATATTATTTTAAAGAAATATGACAAGATAGATGTCGCAGTATTGACTGCAGGCGGGTTTAAATCTGGTAGCATAGATAAAGCCTTCAGAGAGGATTTAGAACATCAATATCGATTAAATTTCCTTACCGCCTTCCACTTTGCCCGTCCCGCGTTATTACAAATGAAAACGCAACAAAAAGGTAGGTTGTTTTTTATAGGTTCGCAACCAGGGATGGACACTACCAAGGGAACGAATAATGTAGCCTATAGTTTATCTAAATCCCAATTGTTTCAGCTAGCGAATATCTTTAATTCGGAAACCAAAGATTTAGATGTTAAAACCTATGTTATTGTACCTAGCACTATCGATACTCCAGAAAACAGAAAGTCTATGCCCAATGCGGATTACAGCAAATGGGAGAAGCCAGAAGATATTGCCAAGATTATTGGCTACCATAGTAAAGATAAGGGTGCTTCAGATAAAGCATTTATAGTTGTTTCAGAATTTATATAAAAAACCCATTGAACCGCTGCTAGATAAATGTTGCGTATTTAAGGAGTGAAAATAATATTGCTATTGTTTAGGCTTTTGTAAGAGATATATTATTGTAAATTTTGGAAGTTGAAGTTATCTGTTCCCTCCTTTAAAGCTTCTATAGGAGCTTAAAGCAGCCAAAACCTTATCATCTTTAAGAATTCGTCTGCTTAAACTATATTCCTTAAAAGACCTGTGCCCAACAAACCAGATATACAGCTCTTTTTCTGGGAAATACTCTTTTATTAAATCATATTGAGTATAACTACTTGAAAAGGATACTTTGGGGAATTGTGCTTGGATAGATTTTAAAGCAGCTATCTCCTCTGCAAGATCCTCTTCAGATAAATCATGTAAATACCATGGCAAATAAAGTGAGGTGTTAAAGCCAGCCTCTTCAAAAATTAAAAGTGCTTCTACTTGCATCCCTTCTACTAATACTCTATCCAGCGGATAGTTTTTTGATCTTAATACAGGATGGATTTTATCGAAAATATGGTGATGATTTAAAGTATCTAGTTCTTTTATATCCAACCAGAGATATGGATATCTATTTATTGGTAGATGGTCCATATACTCTTGAAAACTTAGTCCAATGGAAGGTGCTGGGGTATGATTTACATCCAAAAAGTCTGTTTCCTCTAAATAGTCTAAATCCAACTCTATCCCTTTGAAAAACAATAATGCCGCTTCTTGCTTTTCTATGCTATTTACCCTGTGTGCCCAAATTTTATGGTAATGCCCAAGAAACTCAAAACGGTAGGGCGAGAACTTATACATATACTTAGCTCCTATGGCTAGAATGCTCAGCACTATAGCTATAAGCAACCAATTTGTTTTAAATGTCTTTATCATAATTCAATCCTTCTTTTACCCAACGTGTTCTGCGCTGAAAATGACGATTAATGACACTTCTAGTGCTATCCTTTTCTTTAAAATCTATGGATAGTAAGTCTGAAAATGTGTGTATAAAGTCTTCTGCATTATACCTTCTATTTAGGTAAGCCTTTTGTATTTGGGTGCTGTCTACTGCTTTCTCCGAAAGCCAAATAATAAAAGGAATCTCATACATAGGTTTAGTAGCCCTATATTCGCTATGTCCAACAAAATCTACTGTATCAAAAACCTCATCCCCATGATCGGCCATATAGGTTAAGCTGCTATGAGTGTTACTTTTTCTGAGTATTTCGATAAGGTTCCTCAGGATATAATCATTGTAAAGAACTGCATTATCGTATTGATTGCGTAATGTTTGTGCATTATTTGATGGGAAGAGCAGTTCATCTTTGTCTGTGTCGAATCTGTTAAATTCTTTTGGATATCGTTTATAATAGGCGGTATGTGTTCCTATTAATTGGATGAAAATTACTTTTTTATTTGGAGGTTCTGTTAGAACTTTCTCTAGGATAGGTAGGGTAGCCTCATCAAGGGATTCCTGTAAAAAATACTCTTCTGATGTAAGAAAGTACTTTTTATCTGCAGCCCTAGAAATATTTGTAGCTACACTTTCGTGTATTCCTATTGGGCGTTGATTGGATATCCAATAGGTAGTGAAGCCAGCTTGATTTGCAAGTTGGATGATAGAAGCGTTCTCTGTGGGATTTGGGTTCATATAGTTTGCTAAACTAAGCATCTTCTCCAATGAAAGAATAGTATGTACATGAGGGGAGATAACGGAGTCAAAGATAAATAGCTCTTCTTTAATTTCCATCAACAGTGGATTTGTTTCTTTTTCATATCCATACAATTGCATGTGCCAGTTGCTAGTAGACTCTCCTATTACTACAACGTGTACTTCTGGTTCTTCAGGAATATTTTGTCTTCTTACATCGGTTAGGTTTGGAGAACTATTTTCAGAAAAATTAAAGACCATTTGCTTCTTAATCTCTCTATATTCGTTATGAGAATGTGCAGATACAATAAGAAGGTGTTGGGTTTTGAACTTTTTTATTAGAACAATTCCGCCAATCGATATAGCAGCAATAAGCAATAGATTAAAAACCCAATCTTTTTTATTAGAAACACTATATTTCTTTTTTCTTGCAAAAAAGAGTAAGATTAAGGGTGCCAAAAGGAAGAGTATAAGAGTAAATAGCTTTAGATTTAAATAAAGCTCAAGAAAATCATACGCCTCATATAAATTTGTTTCAAAAATAATAAAGATTGCTGAGCTGCTAAATGGTAGATCATAAAGCAGGTAGAAGCCTACTTTTATAAATATACCCAGGGCGAAAAATAAATAGAGAAAAGCAAGCAATAAAAATCTTTTTTGCCATTTTCTTCCTAGTAAATAAGTACAATAAATAATGAAACAAGAAATCGCTACACTAAGGTTTTCTTTTACTAGTTGTTTTGAACCATCGATTAGAAACAAGCTGTAAATAAAAAATACTAAGCATGGAAAAAGGAAGATTGCGAGCTCTCTTTTATGATCAGAAAGAATGGTGTAAAAATGTTGTAAAAACTTACGCATGTCTTATTAAGTGTATTTTATAAAAACTCAAATGGATTGTTTAAAAAAATCAGCTATTTATAGCTAGCTTCTTTCCTTAGTAAATCCCCTATTGCTTTTTAGAGAGTTTGTTTAAGTGTTTTTCCATTTAATTTCATTTAAAAAAAACGCTATAGTTTCTCTTACTGCTCCTTTCATCTCTTTAGATAGTGTTTGCGCTTCCCAAGGATGTTTGGACTGGAATACGTGGTCTGCGCCTTCTATTATATGCAGTTTGGCTTGTGGTGCCCATTTCTTTAAATTTTCTGCCTCAAACAACTCCACGGTAGTGTCAGCAGTTCCATGAACAATCAATAATGGCTTTTCTGTATTACTTACCGCTCGCTTTATGCTGTATGCTTCTCTGTTGGCATTAAAGTCTTCGTAAAAGGAGAATTTATGTGGTAGTTGTTGATGGGTGCGAGCATTTTCCACATAGGCCATCCCAGTTTTTTCCCATTGCGCAAAAGCTTCCGTTCCTTCGTAGAAACGAGGTGCAAAATCACTTACCCCTGCCCAAGTAGCTGCTTTCAATATATTGTTGTGTAGTTCCGATGCTAATAATGCTAATCCGCCACCACGGCTATGTCCAATAATGTTTACCTGTGTTGGATTTGCTTCCTGCGAATAGTTTTCTAACTCCTTTAGCACGCGAACTACATCCTCTAACTCTTTGGTGTAGGTGTTCTCGCTAAAAGCTTCTAAATCGGGAAAGTCTATAGGTTGCTCGGCAGTTCCTCCATTGTGAGAGAAGTTGAATTTTAGAAAGAAAAAACCAGCCTTGGCAAACTCTTCGGCTACCAGATGCCAAGCCCCCCAATCTTTAAATCCTTTGTAGCCATGACAAAAGAGCACTACTGGTTTTGGGGTGTTGTTTTGGTTATAATATACGTCGTAAACAATAGGTCGTTTTCCGTCGGTTTGGATAATTTTATTTTGTTCTATAACCATGTTTATACTTCTTTTTCTGTAAATGCTTCTTCTAGGTCGAATATCTCTTCGACCAATCTTACTAAATAGGTTTCAAACTCGTCTACTACTTCTTTGGTAATCACATCTCCAAACCCTCTTGTTTCTCTAACTGGCATAAATCCACTGCTCATATTTCGCATGCTTAATATTCCTGCCTGGAGGCTTTCTATTGGGTTATTCTGCATATAAAGCCATGCGTAAATAAGGACTTGAAAGGCCTGACTCTTGCTTTTGTCGGTTATTAGTTTGTCCCAATCTGTTACTGCAAGGTTTGCTGGTTGCACTGCTCCCGTTTTATAGTCCACTATTCTTATCATGCCATTAAAGCGCTCTATTCTATCGGCTAGACCGTAAATTTTCACCGTTTTATTAATCGAAGGAATAAATAAATCCGCGCTAAGCATTTCCTCTAAATTAATGATTTCTATACTATTTCCTTTTTGCAATAAATCCAAGTCGTATGCAATGGTTCTATGTACAAATTGCTTGGCTACGTTGTAGATAATCAAGTTGAAACCTTGCGTATAATCTCCATTAAGGAAAGATTTTTTGAACTGAACATCCAATTCGTTGTTAGCTACTTTTTTTATGCGCTTTAAACTGTCAATGTCTAGTAGAGCATTACATTCTTTGTAAAGGTTTTCCAAGGTGTCATGCACAATCGTACCCATGGTGGTATGTGCAATAGTTTCCTCTACCTCGTCGGTTTCATCAATTTTAAGAATTCGTCTTTCGTAGAAATCTATCGGATTTCGAATATAAGACCCCAGTGCAGATGGAGAAAATCCTTTTTCTGCGATTTGGTTTAATCGATCGATGACTTTTTGATTTTTTGGAATGCTTTGCAATTCTATTTTACTTGTGTCCGAAACTTTTGGACTTACCGTTTTTGTCGTGATTTTGTGGTTTGGCAGTTTGTCTATTTGCAGTTGCAAAATAAACCTACTAGGTTCGCCGCCTTTCATTCCTGAATCGTCCGTATTATAACACAACCAAACTTTTTTTGCACGTTGCAGTAGGCGATAAAAGTGATAGGTGTAAATTGCATCTTTTTCTGTATATAGCGGCAGACCGTATTGTCTTTTTAAGTCGTAGGTTATAAAGGAATTATTGGATTTACCCGAAGGTAACACGCCTTCATTTACCGACAAAAGAATAACATTTTCAAAGTCTAGAAGTCGCGACTCCAACACTCCCATTATTTGTAATCCATCATAGGCATCGCCTTCAAAGTCTATGGTGGAGGATTGAATGGCTTCGGTAAAAAGATAGTTCAACGTTTTTGTAGTAGTAACATACGGGTACCGCGTCATCCACTGTTCGATGTTTTCTAGTAATAGGTACAGCTCGTGTAGAACCACTCGTTCTATAGAGGAGTCTTTGGTTATCTCCAACCATTTTTTGGTTAGTTTTAAGCTGGTTTGGATACCTAAGGAGGTATTGTCTAGCCACGGAGTAAACAGAAGCTTTAAGCCTTCGGTGTCCTTCCCTTTATACAACTCTAAAATCTTATGGACATTGCAATAGGTATAATTTCCTTTTATAAGATCGTTTAAAAGCTGGTCCGCCTTATCTATGGTTGTTTGCACCATAGGATGTTGTAGGATCGTAAATATATCTTTGTAGTAATATGCGTCTTGGTTTTTCTGTTGAATAGCGAAGTACTCCGTAAAAAATAAAGCGGCTGGGAAATATTGTACTCCTGCTCCCATAGTAACGTTTACTTTCTCAATACTTGGTGGAAGCGATCCCAATACCATTTCAAGTAATGTTTCGTCGGCCAGGACTATCGCTGTTTTTTTTCGTTCCTCTGGCGATAGCTCTTCTAGAATAGTAGTCAGTCCTTTTACTTGGGTTATATTCTGCGGAGCTTGTATAAGTTGGATTTGCTTTTCCTTGCTAAAATTGTCTTGGATGCCAAGTGGCGTATTATTTTTAAAGTATGGCCAAGATTCTATGTACTTCCTTACGAATAAAGAAGTTGCATGCATTTTATCTTCTACAAAATGCGTATCAATATCCCAGTATATTTTATTTGAAGGATTTTCTAGAAAGGTTTGAAAAATCTGTTGTTCAGCATTGTTAAGCGCATTAAAACCAATGAATACGAACTTTTTATTTAAGTTGGCATCTAGGTAGGTTTTAGCATTCTCTGCAGCTTTTCTATACACCAAGCCTTGGTGTGCCATTTCTTTGGCTAGCAGCTTTTCTTTTAGTCTATCGTATAGTTCCGCCAAGCTATTCCAAAAGTTTAGATAATTGGTTATTAGCTCGGTTCGCTCTTCTGCTAGGTACCAGTGTTCTATATCTTGAATATTATTTAGATAATCGAAGAACCTGTCTGTATCTAGCATGTAGCGATCTATTTCGTTAAAGTCACTTGTCAAGGTAGTTATCCAAGTACTGAATGTATCAAAATTTTCTTTGTTTGTTATGCTATTTATTTCTAGATAGGTTTCGTAGGACTCGAATACTATTTGTGTAGTATCTGCTATCTGCAATCCAGAAAGGACTTGTATAAAGTCTTCTATACTGTAAATTATTGGTAGTATTTGTGTTTTCGTAGCGTCTTGTCGGAATTCATTTTTAATAAATCCAGCGGCTCGTTTACTAGGTACCACCCATATATCATTGGTAAAGTTGGTTTGCTCCTTTTGTATATCCGCAATGGTCTCTTGTAGAAAAGTTCTCATAGCCTAAAAATAAGAAACGCCCTACAGATTGCAGGGCGTTTCATTGTATTTATTTTACGTACTTCAGATTATTTATCTTTATTCTTAAGAGAAATCTGAACGCGTCGGTTTTCTTGTCTTCCAGCATTGGTGTTGTTGTCTGCGATAGGTCTATCGGGACCGTATCCTACGGAAGAAAGTCTGTCTTTATCCATTCCTATAGTTACTAGGTAATCTAGAACAGAAGCTGCTCTTTCTTCAGATAACTTTTGGTTGAAAGCTTTGCTTCCAGTGCTATCTGTGTGACCTTCGATTACGAAGTGTGTTTTAGGGTATTCTTGCATTACCGTTACAATATCTTGTAGGGCTTTGAAAGACTCTCTACGGATAGTAGCTTTAGAGGTGTCAAATAATATTGTTTTAGAATACTCATTGATTTCTTTTACTACTTCTTCGGTAGGCTCTTCAGGGCAACCATGGTTTTCAATAGTTCCTGGAGTATCTGGACACTGATCTAAGTGATCTGGAACTCCGTCTCCATCTCTATCAGGCCAAGGACAACCATTGTTTTCTTTTGGACCTGCTTCATCTGGACACTCATCTAAATGATCTGGGATTCCATCACCATCTGAATCTGGACAACCATCCCACTTAGCTTCACCTGGTACATCAGGACACTTATCTAAATGATCTGGAACTCCGTCACCGTCTGTATCTGGACAACCATTGAACTCAGCTAATCCTGGTACATCTGGACAGTCGTCTAAGTGATCTGGGATTCCGTCACCGTCTGTATCTGGACAACCGTTAAACTCAGCTAAACCTGGTGTATCTGGACACTCATCTAAGTGATCTGGGATGCCGTCTCCATCTCTGTCTTTCATACCGAATTTAAAAATCACTCCAGCTCCATGCTGAAAGTGTTTTGCACCACTACTTCCTGAAAATGAATGCTTGTAAGTAGATTGTACATTTATTCCGACATTATCAGTAATCCAGAAGTTAAATCCTGCTAGTGCGTTTCCAGTAGCAAAACCTTTGTCATCTATCCAAGTGTAACCACCACCAATACCAAGGTATGGGTCTAGCCAGTTAGAATTTAAAAGTCTGCCGAATCCGTATTTAAGTTCCGCATCTGCTCCATAATAGTTAAGCGAGCTAACTAGTTCATCGGAACTTACTTTCTCTATTTTATTAAAGGTACCAGCAAGTGTTAACGTGAATCCGTCTCCTAAATATCTACCTACAGTTAGGCGTGATATTGCAGGAGCAATATTCCAATGGTCTTCGACATTAAAATAATTGTCAAATAACTTCCCTGACTGATAAGGAGCAAAAATGCCTTTAGCATTCTCTCCTACTGGGTGAAAGTCAACCGCGTTGGTTCCAAGGCTTATAGCCCACGGATTTGTTTTGTCTTGTGCGTTTGCAACATTTATGGCGCCAAGCATAAATACTATTGCAAGAACAAAGTAGTTTAGTTGTTTCATAGTTTGATTAATTTATAATTATCTAAAGGCAAATTTAAGCGTAAATGTTAATATAACTACCTGCAAAAGAACAAATGTTTTATAATATTCTCTTAAAATAAGGAAATCATAATTTTGTAATTGTTAAATAATTTTTAATTCCTTACCAACCTTAATAAATGCAGCGATTGCTTTATCTAACTGTTCTTTGGTGTGTGCAGCAGATAGTTGCACTCTAATGCGCGCTTCTCCTTTTGGGACTACTGGGAAAAAGAACCCTATAACGTAGACTCCTTCCTCTAAAAGCCTATTTGCCATATCTTGAGATAGTTTCGCATCATGAAGCATTACTGGTACAATGGCAGATTCTCCATCAATTATTTCGAAACCTGCATCTAACACGCCTTTCTTAAAGTAAGCCGTGTTTTCCAATACTTTGTCGCGTAGGCTTGTATCTTTTTCCAACATGTCAAATACACTGATGGCTGCACCTACAATAGATGGAGCTAGTGAATTGGAAAATAAATAAGGTCTAGAGCGCTGACGTAGCATATCTATGATTTCCTTTTTACCGGTGGTATAACCTCCCATTGCACCTCCAAGTGCCTTCCCTAAAGTTCCCGTAACGATATCTACTCTATCGGACACGTTCTTCTCTTCTAAAGTTCCTTTTCCGGTTTTCCCGATTACTCCTGTAGCGTGCGATTCATCGACCATTACTAACGCATTGTATTTTTCTGCTAAATCGCAAATCTCATCTAATGGTGCAACTAAACCATCCATAGAAAATACTCCATCGGTTACGATAAGCTTAAAGCGTGCCCCTTTTTCACTTGCTGCTTTTAGCTGCTTCTCTAAATCTTCCATATCGTTATTGGCATAACGGTATCTTCCTGCTTTACATAAACGTACACCGTCTATAATAGAAGCGTGGTTTAGTGAATCGGAGATAATGGCATCGTTCTCGTCCAATAAGGGAGCGAATAATCCACCGTTGGCATCAAAACAAGAAGCAAATAGGATGGTGTCGTCAAAACCGTAGAAGTGGGCTATTTTTTGCTCCAACTCTTTGTGGATGTCTTGTGTTCCACAAATAAAACGTACCGAAGATACGCCATGACCATGTGCATCTAAAGTATCTTTGGCCGCTTGGATTACATCTGGATGACCTGAAAGTCCTAGGTAGTTGTTTGAACAAAAGTTCAATACTTTTTCTCCAGTAGAGATAGTTATTTCTGTTCCTTGCTTAGAAGTGATAATTCGTTCTTCCTTAAACAGGCCAGCATCTTTAATCTCTTGAAGTTCTTTTTGTAAGTATTCTTGAAATTCTTTTCCGTACATAGTTTTGTTTTATTTAATGTTTAGTAAAATTACACTTTATTTACGACTACCGTATTACTATCAATATATACTAGTAGCTTTTCTTTTAATTTCATTCCCATTTCCTCCAACGCCTCGGCATAAGCCTTTATTTGAAGGATATCGCTTGCTTTAGGAGCTCCTGTTTTGTAGTCGACCAAGGTTAGGGTATTATCGTCGTGAAAATTTAATCGATCCATTCTGCGAATTTGCTTGTCTGCCGTTACAATATCCATCTCTGTTCGAACCTGGAGGTCGCTTTTAAATAAATGTTGTAAATCTTTGTGTTCTACTACATTCCGAATCGTCCTCAGAAGCTTATCATATTTCTCTTTCGCAAGGGTTTGTTGCTTCTCTAAAGTATGAAAATATTTCGAGAAATCCTCTTTTGTTTCTATCTGCTCTAAAATATCGTGTAACTCGGTTCCATATTCTATGGCTTCCTTGGCTTTGTCTCCCCACTGATCCGCATCGACAGTTACTATCTCCAGTAGGTTTGCGTCGGTTATGGTGTAGCTAGGCGTGATGATTTGCTCTTTGTTCTGTTCCTCTTCTTTTGTAACCGCTTTACTTCTCTCCCCAAAAGTATAAGTTTCTCCTTCGCCGAGTGGAGCGCCTTGGTTACTCACGAAGTTTTCTAATTGAAGGGATAGGGGATAGGCGCTTTTACTGTTGCGATAGGTATCAGTTATAATATAAAGCTCTTGCGAGGCTCGTGTAAAGGCTACATAAACATTGTTTAGTTCGTCGAGTACTTCTGTTTCAAAAATCTCGTCGTAATGCTGGTGGTAATGCTCATCGAACTTCGTTAAGGAGTCGTTTACCGATACATATACTTCTTCAAAATTGCTTTTGTCGTCTTGCCATGGTAACCAGCTACTCGTTTTGCCCAAATCTCCTATTTGACTATTAGAGAAAGGAACGATAACAATAGGAAACTCCAAACCTTTTGCTTTATGAATAGTCATAATCTGTACTGCTTCGCTCTGTTTAGAGGAAGGAATACTAAGCCTATCGGATTTTACTGCCCAATAATCGAAAAACTGATGTTTAGTGGTAGCTTCTGTTTGTTCGTAGTGATGAACAAACTCCATAAAACTAAATAAATAGGCGTTGTTGTGTTTGTCTATTTCTAGCTTTTTAATCAGCAATTCGAAGGTCTGATATAAACCTGCCTGGGTAACCGCTTCTAAATCTATTTCTATGCCATTGGAGGCGAGTGCTTTAAGGAAACCTTGTAAGCTGTGCTTTTCCATAAGCTTGCTTAGAAAATCGTGTTTGTCTTCTTCTATAGAAAGCGCGTCATACAGATAATAGCATAGTTTAACTCTAGCTTCTTTATCTTCCGGATATAGCAGTAAACGCATAGCATTCAAAAGAGCATTAACTTGCTTAGAGTTTTTTAGCAAGAGTGTTTCCGAGGAAATCATCGGGATGTTATTTTCGGCCAACGCCTCGCTTATCAATACTCCCTGGCTGTTTTTTCTGACAAGAATACAAATGTCGGAAAGGCTGACGGATGGATCTAGTTGTAGGTTTTCGATTAACTCTACTACTTTTTCTTGATGAAGCGTGTTGTTGTTTCTCTCTTGGGTAGGTTTCGGTAGCATCTCTATATGCACGTAGCCTCCTTCTTTCTTATTCTTCTTTTGCTGATTGCCTACTTTATAAAGATCCTTATAGGTTTCATTTTTAAAAATATCGGCGGTCTGTGTAAAGAATCGATTGTTGAAATGGATTATATTCTCAGCACTGCGATAATTGGTATCTAGATGGATTACCTTTTTCTGATCTGGTTCTATTTGAAAAGGTAAATCTTCTTTCGTTAAACCGATGAATTGTTGTGGGTAGCCACCACGCCAGCGGTAGATAGATTGTTTTGCATCGCCCACCAACATCGCACTTCCAGGAAGCCCTATTTCAAAACCTTGCGACAATGCGTTGTCTAGTAAGGGTAACATATTTTCCCATTGCAGTTGTGAAGTGTCTTGAAATTCGTCTATAAAGAAATGTCGGTATCGCTCGCCCAAGCGTTCGTATATAAACGGTGCAGGCTGGTCTTTTACTTGTTCGTGTAGCAGGTAGTTGAAATCTCCGATAAGCAACAGGTTTTGTTCTTTCTGTATGTCGCTACGTTCATTCCCTACTAAGTTTATTAGTGCCATAGGCAAGAGCTCTCTCAAAACTAATTGATAGACTTTATTCCTCTCCACGTAGGTTTTTATTCCTAGAAAAGCTTGGTTGAGTTCGTTTTTTACACTGTCTATCTGCTGCTTTTCTGATTCTGGCGTAGTCTTTTTGTAATACACATACTCACCGCTTTCTATTTGTTGTTGCCATTTAGTTTCGTCCGATACTTTGGCAGTTTTAATGTCCTCCGCAACTTTATGTAAGAATTTCGGAAAATAAGATCCAGTAAAAGCATTATCAGGCACTCCCATACTTTCAAGTAAAGCCAAAGTGTCGGATGCAATTTTCTGCCCATTGGCAAAATTTTCTTGAATGGTGTTTTGTAGGTTTTTCGCAAACACCTGAAAATCTGTTAAGCTATGTTCTTTTAATTTGTCTAAGGAGGTTTTATTGGTTTCGGAATTTAAAAGTCCAGCTGTTTTTATAATATCTCTTCGTATGTCCCATGACTTATCTTGGTTCAGTTGGCTGTAGGTGTACTGTAACAAGTAGTCGGTTATGGTGCGGTCTTGTCCAGCTTGTGCAATCAATCGGTCTACGGCTTCTTCTAATAGAATATCGCTATCTAGACTTACTTCAAAGTTGCTGTTTAATTTTAGGTCTTTTGCAAAAGATCTTATGATTCGGTGGTTGAACTTGTCTATCGTTTCTACACTAAATCCGCTGTAATCGTGTAATAAATGTCGAAGTATATGTTTGGATTTTTTTTGAATTAGCGAATGGCTTAAACCTATTTCTTCCGCTATCAGTTTTTGCATATCTCCTGGACTCTCCTTTGCATTTTCATCGGCGAAAGCCACTAACTGCTCTACGATACGCTTTTTCATTTCTCCCACCGCTTTGTTGGTAAAGGTGATGGCGAGTATTTGTTTGTAATAATCTGTAGCTTCTACTAAAAGCAACTTTTTTAAATATTCTTTTACCAGTGTAAAGGTCTTCCCACTTCCTGCAGAAGCGTCGTATATGTCTAAGCTTGGCGTTGTTGTAATCACGTATGAGATATTTTTACTAAAGTACAATTTCTAATTGGAAATACAGAGCAATAGAGTTTGGCTACTGCTATATCGATTAATCTTATAAAAACTATAACATAAGGATATTATTAATTACGTATATTTGGAATTAGAGAGAAAAAATAAATTATTAATTTAAAGAAACATTCAATTATGTCATTCGAATTACCAAAATTACCATATGCGTACGACGCACTTACCCCACATATTGATGCTAAGACTATGGAGATTCACCATACTAAGCACCATGCTGGATACACCAACAACCTTAACGCCGCTATAAAAGGTACGGATTTAGAAGGAAAATCTATAGAAGAGATTCTGAAGAATCTAGACATGAGTAACAAAGCGGTTCGCAACAACGGCGGTGGTTATTATAACCATAAACTATTTTGGGAAGTAATGTCTAAAGATGGTGGTGGAAAGCCTACTGGAGCTGTAGCGGAAGCTATCAATGCAAAGTTTGGAAGCTTTGATAAGTTCAAAGATGCATTTTCTACTGCAGCTAAAACACAATTCGGATCTGGATGGGCATGGTTATGTGTTCATAAAGGTGGAAAAGTAGAAGTATGTGGCACACCAAACCAAGATAACTCGCTTATGCCAGGTGTAGGCTGTGGAGGTACGCCAATCTTAGGATTGGATGTTTGGGAGCATGCATATTACCTAAACTACCAAAACAGAAGACCAGATTACGTAGAGGCATTCTTCAATGTAATTAACTGGGACGAAGTAGCTAAGCGCTACGAAGCTAATAAGTAAGATAAGCTTACTTATTATACAAAGCGGCTCTGCAAAATCCATTTTGCAGAGCCGCTTTTATTTCATGCTATTTGGTGGATTTAAGCTTTCTGGTCATAGTGTTTTTCATAAAAGTTCACAAAGGCTTTGTTTACAATTCGTACACCGCCTGGCGTAGGATAGTTTCCAGTAAAGTACCAATCGCCTAAGTTTTTAGGACAGGCTTTGTTGAGGTTCTCTACGGATTGAAAAATCACTTTAAGTGGAATGCCTAAGGTTTCATTGCAAATTAAGTCGGCAATAGCATCGGACACCTGCTCGTAGGTAAATGCATCATAGAAAGGCAATACGGCATTATGCATTTCTGTATTTTTCAATTTTAGCTGCTCTAAACAAGCTTTATAGGTCTCGTGAATAACATGCTCGGAGTTTTCTTCGTGAAGTTTTAAGGTAGCCTGAAATGCTATTAGTTCCTCTAAGGTTGGCATATTTATGCCATAAAAATCCGGATAACGGATTTGTGGTGCAGAGGATACTACAACGATTTGTTTAGGCTGTAAACGCGAAAGCATATTCAGAATACTTTGTCTTAACGTAGCACCGCGTACAATACTGTCGTCTATAATAACAAGATTGTCCTCTGGCTTTACCACACCGTAGGTAACGTCGTATACGTGCGCTATTAAATCTGCCCTGCTCTCATCCTCCGTAATAAACGTACGGAGCTTTACATCTTTTACTGCAATCTTTTCTGCTCGGATTTTTATGGATTGTATTTCTTCTAAGCGCTCGGCGGTAAGTTTTCCTTCTTCTTTTAATATGGCTTCGTTTTTTTGTTTGTTCAGCTCATCTTGTGCAGCTTCGAGCATCCCAATAAAGGAAGTTTCTGCAGTATTTGGAATATACGAGAAGACGGCGTTTTCTGTATCGTAGTCTATGCTTTTTAGCACCTCTGGCATAACCATACGTCCCAAGGCTTTCCGCTCTTCATATATCTCGGCATCATTTCCTCTAGAGAAGTAAATCCTCTCAAAAGAGCAGGCGCGTTTAGGCAAGGGTTTTAAAATTCGTTTCTGTCGGTATTCGCCATTCTTCTTGATTAATAGCGCATGTCCTGGTTTTATTTCTTGTACGTCTTTAAACTGAATATTGAATACCGTTTGCAAGGTAGATCGCTCCGATGCTACGGCAATAACCTCCTCGTCTTTAAAAAAGTAAGCTGGTCGAATTCCTGCAGGATCGCGCATCACAAAGGAGTCACCATGTCCAAACATACCTCCAATTAC
>Ga0079223_10000502_pt1 | contig 20161 bp, 15 predicted proteins | sample Stecom2011_FD_75072 | JGI IMG/M metagenome (GOLD analysis project Ga0079223, IMG submission 75072) | Agricultural soil microbial communities from Utah to study Nitrogen management - Steer compost 2011 | ecosystem: Environmental > Terrestrial > Soil > Agricultural land | place: USA: Utah...
CAGTTTTTTGGTGGTGAAACAGGCAAAACCCTAGCGCCTATTGTTGAACAAATTGGAAATAGTCAATCCATTCAGCAAACCGAACAAAGAGAACTCACTGCGCAAGAAAAAGAAATGGGCGCTTTTATGGGAACCGTCTTAGCAGATACTGAAGACATTTGGAGTCAAATTTTTAATGAGAATAATCTAGGGCAATACCAAAAACCTACGATGGTTCTTTTTACCGATGCAGTTAGTACGGGTTGCGGAAATGCCAGTTCGGCTTCTGGGCCTTTTTATTGCCCTGCCGACCAAAACGTATATATGGATTTGGCGTTTTTTGACGAATTAAAGACTCGTTTTGGAGCAAAAGGTGGAGATTTTGCAATTGCTTACGTAACTGCGCACGAAATAGGTCATCACGTGCAAACACTTCTCGGAACATCACAAAAAGTAAGTAAACTCCAACGACAAACTAACAAAACCGAAGCCAATAAACTTTCCGTAGCTTTGGAACTTCAAGCAGACTTTTACGCAGGAGTTTGGGCGCATTATAACAGGGAATATTTAGAAGAAGGCGATATTGAAGAAGCCCTAAGTGCCGCAAATGCCGTTGGAGACGATGCGATTCAAAAAAGAACAAGAGGAGATGTAATTCCAGACAGCTTTACCCACGGAACCTCAGACCAACGTATGAAATGGTTTATGAAAGGGTATAATACAGGGGATGTAAAACAAGGCGACACCTTTTCAGAAATAATAAATTAACAAAAAGATTAATGATTGTTGTTTAACGATTTTTGATTCGAAAGGGAAAAATCAAAAATCGTCAATCGTTAATCTAAAATCAAAAATCAAAATGGAAGCATATATAATTGACGGAATAAGAACGCCAATAGGAAGTTATCAAGGTTCATTAAGCACAATTAGAACAGACGATTTAGCAGCTTTGGTAATTGCAGAAGTCGTAAAACGAAATCCAAACATTCCAACAGAAGCTTATGACGATGTTATCCTTGGCTGTGCTAATCAAGCTGGAGAAGATAATAGAAACGTTGCTAGAATGGCATCCCTTTTAGCAGGATTGCCAGTAACAGTTCCAGGCGAAACAGTAAACAGGCTTTGTAGTAGTGGCCTATCAGCAATTATCCACGCCAATCGTGCTATAAAAGCAGGCGATGGCGATTTGTTTATAGCAGGCGGTGTGGAGCACATGACTCGCGGACCTTATGTGGTAGCAAAGCCATCCAAAGCTTTTGGAACAGATGCAAAAATGTATGATTCTAGCTTCGGCTGGCGATTTGTTAATCCTAAAATGCACGAAATGTATGGCACAGATGGAATGGGAAATACTGCTGAAAACCTAGTCGAAAAGTATAATATTTCGAGAGTCGATCAAGATAAATTTGCTCACTGGAGCCAAGTGAAAGCTGCCAAAGCACAAGAAAATGGTCGATTGGCAAAAGAAATTGTTACGGTTCAAATTCCCCAACGTAAAAAGGATCCTATTAAATTTTCAAAAGATGAATTTGTAAAGCCCGGCACCACTTTAGAGATTTTAGGGAAATTACGCCCTGCCTTTAAAAGAGATGGCGGTAGTGTTACAGCTGGAAATTCGTCTGGTTTAAACGATGGAGCGGCAGCAACAATTATTGCTTCCGAAGATGCTGTAAAGAAGTATAATCTAAAACCACTAGCGAGAATTGTTAGTTCTGCGGTTGTGGGTGTTGAACCTAGAATCATGGGTATCGGTCCCGTGGAAGCTGCAAACAAAGCTTTGAAAATAGCAGGTCTAACTATGGACGACATGGATGTTATAGAACTTAACGAAGCATTCGCCGCTCAAGCTTTGGCTTGTACCCGAGCTTGGGGCTTAGCAGATGATGATTCACGACTTAACCCCAACGGCGGTGCAATCGCAATTGGGCATCCACTTGGAGTTACTGGTGCAAGAGTTGCATATTCAGCAGCTTTGGAATTAAAAGAACAGAATAAAAGATATGCGTTAGTTACAATGTGTATTGGCGTTGGACAAGGATATGCTGCGATAATCGAACGAATTCCTGCGTAGGCAGAAATCTCTGGAGTGAAAGCAACTTTAAATTTCAGATATTCTCAAAGTGCCATATTAAACCAGCCGAAGAATGTTCTTGTTTTGGCCAAAGCTAAAATAAACCTCTTTCCTGCAAGGTGTCGTTTTCTTTTTACGATAGTAAAAAAGAAAACCTCCTTGTAGGTTTAATGACCAATATGAATTATATTTACAAAAAATAAATATAAAATGGCAATATTCACATCAAGGTTACCGGATGAGCTCCTTGAGGCACTTGCGAAAGAAGCCAAGAACCTAAAGATTCCTAAAAACAGTTTAATTTAAAAGGCACTAACCTTATATTTAAGGGAGCTTAAAAAGGCAAGGTATGCTAACTCATTTCGACGTGCCTCTCAAGATGACGAAATTATGGCAATAGCCGAAGAAGGAATGGCAGATTACTTCGAAATGCTTAAGGAGTATGATAAAAAATAAAGAAGAAGGAATTTGGAATGTGTATTTTCAACCCAATCTCTGTTTTGCAAGCTGCGTTCAGCTTGTTGAAGTTTTAATTTTTTTATATTAGTAGAAAGACATCTTCCTTATAGGTTTAAATTCCAATATGAATTATATTTACAAAAAATAAATATAAAATGGCAACATTTACATCATCATTACCAGACCATCTCTTAGAGCAGCTATCCCAGGCAGCGAAAGATCTTCAACTGCCAAAGAATAAGATAATTGAAAAAGCACTTGAAATTTATCTTGAGCAGTTAGATCGTGCTGCTTTTCTAAAATCTTATAAAAAAATGGCTAATGATCCTGATATGCTTGCAATGGCTGAAGGAGGTATGGAAGATTACTTTAAACAACTTGAAGATTTAGACAAAGAATGAAGCAGGCAGAAATTTGGGATGTTTATTTTGACCCAGTTTTGGGGAGTGAACAAAGTGGGCGCCGTCCAGCTCTAATAATTTCAGGAAATTTGGCAAATAATAACCTGAATACGATTATAGCTTGTCCCTTAACGTCGAAACTAAAAAACTATCACGGTAATTTAATTTTAAAGCCATCAGTTAGCAATGGATTGTCAAAAACATCGGAAGTTATGACAATTCACATTCGTTCTTTGTCAAAAGAGCGATTTTTGAAAAAAGTGGGTGCGATTTCAATGTCTGATTTTCAAATTGTAAAAGAGGGGCTTAACAAAATCATAAAATATTGATAATCAATGAAAAAACTACATAATTACGTTACAGGACAATGGAGAACAGGGAATGGAGAAGGCGTGCCTATGCACGACGCCATAACCGGTGAAGTCGTTGCCCTTTCAGATACAGAAGGACTGGATTTTGGCGAAATCCTTCATTACGGAAGAACAAAAGGAGGCGAAGTACTTCGCAAGATGACTTTCCAAGAGCGCGGGAATATGCTAAAATCCCTTGCGCTTCACCTAGTAAAAAAGAAAGCAGATTTTTATGAAATCAGCTATAGAACCGGCGCAACGAAAGTTGATAGCTGGATAGATATTGAAGGTGGATTTGGAAACTTATTTGCAAATGCTTCCCTTCGAAAGTTATTTCCAAATCAGTCCTATCACGTTGAAGGGGATCCTATAGATCTTTCCCGTGGTGGCCGTTTTATGGCGCATCACATTATGGTGCCAAAACGCGGGGTTGCAGTACATATAAACGCTTTTAACTTCCCAGTATGGGGAATGTTGGAAAAATGTGCTGTGAATTGGATGGCAGGTGTTCCTGCGGTTGTAAAGCCAGCAACAAACACTTCTTTTTTAACTGAAGCCGTAGTTCGTGAAATTATAGCTTCAGGAATTTTACCTGAAGGTGCTTTACAATTAATTACAGGTTCAGCGAGAAGTATTCTTGACACTGTGGAATCACAAGATGTTGTAACTTTCACTGGATCGGCAAGTACGGGTAGAATGTTGAAGGCACATAAAAGAATAATTGTGGAAGCAGTGCCTTTCACAATGGAAGCTGATAGCCTAAATGCTTCGATTTTAGGTGAAGACGCCGTTCCAGGAACTCCAGAATTCGACCTTTTTATCAAAGAAGTTAGAAATGAAATGACAGTAAAGTGCGGACAAAAATGTACTGCAATTCGTCGTGTGATTGTTCCACAAGACTTGGTTGAAGATGTTCAAATTGCCCTTGGAAAAGCACTTTCCAAAGTAACTATTGGAGATCCTCGATTAAAAGAAGTGCGAATGGGTTCACTTGTAAGTATGGACCAAGTTCAGGAAGTTAGGGAGCGCGTTCAAGAACTATCTAAAACCGCAAGTATTGTTTATGGCGATTTAGATAAAATAGATGTTATTGGTGCCGATGCTAAAAAGGGTGCTTTCTTGGCGCCAATTTTACTGCGTGAAGACAATCCGTTCAAAAATCTTTCCGTTCACGAAACCGAAGCTTTCGGTCCTGTGAGTACTATAATGCCGTACAACGATTTAGATGAAGCAATCCTGTTGGCCCAAATGGGTAAAGGTTCATTAGTTTCATCTATCGCGACAAATGATGATAAAATTGCAAAGGATTACGTAATCAACGCAGCTTCCCATCACGGTCGAATTTTAGTATTAAACCGCGAAAGTGCCAAAGAAAGTACAGGTCACGGCTCACCATTGCCAAGTTTAGTCCATGGAGGTCCAGGACGTGCTGGAGGGGGCGAGGAAATGGGCGGAATGCGCGGAATAAAACACTATATGCAGCGCACAGCCATTCAAGGTTCGCCAACAACATTAACCGAAATTACAGGAATCTATCAAGCAAACGCAAAATATAAAGAAGCGGAACTCCATCCGTTTAAATATCATTGGGAAGACATCCAACCTGGAATGTCCCTAAAAACACACAAACGCACGCTTACAGATTCAGATATTATAAGCTTTGCGAATCTTACTTGGGATCATTTTTATGCGCATACCGACATTACTTCTTTAGATGGAAGTATTTTTGAACAGCGAACTGCTCATGGTTATTTCATTATTGCAGCCGCAGCAGGATTATTTGTTTATCCAAATAAAGGACCTGTAGCAGCGAATTATGGTTTAGAGGATTGCCGATTTTTACGTCCGTTGTATCACAACGACACCATCTATGTGCGATTAACGTGTAAACAAAAAGTTGATCGCGACGTTGCTTCCGCAGAACATCCAAGCGGAATTGTAAAATGGTTTGTTGAGGTTTTTGATGCTGAAGATGAATTGGTAGCAGTTGCAACAATTCTGACAATGGTTCAAAAGAAACAAGAGGTTTTTGTTGAAATGACCGATGAAAAGATTCAGGAATTACTAAATAAATTAACCGAAGATTCTAAACCAAAATGGGGTATAATGACGCCTCAGCACTTGGTGGAACATTTGGAAGAAGGATACCGAATTCTCTCTGGGGAACAACAGGATTTTGAAATTGCAACTCCAGAAAAGATTTTAGAAAAGGTACATAACAGTTTGTATAATTACGATAAATTCCCTCAAAACTCACATTTCCCAACTATGAAAAAGGGTGAGCTAGAAGCTCTAAAACATCCTGATTTGGCAACTGCGAAAGAGAAAATGTTGGAAGCTCGTGAAGAATACAAAACCTTCTTTAAAGAAAACCCTGATGCAGTATTAAAGAACATGGTTTTCGGAGAATTGAATAAATACGCGTCGTATTTATTAGAAAGAAAACACCTAAATCACCATTTTGAGCAGTTTAATTTGCTGTAGCAAATTAAACTGTCTCTGCGCACTCGTTGCGCAGTCGCTTGAACCCAATTCAAATGTCGATTGAACTATGCCGCGTGAACATAAATACTACACCTACATCCTAACACACGAAAGGAATCACATTTTTTAGTAGGCGTAACAAATAATATTGAAAGAAGGATTTTTGAACATAAAAACGCAAGCCATAAAACCCATGTTGGTTATTATAATGTTAAAAAATTGGTTTACTTTGAAGAGCATCAGTGGATTCAAGAGGCAATCAGAAGAGAGAAAACCATAAAAAAATGGAAGCGGGAATGGAAGATAAACATCATTACAGAAAATAATCCGAAGTGGTTAGATTTAAGTGATGGGTGGGATCTTTCCAAGTTTGAGAAGAACAAAGGATAAAACGAATGCGGAGCGGATCCGTAAAAAAATATTAGGAACTAGCATTAAACCGTATGCGGTACGGAAGTTTAATACTAAGCTGAAGAATCATTAAAACGAATGTGGAATAAATCCGCATTTACAAGTCAATAAAATATGAGCGGAGAACCATACGTAAAACAAAATACCGAAAACGGAATCGCAACCATCGAATTTTTTCACCCTGCACACAATAGTTTGCCAGGGGATTTGTTGGCGAAACTGGCAAATACAATCACTGAAGCTGGAAATGACGATGCCATAAAAGTGATAATCTTAAAAAGTGGAGGAGATAGAACCTTCTGTGCTGGCGCTAGTTTCACCGAATTAATTAGCATTAACGACGCCGAAACTGGAAAAGTATTCTTCAGTGGGTTTGCAAATGTGATTAATGCAATGCGCAAATGCCCTAAATTTATCATTGGTAGAATTCAAGGAAAAACAGTTGGCGGTGGAGTAGGAGTGGCATCTGCGACAGATTATTGTATGGCAACCAAGTTTGCTGCAATTAAACTGAGTGAACTGAATGTGGGTATTGGTCCATTTGTAGTCGGTCCAGCTGTAGAGCGCAAACTAGGTCTAAGTGGAATGAGTCAAATAGCCATCGATGCCAATACTTTTTACGATGCCGAATGGGCAAAACAAAAAGGATTGTACAATCAGGTTTATGAGTCTGTAGAAGAATTGGACGAAGCAGTTCAAAAGTTCGCAAAAGGGCTTTGTAACTACAATCCAGAAGCAATGAAAGAAATGAAAAAAGTTTTCTGGAGCGGCACCGATAATTGGGATGAACTTTTAGCCGAAAGAGCTGTTATTTCAGGAAGATTAGTACTTAGTGATTTCACGAAAGAAACGTTGAAGAGATTTGAGGAGTAGAGGTGAGAATTGAGTGATGAGAGGTGAGAAGAATAATTTTCAAACTAGCAATTATGGAAAGTCAATATCATTTTAAATTCGAAGACTTACAGGTTTATCAAAAGGCAATAGCTTTTGGTGAATTTGTAAATTAGCAAGTAGAGAAATTTCCTAATCACGAAATGTATAAATTGTCATCTCAGTTTATTCGTGCAGCAGACTCGATCGCTTTTAATATTGCTGAAGGTTCTGGAAGTACTGATGTAAATTTTAATAGATATTTAAAAATGGCTTGGGACAGTTCTCACGAATGTGTCGCAGCTTCAACAAAAGCCAGATTGAGAGGATATATTTCTTTCGAAATAGATGAAGAAAATAGAAAACGAATAACTGAATTAGGCAAAATGATTTCATCTTTAAGACGACATTTAAAAAATAAATAAGATGGTTCTCCACTCAAAGCGAAGCGCTCTCATCACTCACCTCTCAATACTATGATCTATTCCTTCAAAGGCCACATCCCTGTAATCCACGAATCCAGTTTTGTTCATCCTTTGGCGGCTGTAACAGGCAATGTAATTATCGGAAAAAACTGTTATATTGGCCCTGGTGCGGCAATTCGTGGCGATTGGGGTGAAATTATTCTGGAAGATGGTGTAAACGTCCAAGAAAACTGTACTATACATATGTTCCCAGGTAAGAGTATTGTGCTGAAAGAAGGCGCTCACGTGGGCCACGGCGCAGTAATTCACGGAGCCAATTTGGGCAGAAATTGCTTGATTGGTATGAATAGTGTAATTATGGACGATGCCGAAATTGGAGATGAATGCATCGTTGGCGCAATGAGTTTTGTGAAAGCCGAAGAGAAGTTTCCAAAGAGAAAGTTGATTGTTGGCAATCCAGCAAAAGCCATCAAAGATATTTCTGATGAAATGATAGCTTGGAAAACAGCGGGAACAAGATTGTATCAGCAATTACCAACGGATTGTCACGAGAGTCTAAGAGAAACTGATCCTTTGCGTGAAATACCTAAAAACAGACCAATTCAAGAAGATTTTTATAAAACCTTGGAAGAGTTTAGAAAAGAATAATGCTTCGATACAATTCCATTAATCCCGATAGCTATCGGGACGGGGTCACTCAGCAACCTTATTAAATTGATAATTTTAATTGAGAAAAATGAACTTGACCTGCAAGGTATTGCCGCAGGCTATCTTGAAGGTCTTTATCAATTAACGCTTCTAATACATAAATCCAAACATCCACAAAGGAATGATATTCGGCGTGCCAAATTCGATATCGTCTCTTGCCACATAAGCTATTGGAACATTCAAGATTTGTTTTTCCGATTTGTTTTTTCCGCCTATTTCAAAGGTGTAGGTGTTGTTTACTATAAAATCTCCTTTTTCGACCAAATGTAATGTTTCACTCCTCCCAACTTGATTGGCAAAAAAAGTTTCCCGTACCGCCCCTTTATCAGAGTTTTTACTGTCGAGTGCATAAATTATATTGGTGTTGTGCAAGTATAGTTTCTCGGGTTTGGTAAAAGCACCGATTCCTTTATTTGGTTTGAAAAGCTCAATGATCAAATCCGCTCTTGCTAATAATCGTAGCGCGTTGAGAAGATTTTTTCGGTTCATTCCCAACCGCTCACTCAGTTTTGAAATATTTGGGGTAAACGGAGTGCTTTGCGCAATGGCCACGAGTAGTTTTTTAATCTTTCGAGTTTCGTCAAAACTTATGTTTTCCACTGCGTTCATGTCATTTTCGATGATTAGCATAATAGTTTGAAGCAGCTTTTGAGGATACGTATTCCTATTTTCTTTATAATATGGATATGCCCCAAAAGACAGGTAATCCTGAAAATGCTTCAGAGGAAATTCCAGTTCTTTTTTAAGTCTATCGGAAATATCTTGGTGATTTTCCAAAATTTCTTCAAAGGTAAAAGTTGGTAATTCCTTTTCGAGTTCCAATTCTAGAAATTCGCGATAAGACAATTCCTGAAGGTTGTAAGAAACGGCTCTTCTACTCAAATCAGACTCCCCACTCAAAATATCCAGCATAGAAGATGATGTAAACACAACCTTGAGTTCGGGAAATTGATCGTAAATTAACTTCAATTCCCTGGACCATCGTGGATATTTGTGCACTTCATCCAAAAAAAGAAATTTCCCGCCAGAAAGTTGGAAATCTCTAGCCAAATCAACTAATGTGTTTTCTAAAAAAAATAAATCATCTAGGGTTGCATATAATGCTCGATTCTTTTCTTCTTCGTTTAAATCCAATTTAATGCGTTGAAGTAAAAGTGTTGTTTTCCCAGTTCCACGCGCTCCCTTGACAGCTATCAGCCGATCACTCCAATCGATTTCAAGCGAAAGATATCTGCGGAAAGGAGACAGATGTTTTAATAGTGTTTCCTGAACAAGCCGTAATGAATCCATTATTTTTGTGATATAATTCAAAAACAAAAATATTTAAAATTGTTCTTATTGAGAACGAAAAATAAAAATATTGTTCTTAAGATGAACAATTGTCGCTATTAATGTTATCAGGTGGAACAAAAATACACCTGAAATAAATTAAAAAACCGAATTGAAGCTTAGGTTAGCGGTCATAGAAAACTGGATTTCTGAAAAAGAATTACGTATTTTCGCATTAGAACTTTTTAACAAATTTGGGATTACCCAAAAACCAATGAAAGGTTCACAGATAACTAAACTCTCTGCGTCCCTTTAGACTTTGCGGTAAATTATTAAACGCTGAGTCACTGAGGTCGAAAGAAAAAAGAAAATAATGAATAAAATAGAATTCAAAATGCCCAAAATGGGCGAAAGCATAACCGAAGGCACCATCATTGAATGGCATGTTAATGAAGGTGATTCTTTTGAAGAAGGCGATATACTACTTGAAGTTGCTACCGATAAAGTGGATAATGAGGTGCCTGCAACTTCGTCTGGACAAATGGTTGAACACAAATTCAGCAATGGAGATGTAGTGCCAATCGGAGAAGTGATTGCTATTTTAGAGGCTTCAGATGCGGAAGGAATAAAGCAGCCCGCTACAAAGGCTTCATCTATAACTTCAAAAAATAAGGTTACTGAGCGAAGTCGAAGTACAAATTCACTTTCAAAAGATAAGGTTTCTGAGCGGAGTCGAAGTACGATTTCATCTTCTTTTAAGGTAAACGAAAATATCTTTATTTCGCCTTTAGTTGATAGCATTGCCCGTAAAAACCATATCAGTTACGAGGAGCTTGCTAGAATTCCTGGAACTGGGAAAGATGGAAGATTGCGCAAGAGTGATGTTTCAGAATATATAGAAAACGGACGTCCGTTTAAATTTGCGCAAAATACCCACGAAGGCGGGAATCCCACTTTTCAAGTTCCCGATTTAAAATTTGACAAAGGCAAGGGCAAGATTGTCGAAATGGACCGTATGCGGCAAATGATTGCCGATCATATGGTTTTTTCCAAACATACTTCTCCACACGTTACTGCTTATGTTGAAGCAGATTTAACTGAAATGGTAAATTGGAGAAATACGAATAAAATTCCGTTTCAAGAGGAGTATGGCGAACGTTTAACATTCACACCTTTATTTGTGGAAGCTGTGGCCAAAGCAATCAAGGATTTTCCAATGATAAATTCATCCTTAGATGGAAAAAATGTCATTGTAAAAGATGAAATTAATATCGGAATGGCAACGGCCTTACCTTCAGGAAACCTAATTGTTCCTGTGGTGAGAAATGTCGATAAAAAGAGCTTAAAGGAGTTGGCTGCAGCTACAAATGAACTTGCTGGAAAAGCGCGTGACAACAAACTAAAAGCTGACGACACAAAAGGCAGCACATTTACAATCAGTAATGTAGGTACTTTTGGCAGCTTAATGGGTACACCCATTATCAACCAGCCGGAAGCCGCGATTTTGGCCGTGGGAGTTATCAAAAAACGTGCTGAGGTAATGGAACGAGAAGAAGGAGATAGCATTGAAATAAGACAAATGATGTATCTTTCACTCTCTTTCGATCATAGAATCGTTGATGGATATTTGGCAGGTTCTTTTTTAAGAAGGATTGCTGATTATATGGAGAAGTTTGATTCCAATAGAAAAATATAAGGTTATTTAAACCCAAAGGTTTCCAAAAACCTTTGAGGTCTTTGGTCGATACTATTTTGATTTAAAACGCAAAATTTAATTATCCTGCAAGGTGTTTTTTTGCTGGCGAAAGCAAAGCGAAACCACCTTGTAGGTCTTAGCAAAAATACCTACAAGGTTTGGAAACCTTGCAGGATAAAATTGCAACAGTAAAAAACAAAATAGACCTCACAGGTCTCAAAGACCTGTGAGGTCTCCAAACAACTTAAATTCGTGAATCCGTGGTTAAGAAAATAAACAAAGAAACCCTTAAAAAAGCCTTCAAAACTCTCGTCACCGCAAAAGCAATGACAGATATTTATGAAGAGAACTTCAAAACAGTTTCAAAATACGTGCACGCTACTTCGCGTGGACACGAAGTGATACAGATTGCCGCGGGAATGCAACTCTTGCCTCAAGATTACGTATTTCCATATTATAGAGATGACTCAATTCTACTTTCTATCGGAATGACACCATATGAATTGATGCTTCAGGTTTTGGCGAAAAAAGACGATCCATTTTCTGGCGGACGAACCTATTATGCGCACGCAAGTTTAAACGACGCCGATAAACCAAAAATTCCGCATCAAAGTTCGGCTACTGGAATGCAGGCTATTCCCGCAACTGGTGTTGCACTTGGTTTTTGGTATAAAGAATCTTTTTCCGACGAAAAGGGAGAACAGTTTGACGTTCCCTCATTGGGGGATAGGGGGATTGTGGTCTGCTCTTTAGGCGACGCTTCCGTTACTGAAGGTGAAGTTGCCGAAGCTTTTCAGATGGCAGTTTTAAAGAAGTTACCAATTCTTTATTTAGTTCAGGATAATGGTTGGGATATTTCGGCAAACGCTGAAGAAACAAGAGCTCAAGACGCTTTCGAATACGCTCAAGGATTTAAAGGTTTAGAAGCTGTAACTATAGACGGTACCGATTTTGAAGAAAGCTATAACACACTTCAAGATGTAATTTCAAAGATAAGAACCGAGCGCAGGCCGTTTTTAGTCCACGCCAAAATTCCATTGTTGAATCATCACACTTCTGGAGTTAGGATGGAGTTTTACCGCGATGATTTGGAGGAAGCACGAAGCCGTGATCCATATCCGAAAATCATTAAATTATTACTCGATAATGGTTTTAAACAAAACGAACTTGACGAAATTGAAACTGAAGTTAAAATCCAAGTTAAAAACGCATTAGAAAAAGCATTTAAAGCTGAAGATCCAAAGCCAGAAGATTTATTCACACACGATTTTGCCCCCACACCCATTACTGAAGAAGTTGGAGATAGAAGTCCAGCTGGCGCAGAGAAAGTAGTAATGGTAGATTGTGCACTTTCTGCACTTGAAGAAATTATGCATAAGTACCCAGAATCACTTTTATACGGTCAGGATGTAGGACGTAGACTGGGCGGAGTTTTCCGTGAAGCTGCTACATTAGCCGAGAAGTTTGGTGATAATCGGGTGTTTAACACGCCAATTCAAGAAGCTTTTATTGTTGGAAGTACGGTTGGAATGAGTGCCGTTGGTTTAAAACCATTTGTAGAGGTTCAGTTTGCTGATTATATTTGGCCAGGACTAAATCAACTTTTCACGGAAGTTTCGCGTAGCTGTTATCTTTCGGAAGGAAAATGGCCAGTTTCAATGGTTTTACGCGTGCCAATTGGTGCTTATGGAAGCGGTGGTCCATACCACTCATCTTCTGTAGAAAGTGTTGTTACAAATATTCGAGGTCTAAAAATTGCCTACCCGAGTAATGGTGCTGATTTAAAAGGGCTACTCAAAGCAGCTTATTACGACCCGAATCCGGTTGTGATTTTTGAACATAAAGGGCTTTATTGGAGTAAAGTAAAAGGTACTAAGGGAGCGACATCTGTTTTACCCGCAGAGGATTATATTTTACCTTTCGGAAAAGCTTGGGTATTACAAGAAATTTGGAAACAAGAAGACGAAGAAACGCTTTCAATAATCACTTATGGTATGGGTGTACACTGGGCCATGAATGCTTCTGAGGAACTTGGAATGCAAGATAAAATTGAAGTAGTTGACCTTAGAACATTGCATCCGTTAGATTATGAAACAGTATTTAAGTCGGTAAAAAAGTGTGGAAAATGTTTAGTTGTAACTGAAGAACCTTCAGAAAACGGATTTAGTAGGGGCCTACAAGGTAGAATCCAAGAAGAGTGTTTCCAGCAATTGGACGCGCCTGTAATGTTAATTGGTTCAGAAAACATGCCAGCAATTCCACTTAATTCTGTTTTGGAGGAAACAATGATTCCTTCAACAGAAAAGGTTAAGAATAAGATTTTGGAAGTTTTAGGTTATTAATCCCTAATAAGTTATCTGAATAATAAGTTATTTAAAGTACAGGTTATGAGCACTTTGCAGCAAGTATTATGAAAAGTAAGAAGGAGCTATTGCAAATTCTTACTTTTCTTTACTACTGTATTTAACACCGTTCATTAAAAATAAAAGAAAAGCCCAGCATTCACGAAATGTGTATTAACCACAAATGGTATTACTTCATCGTTATTGATAAAAGAAAGGTCATTTTCGTATTCAGGGATATAACTCAGAATAACTCCGAGCGATTTTTTTTCGTCTAAATCGTATAACAGTCCAATTTTAGGAGTCCAGAAAGCGCTGCCTTTAGTCCGATCTATTTTATAAGTGCTAAAATTTCCTTTGTATTGGTCACGGGCCAGTCCAGCTGCAATCCCAACTATAGGATGAATAGTTCCATTTTTATTAAAGTGATATTCCGCCCCTAGATTCCACCTGTAAGTGTTTTTATTAAAGTTTGTCTTAGAAGTAGAATTGCTAAAATCTTTATCTCCTGAAAAAGCAGCACTTACCTCCATAGTAAAATGTAATTTTCCTTGTAAGCTCCCTAAAAAACCAGGAGTCGCAGCCAGACCAAAACTAAGTTGTACTTGTGTTAAGTTTTCAAATTCATCTAACTGAAAGAAGCTAATACGGTTTACAGAAGCCCCTACACTTCCAAAAAGCTTGAATTGATCTCCTTTAAAGTCAGCAGCTTTTTTAATTTCTTTGTCCGTGGGTTTAAATGGGGTGTAGTCGCAATTGTTGTATTCTGTTACTGTTTTCACCAAAGCCCGTTCAGTTATTTCAGTTAAATTAAATACACTTTGCCGCGTTTTTTCACAATCATTAAATAGTACCGAAAGTGTTCCTTGAATATGTTCTTCAGCATTAGGTCTAATGTCAATCGTCTTTACAGTCCCATCATTCTTCTTTATTTCGTAGACTCCTTTTTGTAATTTAGTCAACGTAGCTTGACCAACAACAAGTTCTTGGGCTTGCATTCCGAAATTTGTGATCAAAGCAAGTAGAAGTAGTTTAATCAATTTCATCTGTACCTAAATTAGATATTATAAAAATGAGTCGTTGAATGGAAATAGCCAAAGAAATAGCTTTAAAGCCAAAGCAGTTTTTACATCAATGATATTTTACTTTATCTTACTCCCTGGAGGATATTCAGCTAAAATCTTCATCACTATTTCCCGAATTCGTTCCTCTTTTTTCTCCATATTTTGAGTCACCAAGTCGGCAGTTCCCATTCCTTGCCATACTAAATTATTGGTTTTGGCATCAATGAGGTCAATAAACAGTGTTCCTTCTGCAGTACGTGATACATTGCTAGTGTTATAGCTGCCGTACCAATATGGATTCCAACCCCAACCATACCCGAAGTTGTTGTTGTACACATCGACACGCTCTCTCTCTTTCGTAAAAATGCTAACGAGTAAATCCGGGGTTTCAGATTTCATCATTCCCTTCGTCGTCAATTCACTTTCAATTGCACGAAGGATACGCTTTTTATCTAAGTCGTTTATCTTCGCCTTATCAATTCCGGGTTTGTAAAATGCAAAGGAATTATATTGATTAAAATTTACTTCCTTGTCAAAATCTGTAGCCACTCTAACGGTAGAACAAGAAGTGAAAACAAAGAGAAAGAGTAGTGGTAAAAACTTAAATGCTTTCATAGTATCGTTTTTTAATTAAACAATGTGTCGTCAACATAATTAGGAAGCGTAACTTGTAATTGAGGATTGTTATCCATCGCTCTTTTAATAGCAAAAACTGCTCCGTCATTCCGCGCCCAACTGCGGCGTGAAATTCCGTTATTTACATCCCAGAACAACATGTTTTCCAAACGTCGTTGCGCGTCTTTACTACCATCAAGAACCATTCCGAAACCTCCGTTTATTACTTCGCCCCAGCCAACGCCGCCACCGTTGTGGATGCTCACCCAAGTTGCGCCACGGAAACTATCGCCAATTACGTTTTGAATGGCCATGTCTGCGGTAAATCGGCTTCCATCATAAATGTTTGATGTTTCGCGATAGGGCGAATCTGTTCCTGAAACATCGTGATGGTCTCGCCCTAAAATAACTGGACCTATTTTTCCTTCAGAAATAGCTTTGTTGAATTCCGAAGCAATTTGTACACGTCCATCGGAGTCTGCATATAGAATGCGAGCTTGCGAACCAACTACCAATTTATTTTCCTGAGCACCTTTTATCCACGTTATATTGTCTTGCATCTGTTGCTGGATTTCTTTAGGCGAATTTTTCATCAAATTTTCCAGGACTTCAGTTGCAATTTCATCCGTTTTTTCAAGATCTTCTGGTTTTCCTGAAGCACACACCCAACGGAATGGTCCAAAACCAAAATCAAAGCACATTGGTCCCATAATGTCTTGCACATAAGAAGGGTATTTAAACTCTTTGTTTTTTTCTTCTGAAAGAATATCTGCACCTGCACGAGAAGCTTCTAAAAGGAACGCGTTTCCATAGTCGAAAAAGTAAGTGCCTCTTTCGGTATGTCTGTTTATAGCTTTCACTTGACGGCGTAGACTCTCTTGAACTTTCTCCTTAAAAAGTTCAGGATTACTTCCCATCATTTCGTTGGATTCTTCATAGGTCATTCCAGCTGGGTAATATCCTCCTGCCCACGGGTTATGGAGCGAAGTTTGATCGCTTCCAAGGTCGATCTGAATGTTTTCGTCAGCAAATTTTTCCCATACATCTACTATGTTCCCGTCATACGCTATTGAAACTGTTTCATTATTCGAAACCGCTTTTCTCACTCGCTTACACAAGGCGTCTACATCTGAAATTACTTCATCTACCCATCCTTGTGAATGTCTTGTTTCTGTAGCTTTTTTATTTACTTCGGCACAAACCGTTACACAGCCTGCGATATTTCCAGCTTTTGGCTGTGCGCCACTCATCCCACCGAGGCCAGAGGTTACAAACAAGCCGCCTTTTGGCTCTTTCTTAATTTTTCTGAAACCGTTTAAAACTGTAATTGTAGTACCGTGAACAATACCTTGTGAACCAATATACATATAGCTCCCTGCCGTCATTTGGCCGTATTGAGTAACGCCAAGGGCATTGAATTTTTCCCAATCATCAGGGCTCGAATAATTCGGAATCATCATTCCATTGGTTACAACCACTCGTGGAGCAACTTTATGCGAAGGAAACAAACCCATTGGGTGCCCGGAATACATTGCCAAGGTTTGCTCATCGTTCATTTCAGAAAGATATTTCATCGTTAAAAGATACTGCGCCCAGTTTTGAAAAACAGCACCATTTCCACCATACGTAATCAGTTCGTGAGGGTGTTGAGCAACGGCATAATCCAAATTGTTCTGAATCATCAGCATAATCGCTTTTGCCTGTTCACTTTTGCCTGGATATTCGGCTACAGGTCGGGCATACATTTTGTAATCGGGACGGAAACGGTACATATATATGCGTCCGTATTTCTCCAATTCTTCTTTAAACTCTGGAAGAAGTGTGGCGTGATGTTTTGGTTCAAAATATCGAAGTGCATTGCGAAGTGCCAGCTCCTTTTCATCTTCGGTAAGAATCTCTTTTCGCTTTGGCGCGTGATTTACAGTTGTATCATAAGCCTTCTTCTCTGGAAGTATAGATGGAATGCCTTGTTGTATTTGTTCTTTGAAATTCATGTTTATGTTTTTTCTCGCAAAGCCGCAAAGTCGCCAAGCTTTATTGCGTTGTCAAATTATTTTTTTAATTTTCTCTAATCTCTAATCTCTAATCTCTAATCTCTAACCTCTAACCCTTCTTCCTATCAAACCCATACGGACAGTGCCTACAACCACTTTGGCAACAATAACCTCGTTTTAAATGGTATTGTTCTGTAAAGCATCTATAGCCCTCGGGTGTGAGGTAATAATCTCCTTCTTCAATCTCTATTTTTTTCTTCGGAAACAGCATTTTACAAAAATAGGAAATTCAATACTGAAAGTGCGTACATTGTAACAAATCAAATTCTTGACGGATTGCGACTCATTTACGACCAATTCGCTAAAAATAACCGTAATTTTGTAACAAATCAATTGCTATGTCAAATCATAAAGCCGGATACGTAAACATTATAGGAAACCCAAACGTGGGTAAGAGTACACTTATGAACGCTTTTGTAGGTGAACGACTTTCCATAATTACTTCGAAGGCACAAACTACCCGAGACAGAATCCTCGGAATTGTTAATGGAGATGATTTTCAAGTGCTTTTTAGTGATACGCCAGGTATTATAAAACCCGCATATCAGCTGCAAGAAAGTATGATGGATTTTGTAAAATCTGCTTTTGAAGATGCCGATATTCTTCTTTATTTGGTTGAATTGGGTGAAAAGGAGCTGAAGGATGAAAAGTTTTTTGATAAAATTAAAAATGCAAAAATTCCAGTCTTACTGTTGATAAACAAAATAGACCAAGGAAATGAAGCCTTGCTCGCCGAAGCACTCAAACTATGGCAAGAAAAAGTTCCGAATGCGGAAATTTTTGCTATTTCGGCACTAAAAAACTTCGGAGTTCCTGAAGTTTTCAGCAGAATAATCGAACTCCTTCCCGAATCTCCAGCGTTTTACCCAAAGGATCAGTTAACCGATAAACCTGAACGATTTTTTGTAAACGAAACTATTCGCGAGAAAATTTTGATTCATTATAAAAAAGAAATTCCCTATTCTGTTGAAATTGATACAGAAGAGTTTTTTGAAGATGAAAACATCATCCGCATCCGCAGTATTATTATGGTAGAACGTGAAACTCAAAAGGGAATCATCATTGGCCATAAAGGATCTGCATTAAAGCGGGTAGGAGTAGAATCTCGTAAGGATTTGGAAAAATTCTTCGGAAAACAAATTCACCTAGAACTTTACGTAAAAGTTAATAAAGACTGGCGTAGTAATGAAAGACAGCTGCGTAGATTTGGGTATAATTAAAAATAACACACCAAAAACAGATTTCTAAAAAAATAAAGTTTCAACTAATCGTTTTCATCATAAAATCGTAGAGTCCGCGCATTCCAGGCTTACCTTTTTTCTTGCCAATTCTACCTGCAATGTAAAGCAATATCCAGACTACAACGAGCCCTATTGCAATTCCAATTTGTAGCGCAATTGGATTCCCTAAACTTGAATTGGAGTACAACCAAATCATATCGGCCATAAAAAGAATTCCAACTACAACGTGAAAAAAGATAAACATCGTCCATACGGTAGGATTCGGCCCAAAAAAACCGTGGAGCGTGCATTTGTTTTCCGAAACCTCGGTGATTTCTAAATGTAACTGAGGCGACCAAAAAAGCTGTTCGTTTTTCGGCAGTTTCAGAAACACATGATCGTCTAGGCAGGAAATTCCGTATTTGCTATTCTTCTTTTTTTCTTCTTTAAATCGCGCAATCAATTGGTGGCAAGGCATTTCAAGTTCTATTTGAAATCTTGGACGAAGGACTATTTCGTTGGATAATTGCATAAAGTCGAATTTTAAAAGCCGTGAAAATACTATTTTTTATGACAACTAAAAGCTATTTTTGCAGTTGCCTATCTTAATTGGATAGGTTCTAAATTTAAGATTATGAGCATTGTTGCTGTTGTGGGAAGACCAAATGTAGGAAAATCCACTTTTTTTAATAGATTAATTCAACGTAGAGAAGCCATTGTAGATTCCGTAAGCGGAGTTACCCGAGATCGACATTACGGAAAAAGCGATTGGAACGGTAAAGATTTTTCGTTGATTGATACAGGAGGATATGTATTAGGAAGCGATGACGTTTTTGAAGCTGAAATCGATAAACAAGTAAGCCTTGCTATAGACGAAGCCGACGCAATAATTTTTATGGTAGACGTGGAAAGCGGCGTAACCGGAATGGATCAGGAGGTAGCTAAACTTTTACGACGTTCTAAAAAACCTGTTTTTTTAGCCGTTAATAAGGTTGATACAGCTTCTAGAATGAATGACGCTTTAGAGTTTTATGCCTTGGGTTTTGAAAACCAATATCCGCTTTCAAGTATTAGCGGGAGTGGAACAGGCGATTTGCTAGACGACTTAGTAAAAGCGCTTCCAGACAAAGAACCTGAAGACAATAGCGAATTGCCACGTTTTGCAGTGGTAGGTCGCCCAAATGCAGGAAAATCTTCTTTCATAAATGCCTTAATTGGCGAAGATAGATACATCGTAACCGACATTGCAGGAACCACTCGCGATAGTATTGATACAAAGTATAACCGTTTCGGCTTTGAATTCAACCTTGTAGATACCGCTGGTATTCGCAAAAAAAGTAAGGTGAAGGAAAATCTTGAATTCTATTCCGTTATGCGAAGTGTTCGTGCCATAGAACATTGCGATGTTATTATTCTTGTTTTTGACGCTACACGGGGCTTCGATGGGCAGGTTGAAAACATCTTTTGGTTGGCACAACGAAATAATAAAGGAATTGTAATTGTTGCCAATAAATGGGATTTAGTTGAAGACAAAGAAACTAGCACAGTTAAGGATTACGAAAAATATATTCGTCAACAATGCGAACCTTTTGTAGATGTCCCCATTGTTTTCATCTCTACCGTTACAAAACAACGACTTTACAAAGCCATAGAAACAGCTGTTGAGGTGTATAAAAACCGAAGCAAAAAAATAAAAACCAGTGAGCTTAACGATGTTATGCTTCCTATTATTGAAAGCTATCC
>Ga0079223_10000503_pt1 | contig 20140 bp, 10 predicted proteins | sample Stecom2011_FD_75072 | JGI IMG/M metagenome (GOLD analysis project Ga0079223, IMG submission 75072) | Agricultural soil microbial communities from Utah to study Nitrogen management - Steer compost 2011 | ecosystem: Environmental > Terrestrial > Soil > Agricultural land | place: USA: Utah...
GCTTCCAAATGCAACTACCACAATTGTTCCTGATAACAACGCAAACTTCAGACCAATAAGTACACAAATAGTAGATATTGATGGTGACGGCGTTGATGAAATTATTTTTGCTGATCAGGGTACAGACTATCATTATGGCGTTGTATCTGTTGACAATATTCCTGATAACGGAGATGGGTCTGAAACATGGACTCTTGAAGCAAGCGGGTTAGGTGACCCTGTTTTATCAGGTACAGGAAATAAATGGGATGTTGCAATTGTAGGAAATGTAATTTATCTCTTCGCACAAAGTGGTATTGTATATCCTGTTAAATATGAAAGCGGAACCTGGACAGCATTACCTGGTCAAACAAGTCTTGAAGCATACGGATCATTTAAAGGCTCTGTAACCCGTGACCTTGATAATGATGGAGTTGATGAAGTTATTTTAGGTAGCTGGTTCTCCGGCACTGTTGTAGTCCTTAAACAGGAAGCAGATACTTTAGTTGCTTACGAAGTAGCCGATCTTTCATTTCTTGGAGCAACACGTTTAAATGGTGCTGCAACTGGTGATCTTGATAATGATGGCAATCCTGATTTCGTCTTCGGGACAAGACCTCCGGTTACACCAAACAATGCAATGTACAGAGTTGAATTCCAGGGCGGCGATATAACTTCACCTGCTAACTACCAATCTCAGATTATAGATTCTCTTCTTGTTCCTGCACCAGGTGGAACAGGTGGACAATTGGATGTAGTTGTGGTTGCAAATGTTGATGGTGACTATGCTGATGAAGTACTTTATACCCAGGGTTATACAAGAGGTGTTGCAAATGACACCACTGCAGATATTGCAGTCCTTGATATTGAACATACACCCGGATGGGTAGGTGTTAAATTAGTAGATGATAATATCCCTGATCAATATTATCTCGATCAGAATTATCCTAATCCTTTTAACCCTGTAACAACAATTAAATTCGGATTGACTGTAGAAATGCCGGTTGAACTGAAAGTATTTGACATTACAGGTCAGGAAGTTATGACATTAATAAATAATGAACTTCTCCAGGCTGGTACATATAATGTAACCTTTGATGCTTCGGATCTTGCAAGTGGTACTTATATCTACAGGTTAAAAGCAGGTGATTTTGTTTCATCAAAGAAGATGATGCTATTGAAGTAATCATTTTGTTCCCCGGGGTTAATCTAAATATTAACCCCGGTTTTTTTAATTAAAACAATTTAATCAGGAGAGAGCTTAAAGTTTTTTTTACAACGTCACCAATGAATACTTTATTAACCCCATTTATAAACCGCTCCATTAACTTCTTTTTCCTAATATTTTTGATGCAATGAGGCTACAATGAAAAGAATTTCAATTTTCTTATTAATTCTGTTTTTCTCTTTAATACAAATAAAGCTCTTTGCCGGCATCACTGGTAAAATAGCCGGTAAAGTAACCGACGCAGAATCCGGTGAACCTTTAATTGGAATTAATGTTATTATAGAAGGGACTACCCTCGGTGCTGCTACAGGTATTGATGGTACTTATATTATTAATAATGTGGAACCGGGAACTTATAACCTTGTATTTTCAGGAGTTGGTTACCAGAAAAAAATTGTTACAGATGTAAAAGTCTCGAGTGATTTTACAACTAACATCGATATTGAATTATCATCCGAAGCAATTGGACTTGAAGCAGTTACTGTTGTTGCTCCAAAGCCATTGGTTAGAAAAGACCTTACATCATCTCATACAACAATAGATGATTCACAAATTGAAGCACTTCCGGTTGAAAGCATTGACCAGATTTTAACTTTACAGGCAGGAATAACAAAAGGCACCGGAGGAGAACTTCATATCCGCGGAGGACGTTCAAATGAAATTGCATATAATATAAACGGTGCTACTGCTATTAACCCGTTTGATTTTACCCGCACAGTTCAGATTTCAACAAATGCTATACAGGAATTATCTGTTGTAAGCGGTACTTTTAATGCCGAATATGGAAATGCACTAAGCGGAATTGTAAACACAGTAACAAAAGAAGGCGGGAATAATTATAGCGGAAGTATTTCGTATTATACCGGGGATTACGTTAGTTCACATAAAGATATATTCTTTAATATAGCTGATTTTGATCCGATTAACAGCCAGGTTGTTGAAGGTACATTCAGCGGACCGGTTCCTTTTCTTGACAATTCAGTTACATTCTTTCTTTCCGGAAGATATGATCATAATAAGGGATATCTTTACGGACAACGACAGCACACTATTTATGATTCAGTATATAGAAATTTAAATGATCCAAGTGATATACGCCTTTCTATGACAGGTGATAACTCAATCGTATCAATGAATCCTTCTAAAGATTACAACCTGACAGGGAAATTTACTATTAAACCTTTCTCTACAGTTAAAATAAATTATGATGTAGTTTATTCTAATTCAGAATATAAATTGTACAGCCATGATTATAAATATAATCCTGATGCAGATTACAACCGTTACTCCTGGGGTTTAATTAATTCTCTTGAGATACGCCATGCTTTAAGCAGCAGTACATTCTATTCATTACTTGGTTCATATAGTATTTATGATTTTAAAAGATACCTCTTCCCGCTGCTCGATGCTTCAGGTAAAGCAGTTTCTTTCAGACCGGGAATGAGTCTTGAAGGTTTGCATCCTGATCCAAGATACCAGCCTGCACATAAAAGCAATACGGTTTCACCTTATACATTTTATTCAGGCGGTACACGTAATGAACATTTTTATCAAAGATCAAATACATTTGAAGTTAAGTTTGATATAACAAGCCAGATAACAAATCAGCATGAGGTAAAGTTTGGTGTAAGCGGAAAGCATGATATTATGGATTTCCAGGAATTTATAATAAGAAGAGATACTACTCAATACCTTACTCCGACTATACTTGGACCTCATACTCAATTTCACGATCTTTATACAAGAAAACCCGTTCAATATTCTGCATATATCCAGGATAAGATGGAATTTACTTCAATGATTATTAATGCAGGATTAAGATTTGATTATTTTGATGCGCAATTTCATCACGCTCCTGATATTTATTCTCCCGATAGTAATTTTGAAGATGCAGAACCGAAAATTACTTTCAGCCCGAGAATAGGAATTTCTTTCCCGATTACGGACAAAGGGATAATTCATTTTTCATACGGACATTTTTATCAATTACCTCCTTACACATATCTTTATACTAATCCTGAATTCGAAAGTCTTGTTGGTACTCCAACATTTGGTAATGCTAATCTTAATCCTGAAAGAACTGTTACTTACGAAATGGGTTTACAGCAGCAGTTAACCGAAACTATTGCATTTAATGTAACAGGATTTTATAAAGATGTGAGAGACCTTCTTGCATTGCAAAGAATAAGAATAAGCAGCAGTGAATCATATAATAAATATGTAAATAAAGATTACGGGAACATTAAGGGTATAACATTCTCTCTGACAAAAAGAAAACTTCCCGATGATTTGTTTGGTGCATCACTGGATTATACTTTCCAGGTAGCAGAAGGAAATGAAACAGGTGCCGAAGCATTCTTCCTCGATCTTTCCTCGGGAAGACAAAGTGAAAAAATACCTGTACCGTTAAACTGGGATCAGAGACATTCATTAAATGGTGTTCTTACTTTCGGAAGCCCGAGAGATTTTACAGTTACATTAGTTGGAACAGTAAATACCGGTCTCCCCTACACACCTGCATTATTTGAAACCCAGCTTTTGCTTGAAACTAACAGCGAGAGAAAACCATTACAGACAAATGTTGATCTTCTTATGGAAAAATCATTTAATATTTTTAATGTGGTAACTACAATTTTCCTTAAAGTCTTTAACCTTTTTGATACCAAAAATGAAAATTTAGTATATGATGATACAGGTAGAGCAACTTATACACTTGAAGAAGGAAAAGGTGGTCCGCAGGAAACCAACAGAATTGCAGAGAGAGTTCCAGGCGTTCATTCTGCAACAGAATATTTTGTACGCCCTCATTACTACCTTGCACCAAGGGAAGTAAGAGTAGGACTCTCACTTGAATTTTAATTAAGTAAACTGAGTTTTTAAAGATGAAATTTTGGAGTATTAAATGCTGAAAGTAAATAACAAAATAAATTTTTTATTATTACCTGTTTTAGTTTTTCTCTTTACTCTTCAGGTATTTTCTCAATCACCTGAGGTAAAGCAGAGAAGAGATAAAGAACATCAGGCAATAAAAAATTATTTACAGGATTTAAAGAATATCTACCCCGTTAACCCGGCACCTAAAAACTATTCTGATAAAGTTGTAAAAAACAATTTATCCAAAGTTACGGGTGAGGAGGATAGAAAAAGATTTTTAATGAATGGAAATAATATTAGTGTTGAAATCTGGAATTACGGTGGAATCGGACCCGGTTATCCAGGTGCTCAATTAAGAGAACTTCTTTCATTAGTTTGGAAAGATGCTCCTTATATATTTCAATTCTGTCCTGTAATCGGAGCCGAAGTACCAAATGCAATTGATAATGGTGCAACAAAATTCCACATCTTCTCCGATGGTCTTTATGATTTTGATAATCTTCGTGAAGAAGAAGGTGGTGTAAAATGGACCTGGCAGCCCTTACCCGGGTATGCAGATCCTGACCAGGAATTTATGGCCTCAAACCCGGCATTTGATTCTGACAAAGATGGTAAACCCGACAGCTGGCCACGAAACTGGTACAATGAAACTCTTGGTGAATATGTCTGGCCAGGTTATCTTACTCTCGGGGAAAATAATGCCGACCTTGAAACATTCTGGGTAATGGATGACAGGGAAAACAGGGAATTCGGAAATAACAACCAGGCTGCCAGATATTTTCCATTTAATAATGATTCAACAAGATTAGGTTTAGGTGTTCAGGTTTCAGGAAGAGCTTTTCAATGGGCAAATTCACTTGCTGCAAATACAATTTTCTTTCAATGGTCAATTACAAATGTAAGCGATAAAGATCTTGATTCAGTAGTATTCGGAATTTATGGTGATCCCGATATAGGTTATAACGGGCAGGGTTCAGGTGAACCTGATGATGATATAGGATTGTTTATTCCTCCTTATAACGTTCCGAATTATCCGCCGGTTGATAATATTCCTGTTTATGCAAGAAGTATGGTTTATTTTTATGATGCTGATATGACAGGAGATCTGGGAAGACCTTTAGGTTACCTTGGTTGCAAATTCCTTGAAAGTCCCGGTAATCCTGATGATGGAATTGATAATGATGGTGATGGTATGATTGACGAAAGACAGGATGATGGAATTGATAATGATGGAGACTGGAACCCCGAAACAGATGATGTGGGAGTTGACGGAATTCCAAACACGGGTGATTTTGGTGAAGGTGACGGAGTACCTACAAGAGGTAATATTTTGCCGGATGGTACTTTAGACCCTTTAGCTCCGGGTGAACCTAATTTTGAATATACCGACCTTGATGAAGCCGATCAGATAGGACTCACCAGTTTTAACAGTTGGATATGGAATGAAGATCAGATTAAAAATGATGAATCGATGTGGAACAGAACAGTTCCCCAGAATTTCAGCCAGATTGAATTAAACAATGATATAGTTTTCATCTTTGGTTCCGGATACATTTCTCTTAAAAAAGGAGAAACAAAAAGAATTTCTATGGCTTTTCTCTTCGGAGAAAATTTAAATGATCTTCTTGTTACCGCTGAAACCGTTCAGGAAATCTACAATAAAAATTACAGGTTCTTTAAACCACCGGCACTTCCCGTGGTGACTGCAGTTCCCGGTGATAAAAAAGTTACATTATACTGGGATAATTCATCCGAGCAAAGTCTTGATCCAATTACAGGAAATGATTTTGAAGGATATGTAATTTACAGAAGCACCCGGCCCGATTTTTCTGATGTTCAGAAAATTACCGATGGACATGGTGCAAGTTTCCTTTATGAACCACTTCGTGATTTAAATGGTTTTGAAGCTAAATGGGACCTCGATAATGAATGGAGAGGCTACCATCCTGTTGCTTACCAGGGAAGAGGTTTACATTATTATCTTGGTGATAATACCGGTCTCAGACATTCATTCGTTGATACCAATAATGTTATAAACGGACAGAAATATTACTACGCAGTTGTAGCTTATGATCATGGTGATTCATTAGGTATCCCTCCATCTGAAACAACAAAGAAAATTTCTGTTGACCCTATTACCGGAACTGAAATTTTTGATGTTAATACTGTTGCAGTTATTCCGGGACCAAGAGCTTCCGGATATGTTTCCCCTCAAATCACAAACATGGATATTACTCACTCCTCAGGGATTGGTAACGGAGATTTTAATTTCAAAATACTTAATGATCTTGATATACAGGATAATGTTTATACTATAACGTTTAGTGATTCATTATATCTTAGTGATACTGTAATTGCCGGAAAGAATTATTCTATAAGAGGCAATAAACCTTTTACCGAATCATTTTTCCTCTTCGATTTAAAATTTACATCACTATCCAACAGCAATATTATTAATGATCAAACTCTTCAGGTTAGAGGAAAAGATGGAACTGTATATCAGCAAAATGTTGATTATGTAATTGACTTTACAGAAGGTAAGATCAGACGGCTTAATAATAATATGCCTAACAATTCTGAATACATAATTACATATAATTATTATAGTGTATATCAAAGTCAGGCTTTAAATAATGAAGACTCAAATCCTGTTTTTGATGGTATTCTATTTACACTTAAAGATAACCCTGCGATTGAATTCAATGCTGAAAAATCCGGCTGGATAAGCGGAGATGTTGATATTCCCTTTAATGTAGCTATATCAAGTTTAGGATCCCGGAAAATGTTGTATCCCGCAGATTATTTAATAACATTTTCAGATCAGAATGAATATACAGCGTTAAAGAATATTCAGGGGCAGGGACTTGTTCCGTTCCCGGTTAATTTCAAAGTGGAGGAAATAACTCCTAACAGAATTAACCAGCAGATGGTTGTCTTCCTGAATGAAAAAGCAAAGAATGATACAGCATTTACAAGAGGTGATGGTATAATAATATTTAAACCCGGTTCAACAGGTACAAGCACCGATACTCTCACATGGGAAATAACACTTAACCCTGTATCCGAGGGAGATTCTGTTTATCCGGGTTCAGGAGATGTCCTTAAAATTGTAACAAACAGACCATATACAGAAGCTGATACTATAAAATTAACAACAAAGGCTGCAAGTGTTAATCAAACAGCAGGTAAATCGCTTCTCGATAATATTTATGTTGTACCAAATCCTTATGTCGGTGCAAATGTGCTTGAACCTGATAATAAGCTGACAACCCAAAACCGTGGTGAACGAAGGATTTATTTTGAAAATCTTCCTATGAGATGTACTATAAGAATCTACACCATTACCGGTGAACTTGTTGCAACTCTTGAACATGATGAAGGATTTGATAATGGAAGAGAGTATTGGAACCTACTAAATAGTGATGGATTCAGTGTAGCTTACGGTGTTTATATTGCACATATCGAAGCTCCCGGTATTGGAGAAAAGCTTGTTAAGTTTGCATTGATTAAATAAAATGAACCGTTAAACATTAATTTGGAAATAATATAAAGTTTGAAAGTAAACGGAGAATTCAATGAAATCACTTTACAAAAGTATTTTTATAACGATTGCATTATTGATAACTTCTTTATCATTAAATGCACAGACAATTAAAACCGGAACCACCGCTGCTGCAGTACTTAAATTAAATGTGGGACCCAGGGCAATCGGTATGGGCGGTGCATATACTGCAGTATCAAATGATATAACTGCAATGTACTGGAACCCTGGTGGTACGGCAAATATCAACAGGAATGAGGCATTCTTTAATCATACTGCTCTTTATGCCGATATGAGTTATGATTATGCTGCATTAGCAAGCCATATATCTGATTTTGGTACTGTAGGAGTTTTTGTATCTGTGCTTAATGCAATTGATCAGGAGATTGTAAGAACTGTTGAAAGGCCTGAAGGTACAGGAGAATTTTTTGATGCCGGTGCAATTGTAATAGGTCTTAATTACTCTCGCTATCTTACAGATAATTTTGCAATCGGTTTCAACTTTAAATACATAAATGAAACAATATGGCATATGAGTTCAACCGGTTTTGGTATTGATATCGGAACGATGTATAAAATTCCAGTTTTAAATGAACTGAGAATTGCTGCAAGTATTTCAAACTTTGGTACAAAGATGCAGTTAGCCGGAAGAGATGTTACTACAATTATAAATTCAGGTGCAGGAGGAAATAATCTTATTAACTCCAATATTGAACTTGATGAGTTTGATCTGCCTCTCCTGTTCAGGTTTGGTATTTCCAACGATATAATCAGAAGTGAAGAATCGAGATTAACACTGGCAGTTGATGCTATTCATCCCAATGATCATACTGAATATTTAAATGCAGGATTAGAGTATGGATGGCAGGATATTATTTTCCTGAGAGCCGGTTATAATTCACTTTTGGAAAAAAATACAGAGGAAGGATTAACTCTTGGCTTTGGTCTTCAATACAGAATTGTAGATCTTGTTAAGGTTGGAATTGATTATGCTTACCAGGATTACGGAAGATTAACCGAAGTACATTATTTTTCTTTAGCAGTTAAATTTTAATTTATCCAAACCTCCGGGGTTTATATATCGCAAACAAAGTGCAAATCCCGGAGGTTTTTCCATTTAATCCCCGCACACTTCTTCAAACACCCTCTTAAAATTTCCTCCGAGAATTTTTTCAACTTCTTCTTTTGTATAGCCCCGATCGAATAGTGCTTCGGTAAGTCTTGGAAATTCTGAAACATTCTCTAATCCATTAATTGTATTATTACCTATCCCATCAAAGTCTGATCCGATAGCTACATAATCTATCCCGACAAGATTTTTTATATAATCTATATGATCAATTACATCATCAATATCAGAATTTGATGAACCAATAAATGGAGGATAAAAAACAACTCCTATAACGCCACCTGATTCGGCAATATCTTCAATCTGCCAGTCGTATAAATTTCTGTAATGATCTTTAATTGCCCTTACACCTGAATGTGAAGCAATGATGGGGTTACCTGTTTCTTCAAGAATATCCTGGATAGTTTTAATTCCTGTATGAGAAACATCAATAATAACTCCAAGAGAATCCAGTCTTCTAATCACTTCTCTTCCAAACTCTGTTAATCCTTTTGTTCCCGATTGAGGGTCCTGTGCGGAGGTTGCCCAGTCGGTGCTGTTGTTCCAGGTAATTGTCAAATATCTCATACCTCTTTTGTAGAGACTGTCAAGCTTATTTAAATCATTTTCGATTGTATGTCCTCCTTCAACACCAATTACACCTGCAATCTTACCTTCTTCATTTAAAGAAGTTGCTTCATTATATGTAACTGCTTTCCCGATATCATCGGCATTTACACTTAATTCATATTCAAACCTGTCTATCATCATATTTGCTCTCTCAAAATAATTACTATAATCATCATCAACCCAAACGGAGAAAAATAAAATATCAACACTTCCCTCTTTTAATCTCGGTAAATCCGTATGGTTATAGTTATGCCTGTCCTTAAGGTGATAACTTGTATCATTCATCATTACATCAAGAACATCATTATGCAAATCAATCATTGTAAAAAATGAATGATAAGATTTAAGAAACATCTGAAGGTTTTCTCCTCCGCTTACTTCAACCTCAACCGAATCCGCAAGGTGAGAATTTTTTGAGTAGATAATTTTAAGATTATGAGACCCGGCTTCACTCTTATTTATAAATCTGTTTTCAGATATTTTTTTTATTACACCCAAACCGCCTGTGCTGGAACCACCATCAAGCTGAATCATTTTTTTAGTTAAAGAATTTTCACCTGAACGGATTGTATATAAGTAAACACCTGCAGCCCCTTTGCTTTGCCATTCAATATTATATGTACCTGCAGTTAAAAATTGTTCTTTCCTGTCAACAACTTCTCCAAGAATATTATGAATTATTATTTCAACAAATGAATTGTTATTAATTGTAAATTGAATATTTGTCGATGGATTAAAAGGATTAGGATAATTCTGCAATAAAGAAAATGTACCGGGCTGGTTATCATCATAAACAGATGTTGGTAAATTGTAAACCCATCTCCCAATATTATTTGTAAAAACCGAATCGATTGTTCCGGTTGTTTGATTAAACATAGTTACTTTTACATTCTCTAAAAACTCATTTGTAATATCCTCTTTCACTGTCCCGGAAATTACCTGTCCGTATAAAATTTTCCCTGAGAGAATAATCAGGAAGAATAAAATTCTGAAATGCTGCATTATTTTTTCTTCAATTTTATTGAATTCAAAATTAAGAAATATATGATAAACTATTTTCAGTGTCTCATCATTATGAGACATCATTACCATAGTAATAATTTCTTTGGATGTACAAAAAAAATCATATCATAATAAGAAATAAAAACCTATTTTTGGGGTAATAAAAGCGAGGTTTTTTCATTCATTTCCAGTTCCTGACCGGGTTTAATTAGCATTATAATTGATATAGTTCGGAAAACACAGAGGGTTTAAATATTATCTTATGAACAATTTTTCTGCTGTAGGGGGGAGAGACAGCCGGGTTTCTAACATTCCTGTTTATTTGCCATTGGGCATAATTTCTTTTGGTGCTGATGGTGTAATAGATTTTATTAATCCTGCCTTTATAAAAATGGGAAACCTTTTTAATCTAAAACCCTCAACACTTTACGGTAAAAATGTTTTTACAGATGAAATTATTCCGGGAACATCTTTTACAAAAGAATTTAATGAACTGAAAGACGGCTATCCTTTTGAAAAAGAAATTAAACATATACAGAACAGCCATACAGAAATTAATCTCATAGTTAAAGCTTCTCCATATTATGAAGATGATAATTTTTCCGGTGGTATAATTATTCTCGAAGACCTGAAAGTATTATCTGATTCACGGGAGAATGATGCATTTCAAATAGCATCATTCAAATTATTAATTAAAGATGTTATTGATTTATTTTTCATTGTAGATGCCGAAGGAAAGATAAAATATTCTGCAGGCAAAAAACTTCCTCTTTATAATATTGCTGAGAACAATTCTATAACCGAATTAATTCCCTGGCTGCCAAAAGATTTTAATCAGAATCTGAATACCACTTTTAAAGAAGGAACAACTGATAAAATTATCTTAACTCATGATGCTGGCAGCAAACAGTTTTTTTATGAATGCATTATTAATCCTCTTTATATAAAGCATAAAAAATTTTTATCCTGCACTTTCATCGATATTGAAAAGAAAATTGAATCAGAAAAGCTTGAATACAGATTAAACCAGTTCAGAAAAATTGCAGATACTTTATCTGATGGAATAATTGGTCTTGATGCAGAGGGTAAAATTAATTTCTGGTCACCATCCCTTCTTTCTTTTACAGGATATTATGAAGAGGAAATTTCAGGTAAAAATATCGAAGAACTTATACCTGAACTTAATAATGATAATCTTAAACAGTTAAAAGAAGATCTCCAGCAAATACAATTCTTTAAAAAGCAGATTAATATTCTTTCCAAAGACAAAAACATTAAACATGCACAAGCTTCATTTCTGCCGGGTGATGATGAAAGTATTTTTATTTCTATTAATTCCGTAACTGAAGATACACCGCACCTGACAAAAGCTGAACGTAATCTTCATAACCTTTTTTATAAGACAGATGCATTAATATTAAAACTAAACAGGAACGGAGATATTGAATTTGCAAATCCATCCTTCAATTCTCTTTTTTCATTTAAAGAAGATGAAGCTGTACATAAAAACATAAATGAATTTGTTGATGATGGTATAATTGATTTCAGCAGTACTAAATCTTTTTATAGGGATATTGTTTTAAAAACAAAAACCGGAGAGAAAAAATATTTTTCAGCCTGCTTCACTCCTATAATTAAAGGAGATGAAGTCAGCGGGTTTAATGCCTATTTGATTAACCAGACAGATAAGATTAAAGAAAACCGTGATTTACAGTTTTTCAAACTTCTTTTTGAAAATATTAAAGAAGGAATTGCTGTTGAGACTAAAGGAAGAATTATTTCTGCAAATAATATGTTTGCAAACATATTTGGTTATTCCTCATTCGAAGAAATTATGGGGAAAGATATTCTCGACCTGACCGCAGCTAACAATGTTTTAAAAGTAGCCGAGTATCTTCAGCTTTACCACAGCAGAAAAGAAGTCCCGCAAAGATTTGAATTTCTTGGAAAAAGAAAAGATGGTTCAACATTTACATGTGAGCTTTCTCCTTCTGTTATTAAAAGTGAAGGGCACTTATATTTTATTTTTACTGTGCAGGATATAACAGAGAAAAAAATTGCACAGCAGATAATTTGTGAGTCAGAAGAAAAATACAGGAACCTTATTGAAAATATTGATGACTTCCTCTTTACACTTGAAAGAAGCAGATTGTTTTTCAAACCTGTTTTCTTCACACACCCTGTTGAAAAAATAACTGGCTACTCACGTGAAGAAATGCTTAAAGATATTAAGCTTCTGATTAAAATTATTCATCCCGATGATATACCTGCAATGAAAGAGAATATTAAAAAGTTCTCGAGAAGCAGGAATAAAATGTCTGCCGAGTTTGAATTCAGAATAATAAACAGGCAGGGAAATGTTGTCTGGGTAAGAAGTAAATTAAGTGTTACCAGAAATGCTTCGGGTGATGTTGAAAAAGTATATGGACTTGTGAGCGATATTTCTTTAAGGAAAAAAGCAGAAGAAGATTTACAGAAAACAACTCAAAATCTTGTTAAGCTTAATGAAACAAAAGACAGGTTTATCTCAATAATTTCACACGATTTGAGAACTCCATTCAGTTCAATACTTGGTTTTACTGACCTTCTTCTTAATGATGAAACTCTTACTCCTGATGAAAGAAACCAGTATGTAAAGTATATTCAGGAATCTTCAAACTCAATGCTTGCTCTTGTAAATTCTTTACTTGACTGGACAAGACTGCAGACAGGCAGAATCCGTTTTGAACCTGAAAAAGCTGATGTTTCTGAAGTTATTTCAAAATCAATTAATGCATTAAGCGGTGCTGCTTTTCAGAAAAATATTTCTATTACTTCAACTGTACAGGAAAATCTTTACTTGTTTATTGACAAAGATCTCATAGGACAGGTTTTTAATAATCTTATTTCTAATGCAATTAAGTTTACTCATAATGGTGGTTCAATTGTTATATCAGCCGAACCTTATCAGTATTCCAGGTTTTTTGAATTTTCAGTAAAGGATAATGGTATAGGCATTAAACCTGAAGATGCTAAAAAACTTTTTGGTGTTGATACAAAATATTCAACCGAAGGTACTGCAGGGGAAAAAGGAACCGGACTCGGTCTCTCACTTGTAAAAGAAATTATTGAAAAGCATGGCGGTTCTGTAAGAATAGAAAGTGAACCGGGAAGCGGAACGAATGTTCTCTTTACTTTACCTGTTACTGCAGCAAATATTCTTCTTATTGATTCAAATACAACCGACAGAATTCTTTATTCAAAAATTTTAAAACATATAACAGCAGATTATAACATTGATACTGCCGCTAACGGTAAAGAAGCATTAAATAAACTTGCATCATCAACTTATGCTCTTATTGTTACAGAACATAAAATGCCGGTAATGGGCGGATATGATTTTGTTCTTGAGTTGAAGAAGCTTGATTTAAAAGTTAAACCTCCTGTTATAGTTTTAAGTAATTCGGTTGACAGACAGGTTATTGATGATTACAATGAACTGGGAATCAGCCAGGTATTCAGCAAACCTGTTAATATCAGTATTTTCAAACAAGCTGTTGAAAAATCTCTTCACGAAGGATTAAAATAATCCTATTCATTTCCTTCAATATCTTTCAATATTTCCATTGTAAGTTCTCTCCCCCAGTCAGGATGTAATTCTGTTTCAGGTTTAAAATTATTGTATTTTCCCTCCGCTGATTTAAAATGAGGTAATGCTTTTTCTTTACCGCCTCCGAATTGTTCAGGAGTATGCATTATATTTTGAGCATATAAGAAATCAGGCCGGGGATTGTTAGGGTCAAGTTCTTTTGATTTATTAATATAGTTGTTAAATAACTGTCCATATTTCATCCATCTGTTCTGAGGATCAACAATTAATCTTCCCTGTGCAATCATTGCTTTTACAGCGTAGATTTCTGAATTGTCCGGAGATAAAGAATCAGCTAAAGATAAAAGCTCTTCGGCTTTATCAAGAACAGCATCCTTATCAATACCAGTTGAATCAATATATGTAGTTAATGTTAAAAGATATGCAGCATAATAATAAGGAAGCCATTTATCTCCTTCTGCTTTTGCAATTCTTTCAAAGCTGTTTGCAATCTGCTGAAATGAAGCACTGCTGAAACTGGTGTTCATCTTTTCAAGGTTATCTTTCATAGCAGTAATATACTTATCATTATCCTGTGCGAATAATGAAACTGCAGCAAAGAGTACAATAATAAATTTTATCATAACTATACCTTTATTTAAGAAGAAAAAATTATTCATATTCAATAGAGATAAATACACCAAGGAATGCTGTACGTAACGCTGCCGGCTCTATCGCCTCCCTGTAACTGCCATCGGTCGAATACCTGTAACCAAAAACATTACTGAAACCAAACAGATTATTAACTGAAAAGTAAACTACAGTAAAGTTTCCCAATAAATTTGTTAAATAACTTGCACTGAGACTCAGATTATTGTAGTTCTTTGTTTTATCTCCATGAAAAACAGGATTGTTCGGATTATAATAAGGTCTCCCTGTTGCAAATGAATAAGTAAAACCAAGACTTGTTGTTATATCCGGCATCCATTTTTTAAATACAATTGATAAAGTATGTGGTGTTGCAAATGTTGGAACTGCAAGTGTCGGATATTCCCTGAAATCTCTTTTTGTATCAAGATATGAATATGAAATCCAGTAGTCTACAAACTCAAGTGTTTTTTTATCACGCCAGAAAACATCAATACCTTTGGCATATCCCTCTCCTGAATTATTGTAGTCCGGAAATTCAGTAAAGTCTTCCGGGAAAGTTATTTGTTTAACAAGTTCATCATAATCTTTATAGTAGCCTTCAATCCTGAATGTATAATCTTCACTGATGTATTGATAATTAAGAATATAATGAGTGGCTTTTTCAAATTTCAAATCGATATTGCCGTAAATAAATTCATCTTCAGGTGTTTGATAAAAATGACCATAAGCAAAATTAATTGTGGAATTCTTTCCAACCCTGTAAGCTAATGCGGTTCTTGGTGCAAGATTAGTTTTATTAATAATATTAACTTTTTCAAAACGTAAACCTAATCTTGCAGCAAAATCATTTGTTATAAAAATCTCTGACTCTGCATAACCTGCAAAGTATGTATTATCAAGTCCCCTTTTATATTGATTGAAAGATTCTTCAGTTTTTATGTTATGAATTTCACCGCCAAAGGTAATGAATGAATTTGAGTAAATATTTTTACTTACTGTAACTTTTGATTGTGCACGTTGTTCGTCAGTATCAATTAAATCATTTGAGATAGATAAATCATTAATATCTTTTGAAAATGATACGCCTGTAAAGAAAGTCCAGTCATCACCAAAAACCTCACTATATCCTGTATTGACATAAAAATTATAATCATTTAAATCAAACTTATCTTTGACTGCAGGATTATCAAGATTATCAACATTAAGCATAAGACTTCCTGTAGAATAGGAAGAGTAAAGTTTTATTATACCTGTCTGTGAAGTTTTATGTCTGAATACAATATTTCCTTCTACACCATAGGGAGGATTTATCCAGTCAGTTCTCTGTTTCTGGACCTCAAAATAGGGTTTAAGATTGTAGTACGCTGCTTCAAAAGCTAATGATGTATTTTCCCATCTTTGAGTATGTGCGCCGCCAAGACCAACAGCCATAAGGTTTATTGCACTCATTGTCCGGGGTGCAAGATCCTGGCTATTTAAAATTAATGCCGACGATAAAGCCTGTCCGTATTGTGCTGAATATCCACCTGTACTGAAAATAGTCCCTTTAAAAATAAACGGAGAGAATCTTCCTCTTGCAGGAATATCCGGCACACTTGAGTAATACGGGTTTTGTACAATCATTCCATCAATTATAGTTTTGGATTCATAAGCAGAGCCTCCTCTTACAAACAAACCTTCAGTTTCACCGATTGTTTGTGTACCCGGTAATGTTTGAAGAACACCATAAACATCTGCATCCGCACCCGCAGTTGTAACAATATCGAGAGGTTTAAGGATAACAGATTTTTTTTCATCGCTTGCTTCAAACGAACCTGCAGATATAACTACCTGGTCCAATTCTCCTGCAGTTTCTGTAAGAACAAAATCAACTGTAATGCTGCCGCCTGAAATATTTATTTTTCTCTCTTCAGGTTTATAACCAATATATGTGGCTAAAAGAATCATCTCTCCGGATTCAAATGTTGTAAAAGAATAAGTTCCGTCTTCATTGGTTGATGCGCCGTCATAAGTATCCTTTAAAACAACATTTGCAGCAAAGAGAGGCTTCCCGTTTGATGTGGTAACTCTTCCGGATATTATTGTTTGCGGAAAGGAAATACCAATTAATGAAAAAGCAAGAAGTAAAGTAAATCTCATCCTTATCCTTAAAATTTTCTTTAATGAAAAAATAAACCGGAAAAGATGAGTGTTAAATTACGAATAGGTAAAAGAAAGAAAAATGTAGGTAAAAAAAAGGCTGCCCTATGCTTAAGGCAGCCCTTATGAATGAACCTGGAGGATTATGAAATTTTCTTTTTAAGTTTTTTGTTATAAAGAGTTACTTTTTTTAACAAATCATCAATTAAAGTTTCCGGTTTTGGTTTTAGATTTCCGTTTGCAAAAGCTTCAAGATTTATCCCGTTGCCTATCTGCTTTACCGGCTGATTTGCATAAATACCTTTTGCAAATTCAACTTTATCTTTAAATGATTTGAATGAGAGGGAAATGCTATCGCCGCTTTCCCTGTGAATTATTTTCAGAATATTATCTTCACCGACATCTTCAATATCCCATTTGCTTGAGAAGATTGCATAATTTATAGTTGCCTGCGGCTGAGGCTCACCATATTGAGGATCTATGTAAAGCTTATTCGAAAATGATTTCAAACTAATGTTGCTTTTATACTTGTTTGTGACTTCCATTTTTGTGACATCCATTTCTTATTTAACCTCTTTAGTAAATTGGAATGTCTCTTAATAGCCAAGTAATATGCCATTGGTCTTTCCTGTAAAGGCATAAATTATAAGGAGTTAATTTTCTCTAAATGAGATGAATAAATTCGGGTTGTAATCTTTTAGGAGAGTGAACAAATTTGGAACAATTAATTATTTGCCTTCAAGCCCATGTTTCTTAAACAATTCTGCATATTTTTTAAACACTTCAACTTTGGTACGTTCAAGCTCTTCAACAAATTCAATAAGAGTTAAATCACCCCCGTATTGAAAATAATAATCAGTTAAAAGATGAATATATTTTTCCGTAAGCTTTGAGATTTTATCAAATGAAGCATAAGTATTTTTACCAAGTGTATCATAACTTTTTTCTTCTTCGGGACGTATTAAATCTTCTTCACTCAGAGTAGAATAATCATCAACTTTATTCTCAAGCTCTCTGTGCACAGCCCAATTAGCAGCAAGCTGAAAAAGTGCTTCAATTATTTTATTTATTTCCCGCTCTCTCAGGTTTTTGAAATTCTCGAGTTTCTTCCTGTCCCTCTCAAGAGAAATTGCATCAATATCAAATTTTTTTAATAGCTCGGATATATCCATTCCTTTTTCAGATTCAGCAACAATATCTTTGAATTTAAATACAATCTTTTCATTGAATGCAATATCATAATCACTATTAATCCCGTTGCTTATAAGAATATCAAGTACTTCATCTTTTATTTCAGGATAACGTCTCTCCAGGAATTCTTCTGTATAATTAAATGAATCATCACATTCTTCAGGGGTGTTTATAAGACTTACAAGGTATGATCTTAACTTTAATAAAACGAAAAAAAGATCGGGTTTCTCATTCATTACTTTAGCCTGATTTTATCTTTTACTTAAAGATAAAGATTATTTAATCGTAAATCATAATTTATCTGTGACAAAAAAAAAGTATATGATTGTTTTCATTACAATAACTAATTTATTTAAATGAAAATGAAATCCGTTTACATAGTTTATATAATTATTTCCCTTATCATTTCCTGCAGTTCTTCGGAAGAGATACTTCTGAATTCAGCGAATGATAAATACACCAAGGGAGATTATGAAGGTGCAATAAAAGATTTATCACTTCTCATCGAACTGCAGCCTGATGATTACATAGCTTTATTTAAAAGAGGAAATGCTTACAGCAGGATTAATAAAAACAACAGAGCAATTGAAGATTTTAGTGAAGTAATTAAACTCTCCCCAAACTTTGCACAGGCTTTTATTAATAGAGGAATTGAATATCTGAACATGGGTAAGTATAAAGAAGCAATTAATGATTTCAGCAAAGCAATAGAATTAAACCCGGAAATACCTGCGGCATATTTTAACAGAGCTTATGCATGGAATTTAATTGATAATTATGGAAATGCGTTAAGAGATTATTCCAAGGCTATTGAGATAAATCCTGCTTATGTCCAGGCTTATGTAAACAGGGGTAATATTAAAAGTGTTTTAAATGATTATGAAGGTTCAATTAAAGATTACTCAACAGCTATTAATATTAATCCTGAAGAAGTAAATGCATATATGAGCCGTGCTGGTGACAGGGCAATAACAGGGGACTTAGAAGGTGCAATTGATGACCTTACCAGGGCAATACAAATTAATTCATCAAATCCCGAATTGTATTTAAGAAGAGGTGAGTTAAGAATGATTATTAAGAATTATAAAGATGCTGTTGATGATTTTAATTTTGTTATAAAAAATGATTCGGAAAATTCCTTTGCTTATCTGAACAGGGGCATATCAAAAATAAATCTGAACATTGAAAGCGGATGCGATGACCTTAAACGTGCAGGAGAACTTGGCAACATCTATGCGTATGAAGAGATTCAAAAATATTGCGGTAATAAAAATTGATCCCCCTCCCTCCTCCCCTATAGAAATTTTATATTATTTAAAAAACTTATTGCATTACTCATAAAGTTTTTTTAGGTTCTGAAAGGTTCTTTAACATTCTTTAATAAATTATCTTGGAGGGAACTAATGGCAAGACCAACCAGTCCTTACTACTCAAAAGGGGGAAGTGTATACCACATTTTCAGCGATTGCTCCGCTGGCAAAAGCATAAAGAAAAGTTTTAAGATGACAGGCAAAGGCAACAGGAAACTTTGTGGAGCCTGCAGAGACATTAAGGCAGGTAAAAGACCAAGATGATTATTTGTAACAGATACTATCGCAAAGGCGATAGTATCTGTTAGATTACATTTATTTCATTAATACCATTCTCTTTGTTTCATTGAATAACAATTTTTCACCATTAGCTGCAGTCATCCTGTAAATATAAATACCGCTGCTTAAATTAGAAGCGTCAAAATCAACAAGATGATAACCAGCTCCTTTTGTTTCATCAACCAGGGTTGCTACTTCTTTACCAAGCATATCGTATACTTTAAGCTGAACATTAGCTGCTTCGGGTAATGCATAATTTATCTTTGTTGATGGATTGAATGGATTGGGATAATTAGGTGATAAATAAAAATTTTCAGGAGTTACATTTATGATTTCATACTCTGAACCTGCTTTCCAAACATTTCCATAATTTATAGATACTATGTTTGACCATGGTGATTCATGGTCATTTATATCACGGGATTTAATTCTATACCTTGCAGTACCGGGACCTGAACCGGCATAATGAACTCCAATATCAATAAATTCATTTGTATCACCGCTTAAAGTTGTACAAGGTGAAAAAGCAGCATAATTCAAGCTTCTTTCAATTATATATCCATCAATTGTATTACCTCTTACATCAGGTTCATTGCTAAGCGCCCAAGTTACTTTTGGATGAGCATCATATCCTAAATCA
>Ga0079223_10000504_pt1 | contig 20140 bp, 22 predicted proteins | sample Stecom2011_FD_75072 | JGI IMG/M metagenome (GOLD analysis project Ga0079223, IMG submission 75072) | Agricultural soil microbial communities from Utah to study Nitrogen management - Steer compost 2011 | ecosystem: Environmental > Terrestrial > Soil > Agricultural land | place: USA: Utah...
ATTGATACTTCATAATAAAAAAAATCCTGTTTTTTTAAAAACAGGATTTCAATATTACTTTTTTAAAACTTTACGTACTTCAGGTGCAACTTTGGTACCGAATAATTCAATGGATTTCATTAACATATAATGATCTGGATCACCTACGTCCATTTGACCTACAAAACGGGTGTGACCAAACCATTCGTGTTGTTGTAATATTTTGTCAACCACTGCATTTGGATCACCCATAAAATACGCACCTTCAGGTCGAGCGGTGTTTAAAAATACTTCTTTGTTAAATTTTGCCCAACCTCTATCTTTCCCAATTGTATCCATTTGAGCGGCATAAAACGGATAATAATCATCAGTTATGTTATTGTTTTCTCCAACGAATGTATGTGAATTGATACCTAATTGCATTTTTTTTGGATCATGACCTGCTGCAATGTAGTTTTCTTTGTAATAATCAATTAATGGTTTAAAATTGATAGGTAATCCACCAATTATTGCAAACATAATAGGTATGCCTAAACGAGCTGCTCTTAATACTGAAGCTGGCGTTCCTCCAACCGCAATCCAAACAGGTAATTGTTCTTGCACTGGTTTGGGATAAAGCGTTACATTGTTTAATGCTTGAGTTAACCTTCCATCCCAATTGATATTATTACCATTTTTTTGAATGATTTCTAATAACATCAATAATTTGTCTTCGAACAAAGCATCATATTGATCTAAGCTGAAACCAAACAAAGGAAATGATTCAATAAAACTTCCACGACCAGCCATAATATGAGCTCTCCCGTTTGAGATATTATCTAACATACTAAAATCTTCGAACAAACGAACAGGATCTGATGAACTCAATACGGTAACTGCCGATCCTAATTTTATATTTTTGGTTACAGCCGCTGCTGCGCTTAAAAACAACTGCGGATTGGTAACACTGTAATCTTCGCGATGATGTTCGCCCATTTCAAAAACGTCTAAACCTACTTCGTCAGCCAATTTTACTTGTTCTAACATTTCAGCGAATCGTTGTTGAGGAGATTTTCTAATTTGTGTTTGTGGATTTAAATGTAAATCGCCAAACATTGAGATTCCTAATTCCATATCGTTTTCTTTTATACAAAGTTCGGAAGAACTGATTTAAAACTACTTAATTTAGTGCAAGAACTACTTTTCCTTTTGGTACAATTCCCAAACGTTGTTTTGGTCTTTTCTGCCTTTTGCTACCATTTTCTGATAAAATATTGCTGATTTTTTGGCTTTGTTATTTAAGAATTTATTGATTTGATTTAGAAACAATATCCAATATTTGGCTTTAGAGTAGGGAAGGCCTAATGCCGATCGACTTTCAGTTCCTAATAAAACTTCGTTATATCCAATATTGGTTTTTTGTACGAACCATTTCATAAACGCATTGTTTGTAAATTTTACACGTTGTGGTTCATCATACAATGCCCAAGCTAAATCTTTAGAATCTTGATCGATGCCTTTTTGGGTTTTGCTCCATAAATACAACGCTTTTGCCGCTTGTTCTCCAGTATCAGGAAGTAATTCTGGTGGAATTCCTATCAGATATCCTACATATTTCCAAAGATGTAAAACACCTTCTAGTTCTTCATCGGTAGGAGCTAATTGTAGCTTTGAAAGTCCATCCATAAAAGCAATTGAAAATCCTAAATTGGTAGCTACCATATCCCAACGATTAATGGGTTTTCCCCATAAATCATTTTTCCAATCTGGATTTTTTTGTATTTCCAATCTAGAATACGAATGAATAATTCGAGTGGTCATAGTGCTAAATACACCTGCTTGTTTTGGTCGTAATCCATCGGTTGTTGTTACGTACATCCAAAAATCTATGGTATCTGCTAATCTTTTGACTGCGCCTTTGTGTAAGGCTTGTGTAAAAATTAAAGGCTTGTTGATGGCTGATGATTCGTAACCGCCCATTAAGCAATAATTGCGTAATACAGATAATGCAGACGTACCACAACGCTGACAATAAGCTGCACCTCGATTGATCTTATCAAAATCCACCCAATGTGGAACTGTTGATAATTCTTTAAATAACTGTTGGGTAACTTTCGATAATTGATCCTTGTTCTGCGGATATTGTGAAAAATCTTGGTGTAATTTTCCAATAGCTTTTCCAAAAGATAATTTTCCGAAATATTCTTTGGCTACTTCATCACCTAAATCATCACCTTGAAAGTACAATGGAATGTTTTTATTAGCTTCATATAAATCAATAGATTTAGGTAAGTATTTGGGTAAAATATTTAGCTGAGTTTTTTTCCAATAGCTTGAAAAAGCATTTGATTGATTTGTGATGTGACGTTTTGGAATATTCATAAATTAAAGTTACATAAAAAAAGCTAGCTATTAAAGCTGGCTAATCGTTGAGTAAAAAAGTAAACATTAAAATTAAATGAGTTCTAAAAGATATGAGGGAAATAATCCTATCCCAATATTTATAATAATAAAGCATATCGCTATTATAGGATAAATCTTTGAATTGGATAATTCAATTGATTGATGTTCATCATTTTTAAAAGTATACATGGTAATGATAACTCTGAAATAGTAATATATGCTAATTATTGAGTTGATAACTCCTAAAATCACTAGTGTTAAGAATCCATTTGATAATGCTGTCTTGAACAAGAAAAACTTAGCAAAAAAGCCTGATAAGATAGGAATTCCAGCCATAGATAATAAAGCTAAAGTAAGGATAAATGCCATTAAAGGAGATCTTTTTCCTAACCCTCTAAAGTGTAATATTAATTCTTCTTTTTTGTTTTCGGTTACATATAATATCACTGCAAATGCAGCAATTCCTGCAGTAGCGTATGCTGTAGCATAATATAATAAATCTTGAATAGAAGACTCAACAGTTAATAACGTAAACATCATAAAACCTGCGTGAGAAATTCCTGAATATGCAAGCAAACGCTTAATGTTTTTTTGTTTTAAAGCAACGATATTACCAACAAATAAAGTACATATTATTAGGATATATAAAATGTTGAAGTAAATTTCAGGCATTACACTTTGCAAGCTTAATGACAATTTAAATAGAGTAGCCATTGCTGCTACTTTTGCTAAAGTGCTCATTGTAGCAGTTGTTAATGCAGGTGAACCTTGATAAACATCTGGAGCCCAAAAATGAAATGGGAATGCCGCGATTTTAAAAAGCATACCAATTACAATCATTGCAAAACCAATGGGTAACCATTTTGGAATATCTGGATTAGAAAGATTTAAAATTATTTCATTGAGATAGAAACTAGATGTTGCTCCGTACATTAAAGCTATACCAAAAAGTACAAATCCAGATGCAAATGATCCTAACAAGAAGTATTTCATTCCTGCTTCATTACTTTTGATTTTTTCTGGTACGCTAGCAGCTAAAACATATAAAGCGATTGATAGTATTTCTAATCCTATAAAAAACATAACCATATGTTCAAATGTTATCATACATACAGCTCCGATTAGTACAAAAATTTTAAGCGAAATAAAATCAGAAAGTTTAGCAGATCTCGATTTGTAAAAATCCTGTCCTAAAGCAACGATTCCTATGGTTAAAAGTATAAATAAGGTGCTAAACCAACGACTAGGTTGATTATCTGTAACCATTTGATAGATATCAGTGGAAACAAAAGGCTCTTCTACAAATGTTGCCCAAATACCTGTTGCTAGTCCTAATATACTAAGAGGAACAATTCCTTTTCTAAAATTAATGAGTTCTAGAATTAATATAAGTACGGCTACACCGGATAATACGATTAATGTATTCATAATTTTATTCTTTAAAAGAAATCTTTAGAAGATCGGATGTGTAAGAGAAATTAATTTATAAATAGGTTCAGGATAGATGCCTAACCCAATAATACAGATGACAAGTACGCTTAAAATCACAAATTCTTTGGTAGATACGTCTGCAAAAGCTCTTGAGTTTTCTGCGCCTAACATGCTAATTTGAAACATTTTTAACATGTAATACGCACCAATAATTATTGTAGTTCCTGCAAAAATAGCATACCATAAGTTTACTGTTGATAAACTATATAGTAACGTAAATTCTCCGACAAAGCTAAATGTGCCAGGTAAACCTATAGATGAAAAAACAAATATTAAAAAGAATGAGCTTAGTTTAACAGCTTGTGAACGAATTCCACTCATTTCGTTAAGATGATAGGTTTGATATCTTGAATAAATGATTTCAGCAATATAAAACAAACCAACAACTACAAATCCGTGAGCTAACATCTGTATAATTGCACCTTGTGTTCCATCAATAGAATTGGTGTAAGCACCAGCTGCTATAAGTCCTACGTGGGCCATTGAAGAATAAGCCAACAACCTTTTGATGTGGTTTTGTTTTAAGGCGATTAAAGAAGCGTAAATAATACCAATAATACACAATACAATAACCGTTTTTACAATGTGTGATTCTACGCCTTGTGTTAAAGGTAACTGCCATCTTAAAATAGAATACAATCCCATTTTTAGCATGATTCCAGATAGCAACATTGTGCCAATTGCTGGTGATTTCTCGTAAGTATTAGCTTGCCAAGTATGAAAAGGAAATACGGGTATTTTAATAGCATATGCCAGAAAGAAAGCTAGATAAATCCAATTCGCTTCTTTTACCGATAAGCTAGTTTGTTTAAGGGTGTTCCAATCGAAAGAACCGTTTTGCATATATAAATACACAAAGGCAACAAGCATTAATAACGAACCAGCAAAGGTGTAGATAAAAAAGGTAATCATTGTTTTTTTACGAACCTTAAATTCGTCATTACCCCAAATTAAACCAATAAAGAAAATCGGTATTAAAGCTAGTTCCCAGAAAATATAGTACACAAATCCATCAATAGAAAGAAATGTACCACACATTGCAAAAGCCATAAAAAGTACTAGTGCATAAAGGGTGTTTGCTTTTTCGAATTGAGCATTTTTTGTAGTTGAAATGATAATCGGTAATAATATACTGCATAGCGCTAGCATACTGTAGGATAATCCGTCTAAATAGAAATGCAGATTAATATTCATGACTTCTATCCATGGATACGATTCGGTAATCGTTTTGCCGTTGATCATTTCTGGCAAATAACTCCCCCAACAAATTAATCCTATAATACTTGTAATTAATGCTACCGTTTTTGCTAATTTCTTTCCAGAAAAATATGTAACAAATGCACCAACTAAATATATGAGTAGTAAAAAACTTATGTTCATGATGTTGTTATGAATTGGAAATAAATAAATAAAACATAATCACACTAACACCGATTACAAATACAAATAGATATAATCCGATATTACCATTTTGTGATTTTCTTGCTTGATAAGATAATTCTCCGGTAAATAATGCTAAACCAGATATAATTCCTGAAATGATACCTTCTGTAGTTCTTTTAAAGAATCCTCCCAAAAAGTTTATGGGCTGTATGATTAAGAATTGATAAATATCATCTATGTAGTATTTCTCAACAAGTAACCTCTGTAAACCTGGAATATTGTTATCATTAACTGGCACATGCTGTTTTTTGATGTATTTGGTATATGCAATTGCGATACCTATGCAAGCGCCAAATATTGCAACTCCCATTAAAATATAATCGGTTGTGCCTAACACATGCGGATGTGACAAAGCATTATTCACAATTACCGGTGCTAAATATTCATTTAACCAACTGTTACCTGGAATACTTATCAATCCACCTACTGTGGCAAAAACAGCTAAAACTATTAAAGGTAGCGTCATAGCAGATGGGCTTTCATGTAAATGATTTTCTTGTTCTTTTGTACCTCTAAATGAATTAAAGAAAGTTAAAAACACAAGCCTAAACATATAAAAAGCTGTCATTATCGAAGCAATCGTTCCAATAAACCATAAAAAAGGATTGTTGTGGAAAGCTGTCAATAAGATTTCATCTTTAGAGAAAAAACCTGACAACGGTGGTATACCTGCTATTGCAAGGGATGAAATTAAAAAAGTAATAAAAGTAATTTTCATATGTTTTTTTAATCCACCTATATGGCGCATATCTTGTTCTCCACCTATGGCATGTATAACAGAACCTGCTCCAAGGAATAAACAAGCTTTAAAAAAGGCATGGGTAATTACGTGGAATACGGCAATTTCGTATGCTCCTAAACCTAATGCTAAAAACATTAACCCTAATTGAGAAACTGTAGAAAAAGCTAAAACTTTTTTAATATCATTTTGTACCAATGCAATTGATGCTGCTATAATCGCTGTAATTGCACCAATAACAGCTATGAGATATTGTACATTTGGTGTAAGATCAAAAATAAAATTCATGCGAGTAATTAAGAAAATACCCGCTGTTACCATCGTAGCTGCGTGGATTAGTGCTGAAACAGGAGTTGGTCCTGCCATGGCATCAGGTAACCAAGTAAATAAAGGTAGTTGCGCTGATTTTCCTGTAGCTCCGATAAATAAACCTAAAGTTGCTATGGAAAGAATTCCAATTGAAGTACCAAGGTTTTCATATTCTAAGAAATCTTTTAATTCTATAAAATCGATAGTTCCAAATAATCCAAGAATTACGAACACTGCTACTAAAAATCCTAAATCACCAATACGATTCATGATAAATGCTTTTTTAGCAGCATCGTTATAATCTTGATTTTGATACCAAAATCCGATTAATAAATAGGAACATAAACCAACACCTTCCCAACCGATAAACATGATAAGCAAGTTGCTTCCTGTTACCAATACCATCATAAAAAAAACGAATAGGTTTAGGTATGAAAAGAATTTGTGATACTGTTTATCTTCATGCATATAAGCAGTAGAGTAGACATGTATTAATGTACCTATTCCAGTTACAAATAACAACCACAGAATAGCGAGTTGATCGTAATAAAATGCAAATTCTATGGTGTAATTTCTTACTTCTATCCAATTAAACCAAATGTGCTTTATCGGAGATGCTCCATTTTGAAGTACTATAAATTGCAGTAAGGTAATTACAAATGCAATTCCGATAGTTGTACTTGATAATATTCCTACAAATGTTTTACCTAATGACTTTCCGAAGCAACAATTAATCAAAAAACCAAATATAGGCAAAAGCAATGCAATTGTTAATAGAGTAGTGTCCATACTTATCCTTTTAAGTTTTTAAGTTTGTCGATATCGATAGTTCCAATATTTCTGTAAATCGATACCAATATTGCTAATCCTATAGCAACTTCTGCAGCGGCTACCGCCATGGTAAAGAAAACGAAAACTTGTCCGTTGGCATCTTCGTGATAGTTTGAAAACGCAACTAATAACAAATTCGCCGCGTTTAGCATAATTTCAATCGACATAAACATTACAATCGCATTTCTGCGGTACAATATTCCAAATACTCCAATACAAAAAAGAAGTACAGATAAGTAGATGTAATGGTCGATACCTATAATTTGTAATACGTGTTCCATTATGCGATTGTTTTATCTTTTTTAGAAATTAATACAGCGCCAATCATAGCCATCAGTAATAATACAGCAGCCATTTCAAAAGGCACTACAAATTCGTTTAATAAGATTTTACCTAATACTTCTATAGATTGGAAGTCTTTACCTGTTGATGTGTAAGCGTCTATTGCAGGTGCATTTTGTATTAATGCAGTTAGCATAACTAAACCTATTAAGCAAAAACATACCACAGCAATAATTTTCGTTACAATAGGTTTTGCTATTTCTTGACTGATGTTTAGGTTCATCAACATAATGGTAAAAAGCATCAAAATCATAATAGCGCCTGAATACACGATAATGTGTACCATTGCTAAAAATTGCGAATTGAACAACGCATAATGTCCAGCAATACTAAAAAAACTAACTACCAACCATAAGGCACTATGAATAGGATTTTTAGAAATTACCGTCATAAATGCACTACCCAATGTGACAGCAGACAGTATATAAAAAATAATTTCTATCATAAAATGGGATTATTTGGTGTTTTTTATAGCCTGTTCTAAAGGCATTACTAATTGTTCTTTGCCAAAGATGAAACTCTCTCTTGAAGTGTTTGCGTGTACAATTTGTTTTGATTTGGTTAAGTAAATGGCTTGTTTTGGACAAGCTTCTTCACACAAACCGCAGTAAATACAGCGCAACATATTGATTTCGTAAATCTCTGCGTATTTTTCTTCTCGATACAAGTGCTTTTCTTCTGGTTTGCGCTCGGCAGCTTTCATTGTAATGGCTTCAGCGGGGCAAGAAACAGCACATAGGCCACAAGCAGTACAACGTTCTCTGCCTTCTTCATCACGCATTAGTGTATGCCTTCCTCTATAAACTGGACTAAAAGGGCGTGTTTCTTCAGGATAATTTATGGTAACTTTTTTCTTAAACATATGTTTAAAAGTTGTTGCCATTCCGCTAGCAATTGCGCCTAGATACAATCGCTCATTTAAGGTCATTTTCTTATTTGAAACTTGTTTTTTTCTTCCAGATAAGGATATATTTTGAATAGACATAATCTATAGTATTAGCGATTTAACAATAAGATTACCGCTGTTATAATGATATTTAGAATGGCAAGCGGTATTAAAGTTTTCCATCCTAAATTCATCAGTTGGTCATATCTGAAACGAGGAATTGTCCATCGTACCCACATATATAAAAAGATGAAAAAACAAATTTTAATAAACAGTACAAGTATGCCTATAATATTAGCTATATTCTCTCCCCAATTATTAGCTGCCCAATCCATACCTGGATAATTATATGCTCCTAAGTATAATACGGCTAGTAATGTTGAAGAAATGAACATAGCAGCATATTCTGCAAATAAGAAGAATCCCATACGCATAGATGAATATTCTGTATGATAACCTCCAATTAATTCTTGTTCACATTCTGCTAGATCAAATGGCGTTCTGTTTGTTTCTGCGAATGAGCATATTAAGAATATAAAAAAACCTAATGGTTGATAAAAAATATTCCAATTCATCCCATGTTGACCAGCGGCAATTTCTCTTAAACTCATTGAGCTATGCATCATTAAAAGTGCCACAATAGATAAACCCATGGCTACTTCATACGAAATCATCTGAGAGGCAACTCGCATTGAACTTATTAATGAATATTTATTGTTAGATGCCCAACCACCAATCATGATACCGTAAACTCCAACAGATAAGACTGCAAATACGTACAATAATGCTACATTGATATCTGTTGCTTGAAGGATAATTTTTCTTCCTCCTATTTCTAATGTATCACCCCATGGGATAACAGCAGAGGTCATTAATGCCATCGTCATGGAGATAAATGGTCCTAAAACAAATAAGAATGTGTTTGGTGTATTTGGCATAAACTCTTCTTTAGCAAATAGTTTTAAGCCATCGGCTAAAGGTTGTAAAATCCCACCAGGACCTGCACGATTAGGACCTCTACGATCTTGAATCCATGCAGCAATTTTGCGTTCTGCTAAGGTGCAATACATTGCAAAAAGCATAGTAATAGCAAATACTGCTACGATAATAATTCCTTTTTCTATAATAATTGCTTGTTCCATATTTATTCGTTTTCTTTTGATTGATAAGGAACTTCTTTCATACTAATTTTTTTACGATCTTGTTCACGTCCTTCTAAAATTTGTTTTTCTGTAGCTATTACTACGTTTTGCATAGGGCGTGTATAATTATTTTGATTAATTACACTCCATTTTTCAAATTTTCTTGGACCTTCAATAACCCAATCGTTTACATCTTTGTGATCAAAACGACATTCGTTGCATATAAAATCTTCAACTTCGTGGAATTCATTTTTACGAGCGGTAACTCGTTGAATTTCATTTCCAAACATCCATAGAGTAGTTTTTCCACAACATTTGTCACAATTTCTGTGCGCATTGAACGGTTTGTTAAACCAAACACGAGATTTAAAACGGAAGGTTTTATCTGTTAAGGCTCCAACTGGACAAACGTCAATCATATTACCTGACATTTCATGATCAATAGATGCAGTAACATAAGTTGAAATTTGCGCATGATCACCACGATTTAAAACACCGTGATTTCTCGTGCCGCATATTTGTTCTGCAGTATGCACACAACGGTAACAAAGAATACAACGATTCATGTGCAATTGAATTTTATCTCCTATATCTTCAGGTTCAAACGTTCGTTTTTCTTCTTTGAAACGGGTTTTTTCTAATCCGTGTTGAAAAGAAAGATTCTGTAAGTCGCACTCTCCTGCCTGATCACATATTGGACAGTCTAAAGGGTGATTGATTAATAAGAATTCTGTTACAGCTTTTCGAGCGTCTAAAGCTCTTTCTGAAGTTTTAACTTTTACTTCCATCCCGTCCATCACGCCTGTTTTACATGAAGGCATCATTTTTGGCATAGGGCGAGGGTCCGCATCACTTCCTTTGGCAACTTCTACCAAACAAGCGCGACAATTTCCTCCGGTATCTTTAAGTTTTGAATAGTAGCACATAGCCGGAGGTACCACATCTCCACCAATCATTCTGGCGGCTTGTAATATTGTTGTTCCTGGCTCTACATCTATTTCGTGACCATCTATCGTAACTTTCATAAAATCAGTTTTTGGTTGGTTTGATTAAATTGTTGTTTTTTCTAAAAGATGTTTTACTTGAGAAAAAGGTTCTTTTGTAAAGTGGTCTCTGTTTTTTATTTTTTCAGGAAAACGAACATGATATTCAAATTCGTCTCTAAAATGTCTTATTGCAGCGGCAACTGGCCAAGCAGCAGCATCTCCTAAAGGACAAATGGTATTACCTTCGATTTTTGCTTGAATGCTCCACAGCAAATCGATATCTTCTTCGGTACCTTGTCCGTTTTCTATACGCCACAAGATTTTTTCCATCCAGCCTGTACCTTCTCTGCAAGGTGAACATTGACCACAACTTTCGTGATGGTAGAAGCGAGAAAAATTCCAAGTGTTTCTTACAATACAAGCGGTATCATTGTACACGATAAATCCGCCTGAACCTAAGGATGAACCTGTAGCAAAACCTCCGTCAGCTAAAGATTCATAGGTCATTAAACGATCTTCTCCGTTAGCTGTTTTGAAAATTAAATGCTGAGGTAAAATAGGTACGGATGATCCGCCCGGAATTAAGGCTTTTAGGGGTCTGTCATCAACCATTCCTCCGCAATATTCATCGGAATTCATAAACTCTTCAACAGTCATTCCCATTTCAATTTCATAAACTCCAGGTTTTTTAACGTGTCCAGATACTGAAAATAACTTGGTTCCTGTAGAACGACCTAAACCGATTTTAGAATAATCTTCTCCTGAATTCAGAATAATCCATGGAATTGAAGAGATAGATTCTACATTGTTTACTACGGTTGGATTTTGCCATAATCCTTTTACGGCAGGGAAAGGAGGTTTTATACGAGGATTTCCACGTTTACCTTCTAGTGATTCTATTAAAGCAGTTTCTTCTCCACAGATATACGCACCTCCGCCACAATGTACGTGAAGGTCTAAATCATATCCCGACCCTTTGATATTTTTACCTAACCACCCAGCAGCATAAGCTTCTTTAATCGCGCGTTCTAGCGTTTTAAAAACCCACATGTATTCGCCACGAATGTAGATGTAAGATAAATTAGCACCTAATGCAAAAGACGATACAATCATTCCTTCGATAAGTAAGTGCGGGATATATTCCATTAAATAGCGGTCTTTGAAAGTACCTGGCTCAGATTCGTCTGCATTACATACTAAATGCCTTGGATTGCCAGACTTTTTATCGATGAAGCTCCATTTTAATCCCACTGGGAAACCTGCTCCACCACGACCTCTCAATCCTGATGTCTTTACTTCTTCAGTAATTGCATCTGGATCCATTTTTAATGCCTTCTCTACCGCTGCATATCCACCATTTTCGCGATAAACTTCATATGTTTTTATACCCGGAATATGGATTTTTTCAAATAATATTTTTTTTCCCATGGTATTATTTATCGTGTAAGGTTATTTTTCCTTCTTTACAATCGTTGATCAATTGATCAATTTTTTCATATGTTAAATACTCGTGATAGAAATCTCCTAATTGTAGCATAGGAGCGTATCCACAAGCGCCTAAACATTGAACTCCAACAACAGAGAATAATCCGTCTTCGGTGACTTGTCCTGGTTTTACACCTAATTTTTCACAAGTATATTCCATTACATCTTCTGCTTTATTTATAGCACAGCATGATGTGGTGCAAAATTCTAACATATATTTCCCCATTGGTTTTTGATTAAACATAGTGTAGAACGTAACTACTTCATACACTTCAATAGGGGTAATGTTTAAAATTTCTGCTGCTTTATTTTGTAATTCTACACTTAGCCAGTTGTCATGTGCATCTTGTAGTTCGTGTAAAACTGGTAGTAGTGCAGATTTTTGTTTCCCTTCGGGGTAATGACTAATCAACTCTTGAATGCGTTGTGCTAATTCTGGAGTGATATTGATGTCTTGTTTGTATATTTTATTTTGTATTGTTTCCATAGTTTAGCAATCTAATTCACCAGCAATAACGTTTAAACTTGATAGAGTAATAATAGCATCAGATAGACTGTGACCTTTTACAATTTCGTTAAATGCTTGATAGTATATGAAACATGGTCTGCGGAAGTGTAAGCGATAAGGAACGCGGCTACCGTTGGTAATTAGATAAAAACCCAATTCTCCGTTTCCGCCTTCAACTGCATGATACACCTCGGTATTTGGAACAGGAATTTCACCCATTACAATTTTGAAGTGATAAATTAGAGCCTCCATATTGTTGTAAACATCTTCTTTTGGAGGAAGGTAGTATTCGGGTACATCGGCATGATATGGTCCTTCGGGCATTTTTTCTAAAGCTTGACGAATAATTTTCATACTTTCCCAAACTTCAGCATTGCGCACACAGAAACGATCATAGCAATCACCGTTTTGTCCTACTGGAATGTCGAAGTCAAAATCTTCATATGAGCAATATGGTTGAGCTACTCTTATATCGTAATCAACACCTGCGGCTCTTAAGTTAGGACCTGTAAAGCCATAGCTTATAGCTTTATCTGCATCGATTGCTCCTGCGCCAATGGTACGATCCATGAATATTCTGTTACGAGAAAGCATGTTTTCAAATTCAGACCATACACTTGGAAATTCTGCTAAGAACTCATCTATTTTTCTCCAAGCAGTTTCACTCCATTCACGTTCAAAACCACCAATGCGTCCCATATTTGTTGTTAATCGTGCACCACAAATTTCTTCGTAGATTTCGTAGATTTTTTCACGGTATTGCATCACATATAAGAATCCAGTCAAAGCTCCAGTATCAACGCCCATTACTGAACTACATATAATGTGATCGGCAATTCGTGCTAATTCCATGATAATCACTCTCATGTATTGCACACGTTTTGGTATTTCGATACCTAAAGCTTTTTCTACTGTCATCCACCAACCGGTATTATTTATTGGTGAAGAACAATAGTTTAATCTGTCTGTTAATACATTGATCTGATAAAATGGTCGATTCTCCGCAATCTTTTCGAAAGCTCGATGTATGTATCCTACTGTGCCTTCTCCATCGATAATTTTTTCACCATCCATTAATAGGATGTTTTGGAAAATACCATGTGTTGCAGGATGTGTAGGTCCTAGATTTAATATAGATAATTCTACACCATTTTTTTTCTTGGTTTCCGCAATGATTTTTTCGAATCTTTTTTCTGGAACTAATAATAAATCTGACATAGTATTCTTTTTAACAATTTGGACCAATTCTACCAAAGAAGCGGTCATCTTTATCTGTTCTTCCTTGATCTTCTAAAGGGAATTCTTTTCTAAGTGGAAATGATTCCATTTCATCCATATTTAAAATACGTTTTAATTGAGGGTGATTTTTAAATATGATGCCGTAAAAATCATATGTTTCGCGTTCTTGCCAATTAGCTCCTGCATATAGGTTTACAATGCTTTCTATTTCAGGATTTTCTGCGGGAAGAAATACTTTTATACGAATGCGAACGTTTTCAATCCAATTGTGTAAATGATAAACTACACAAAATTGACGTTCTGTATCATTGTCGGGATAATGTACACCGCACAAATCAGTTAAGAAGTTAAAATTCATTGAAGAATCTTCTTTTAAGAATTGTATCACTTCATATAACGATTCTTTCTTCACTTCAAAAGCTAACATATCATGTAGGATATGGAAATTTTCAACTTTTGGTGTGAATTTTTGACTTAGTGTTTGTTGGATGGTCTCGTTAGTTAAGCTCATTTTATTTGATATTGTATGAGTTTAATAATTCTTTATATTCATCACTACTTCTTCGGCGAACCGATTCGTTTTTAACGATGTTTTGTAGCTCTAAAATACCGTCTAAAATTTGTTCAGGTCTTGGAGGGCATCCGGGTACGTAAACATCTACGGGAATAACTTTGTCAATACCTTGTAAAACGGAATATGTGTCGAAAACTCCACCAGTACTTGCGCATGCTCCAACAGCAATTACCCATTTTGGTTCAGCCATTTGTTCGTAAACTTGTCGTAATATCGGAGCCATTTTTTTTGCAATTGTTCCCATTACAAGAAGCATATCTGCTTGTCTTGGAGAAAAGCTCATGCGCTCTGATCCAAATCTTCCGATATCGTAAGTTGCAGCCATAGTAGCCATATATTCGATACCACAACATGATGTTGCAAATGGTAAAGGCCACATTGAGTTTGCGCGAGCTAAACCAACAACTTCACTCAATTTAGTAGCAAAAAAACCTTCGCCTACATATCCTTCAGGGGCTGGTACTTGCTTGATGTTTTTTGTATTGCTCATAGTTTTTTTATTAATCGAATTCTAACCCTTTTTTCTTAAACTCATACAGTAAACCAATAATTAGTAGAAACATAAAAATTCCCATTTTCCAAAAACCTTCCCAACCTAATTCTAAAAAGTTAACTGCCCAAGGGTACATAAAAATAACCTCAACGTCAAAAAGGACGAATAAGATGGCTACAAGAAAATAACGAACATTAAATGGCACACGAGCGTTACCAAATGATTCGATACCACATTCAAAATTCACTTCTTTTATCTTTGAATTTTTCTTGGGTCCTAAAAAGGATGAAACAAGAATGGTGATAAAAACGAATCCTGCTGCGAGCCCAAGCTGCATAAGGATTGGAATTAAATCCGCATGTGTAGATTGCATAGTGTTATAAATATTAACTTACATTTACCAAATATATATTTTTTTAGCTCTTAAAAAAATGAAAAACTCTTAAAAGTGTTAAATCTATTGGGGTTAATAGTTAATTTAGAATGTTTTTAAATAAAAAAAGCGCATACCGAAGTATGCGCTTTTATGGAATTAAGTATTATAATTTTTTTTATATATTATAAAACTACAACGTCAGTTGCTATTTTTCCTTTTTTTCCGTCAGACTCAACGTAGTTAACTACATCTCCGTCTCTTAATTCTCTTGATTTTAGTCCAGAAATATGAACGAAAATGTCTTCACCTGTTTCTTGATCTGTAATAAATCCGAACCCTTTAGATTCGTTGAAGAACTTAACTGTACCTGTTCTCATTGTAATGATAAAATAAATTAATAATAATCAAAGATAGACTTTTAATTTTATTTTGAAAGTTTTTAATGAAAAAAATGGAAAAAAAATAATAAGAAATTTTTTTATGTATTCTATTAAAAAAAATATACAGACTTGATGTTTTTGTTTTAAAAAATTAAATGGTGATGGTGCTTGAGTACTTTATGGGGCTATTTTGGGTTATAGATATATAAAAAAATACCCCAATAATACTACATTATTGGGGTATGAGTTATGAAGATGTTTTTTATTCTGTAGGTTTTTCCATTACAAAATTCTCCATAAATGCAGTAGTATAATTACCAGCAACATAATTTGGATCATCCATTAATTGTCTATGGAACGGAATTGTGGTTTTGATTCCTTCGATTACAAACTCATCAAGAGCACGCTTCATTTTACTAATGGCTTCTTCACGTGTTTGAGCGGTTGTAATTAACTTTGCAATCATAGAGTCGTAATTAGGTGGGATTACGTATCCTGAGTACACATGCGTATCTAATCGCACACCATGTCCACCTGGAGCATGTAATGTAGTAATTCTACCTGGAGACGGTCTAAAGTCGTTAAACGGATCTTCAGCGTTAATACGACATTCTATGGAATGTAACTGTGGTAAATAATTTTTTCCTGAAATTGGAATACCAGCAGCCACTAGAATTTGCTCACGGATTAAGTCGTAATCTATTACTTGTTCTGTAATAGGGTGTTCTACTTGTATGCGAGTATTCATTTCCATGAAATAGAAGTTGCGGTCTTTATCAACTAAAAATTCGATAGTACCAGCTCCTTCATATTTAATATATTCAGCTGCTTTTACAGCTGCTTCTCCCATTTTTAAACGTAATTCATCAGTCATAAATGGGGAAGGCGTTTCTTCTGTTAATTTTTGATGACGTCTTTGGATAGAACAATCTCTTTCTGAAAGGTGACATGCTTTTCCGTAAGCGTCTCCAACAATTTGGATTTCGATGTGGCGTGGATCAACAATTAGTTTTTCCATATACATACCATCGTTACCAAATGCAGCAGCAGCTTCTTGTCTTGCGCTTTCCCAAGCTTTTTCTAGCTCTTCTTCTTTAAAGATTTCGCGCATACCTTTTCCACCACCTCCAGCAGTAGCTTTCATCATCACAGGGTAACCAATTTCTTTAGCTACTTTTTTAGCGTGGTCTAAAGATTCTAGTAAACCGTCTGATCCTGGAACACATGGTACGCCAGCCGCTTTCATCGTTTCTTTTGCAGTAGCTTTGTCACCCATTTTTTCAATCATCTCAGGTGTAGCACCAATAAATTTGATACCGTGTTTTTGACATAATGCAGAGAATTTAGCATTTTCAGATAAAAAACCATAACCTGGATGTATTGCGTCTGCATTGGTAATTTCTGCAGCAGCAATAATATTTGACATTTTTAAATATGAAGCAGCACTTGGTGCAGGACCAATACATACGGCTTCATCAGCAAAACGCACATGCAAACTATCGGCGTCAGCAGTAGAATATACGGCTACAGTTTTGATTCCCATTTCGCGACATGTCCTAATGATGCGAAGTGCGATTTCACCTCTGTTAGCAATTAATATTTTTTTGAACATAATGTCTCTTTTTAAAGTTTGATAATCTCTTAATAGTGGCGATCAATTAAGATGGGTCTACTAAGAATAGAGGTTGGTCAAACTCTACTGGTGAAGCATCATCAACTAGTACTTTAACAATTTTACCAGAAACTTCTGATTCAATCTCGTTAAATAATTTCATTGCTTCAATAACACATAAAACATCTCCAGATTTGATAGTTGAACCTACTTCTACAAATGCTGGTTTGTCAGGAGAAGGTTTTCTGTAAAAAGTACCAATTATAGGAGATTTAATTGTGATGTATTTTGAATTGTCTTCTTCTGCAGCTTTAACTGGTTCTGCTGGAGCTGGAGCAGCAGCCATAGGAGCAGTATTAGCAGGTAAGATTGTTTGTACTGGTAAATTATTTGAAAAAGAATTGTTTTCTGTAGTAGTTTCTGTAGTAGTTTTTATAGTGATTTTGAAATCATCCATTTCTAACTTTACTTCAGTAGCACCAGATTTAGCTACGAATTTAATTAAATTTTGAATTTCTTTAATGTCCATAAATTCTAATGTTTGTATTTTAATTTTAGTTTATATAGTTGAATTATAAGCCCATTTTAAATAGATGGCTCCCCATGTGAAACCACCACCAAAAGATGCAAAAATTAAGTTGTCTCCTTTTTTTAATTTGTGCTCAAAATCATTTAGTAAAAGTGGAAGGGTAGCAGAAGTTGTATTTCCGTATCTATCAATATTTATCATTACTTTATCTTCGTCTAATTTGATGCGATTAGCGGTAGCATCAATGATACGCTTGTTAGCTTGGTGTGGGACCAACCATTGGATATCGTCTTTAGTTAATTGATTTCGATTAAGTATTTCTTCTGAGACATCAGCCATTCCGGAAACAGCATATTTGAATACTGTTTTTCCGTCTTGATGCACAAAGTGTTGTCCGTTTTTAATTGTTTCTTCGCTTGCTGGTAAAATTGAACCTCCAGCTTCTATTTTTAAAAACTCACGTCCGATACCATCACTTTTTAATATCTCATCTTGTAAGCCGAGGCCTTCATTATTTGCTTCGAAAAGCACTGCACCTGCACCGTCTCCGAAAATAATACATGTAGCGCGATCTTCATAGTTAATAATAGAAGACATCTTATCTGCACCAATTAGTAATATTTTCTTATATCTACCTGCTTCTATGTAAGCAGCGGCAGTAGACATACCAAATAAAAAGCTTGAACATGCAGCTTGTAAATCATACGAGAAAGCATTTGTAGCTCCGATTTGTGTAGCAACGTATACACCAGTAGATGCTACAGGCATATCAGGGGTGGCAGTAGCCATGATTATCATGTCTATTTCTTTAGGATCAATACCTGATTTATTGATCAAATCTTGAGCAGCTTTAATAGCCATATAAGAAGTACCTTCTCCGGGCTTTTTAAGTATTCTACGCTCTTTGATTCCCGTACGCGAAGTTATCCATTCGTCGTTTGTATCTACCATTGTTTCTAAAACTTGATTGCTCAAGACGTAATCTGGTAAATATTTTCCAACGGCGGTAATCGCTGCAGTTGTTTTATTCATAGAAAAATACGTTGTTTTTATACAAATTTTTTTAGCTCCGAAAATTACAAAAAAATAATATATTAAAGTGTTTTTATATCCTAAAATGTTGTTTTTTGATTTAAAATGACTCGTTTTTGATAAATTTAGGTGATTTTACATTGTCAGCATTATCTTTATAAATAGTTTTTTAAAAATCAAAAATACATTCAAAAAAAAAGATCAGTAAATAAACTGATCTGTGAATTTATAGTTGTTTTTATCCAAATTAGGATATAAAAAAATCCTGTAAAACAGGATTTATACATTTTGTAAATTAAGCTACAGCTTCTGTCTTGTCAACTAAAACTTGTCCTCTGTAATATAATTTACCTTCGTGCCAGTAAGCTCTGTGCATTAAGTGTGCTTCACCTGTTACAGGGCAAGTACCGATCGTTGGAGCTACTGCTTTGTAATGAGTTCTTCTTTTATCTCTTCTTGTTTTCGAGGTTTTTCTCTTAGGATGTGCCATCTTACTATATTATTTATCCGTTAATAGTTTTTTTAATTCGTCCCATCTAGGGTCGATTTCTTTATTCTTATTTTGATTAGAATCATCTGTTGGGTCATCTTCGTCTTCGTCAGCAAAATCATCTTCGTTGTATTCTTGTAAGAAATCGAAATCGTCTTCATCGAAATCGTCAACTTCATAATCAGCTGCTATACTAGGATGCACTCTTTTTACGGGAACAGATAGTGCAATCATTTCGTAAATGTATTGTGCAATATTCACTTGATACTCTGAGTAAGGAATGATTAATAATTCTTCATTATCATCATTGTACTCTTCACCAAATTTTATAATGATTTGCCAATTGCTTTCAATAGGTAAATCAAAATTTTCGCCGGTGACATCACAAGGAATATTTACTGTTCCTGTTTGAGATAAATATAATTCCATCAAAGTTTCTTTTTTGATTAATGTTGCTTTTACGTCAACATTTACGGAATTAAATTCATCATATTCAAATAAATCGAAAAAATCATTCGCTATTTGAAATTCAAATTCGTGAGTTCCGATTTTTAATCCGGAAAACGCTATATCGAATTCTTTTTCCCTTCTCATAACAATCTATTTGAGCGTGCAAAGATATATAAAAAAATTAATAATCGATAGTTATCAACAAAAAATTGTTATTAATGTTTTTCTTCTACGATTAATGGATTATCTGCACTGATTTTATATTCATTTCTATTTTTATACACATCTAAAGCTAAGTAAACGGCATTGCGAAATGATGTGTTTTCTGCTAAGCCTTTACCAGCTATGTCGTAGGCGGTTCCGTGATCTGGAGATGTGCGTATTTGCTGTAAACCTGCTGTAAAGTTAATGCCGCTTCCAAAAGATAAAGCTTTGAATGGAG
>Ga0079223_10000505_pt1 | contig 20121 bp, 16 predicted proteins | sample Stecom2011_FD_75072 | JGI IMG/M metagenome (GOLD analysis project Ga0079223, IMG submission 75072) | Agricultural soil microbial communities from Utah to study Nitrogen management - Steer compost 2011 | ecosystem: Environmental > Terrestrial > Soil > Agricultural land | place: USA: Utah...
AGCCCATGCCGCCCAGCACCACCATGACGATCAGTTCGCCCGACATTGCCCATGACATGTACGAGGGTGCGGCAAACTGGGTGAGATTGGCGTACAGCACCCCGGCCACGCCGCAGAGCATGGCCGAGATCACGTAGGCGGCGAGCCGGTAGCGAAACGTCGGGAAGCCCAGCGCGAGCATGCGCCGCTCGTTGATGCGGGCGCCGCGCAGCACCATGCCAAAGCGCGCTGCCACCAGCCTTCGCGTGCCGTACAGGGCCGCGAACAGCACCACGAGTGCCACCGCATACAGCACGCCCGGCTGGGTCAGGGTGAGGCCCGCCAGGCGGCTGCCCGCGGCAAGGCGCAGCCCGTCGTCGCCGCCGTACGGGCTCAGGCTGACGAACACGAAGTAGAACATCTGCGCGAAGGCCAGCGTGATCATGATGAAGGCGATGCCCTGCGTGCGCAGGGCCACCGCACCGGTGGCCAGGCCCGTGAGCCCGCAGGCCGCCAGGGCGATGAGCAGGTGCAGCAGCCCGTTGTCGAGGCCGTGAAACGCGGGGATGGCGGCGCTGTACACCCCCAGCCCCAGGAACAGGGCATGACCGAAGCTGACCATGCCGCCAAAGCCCAGCACCAGATTGAGCGCCACGGCGGCAATCGCCAGCACCACGATGCGGGTCATGAGCGCCAGCATGAACGCGTGGCCGGTGGCGAGCGCATACACCGGCAGCACCACGCACAGCGCGAGCACGATGCCGGCCACCCAGCGCCCGAGCGGCCACCGGCGGCGGGCGGCGTGAAGTGAAGAAGCGTGTGTCATGCCGTTCAACCCCGCTGCACCGGAAAGAGCCCCTGCGGGCGCAGCGCGAGGACCACGGCCATGAGGATGTAGATCATCATCGAGGCGATGGCCGGGCCCGCGATGTCGGCACTGCTGCGTTCCATGAGCCCGCGCAGCAGCGCGGGCAGCAGCGTGCGGCCCAGCGTGTCGACCACTCCGACAATGAGCGAGGCATAGAAGGCGCCACGTATGGAGCCGATGCCGCCGATCACGATGACGACCATGGTGAGGATGAGTATGGGCTCGCCCATGCCCACCTGAACCGACATGACCGGCCCGGCGAGCAGCCCGGCCACACCGGCCAGCACGGCTCCCAGGCCAAAGAGCAGGGCATTGAGCAGGCGGATATTGACGCCCAGCGCACCCACCATGTCGCGGTGCGTGGCCCCGGCGCGCAGCAGCATGCCCAGCCGGGTGTGGTGCACCAGCAGGTAGCAGCCCAACGCCACCAGCAGGCCGGCGGCCAGAACGAGCAGGCGGTAGGCGGGGTAACGGATGCCGAAGAACTGCACCGCCCCGCCCAGCGCTTCCGGCACTTCCATGTAAACGGGTGACGGCCCCCATAGCATGCGGGCGAGCTCATTGAAGAACAGGATCAGGCCGAACGTGGCGAGCACCTGATCGAGGTGGTCGCGATCGTACAGACGGCTGAGCGCGATGCGGTCGAGCACCATGCCCAGCGCCATCATGATCGGGGCGAGCAGCACGGCGGCCAGCCAGAAGGAACCCGTGTAGTTGTAGAGCGCGGCGGCGATGAAGGCGCCCATCATGTACATGGAACCGTGTGCCAGGTTCACGAAGTTCATGATGCCGAAAACGAGGGTGAGGCCCGCCGCCATGAGAAAAAGCAGGACACCCAGCTGCAGGCCGTTGAGGGCCTGGATGACGAACAGATTGAAGCTCACGATACCACCCCGCGGGCAGGCGGGCGGCACGAAGGCCGCCCGATGCCACGCGTTCTTACTTCATTTCGCACAGTTCGTGGAAGTTCGCACGGGTGGCGATATTGACGGGTGTGGAGGCCCGCAGCACGGCTTCGCCGTTTTCTTCCACCACGTCGACACGGTAGAAGGCGGCGTCGGGGAAGTGGTTGGAGTCGAACTTGAAGGGCCCGCGCACCGACTGGAAGTCGGCTTCACGCAGGGCTTCGATGAAGGCCTGCTTGTTCGACAGGTCGCCCTTTACCTTGCGCAGCGCGGAATCGAGCAGGCTTGCCGCGTCGTACGACTGAGCGGCATACATGGAAGGCGGGCGCTTGTAGGCCTTTTCGAAGGCTTCGACGAACGCCTTGTTTTGCGGGTTGTCGATGTTCGGTGCGTAAGGCGCGCTGGTGATGGCGCCGACCGCCAGGTTCTTGAGCGCCGGCAGCGTGGTGCCGTCGAGCGTGGCGGCCGAAAGAATGGGAATCTGGCCCAGCAGCCCCGCCTGACGGTACTGCTTGATGAAGTTGATGCCCATGCCACCGGGGTAGAACACATAAACCGCATCGGGGCTGGCGGCCTGCAGCTGCGCGATTTCAGCGGAATAGTCGGGCTGGTTGACCTGGGTGTAGACCTCGTCGATGACGTTGCCCTTGAAGTTGCGCTTGAAGCCCGAGACGGCGTCGCGCCCGGCCTGGTAGTTGGCCGCCATGACATACACGTTCTTGTAGCCCAGGTCGTTCGTGAGCTGGCCGCCGGCCTCGTGGAGCATGTCGTTGTCCCACGAGGTGGAGAAATAGAACCTGGAGCACTGCTTGCCAGCAATGGGTGCCGGGCCCGCGTTCGAGCCGATGAAGAAGACCTCGGCGTCGGTGATGGGCTTGTGGATCGCCATCATCACGTTCGAGAAGGTGACACCCGTGATGATGTCGACCTTGTCGCTCTGCAGCAGCTTGGTGGCCGCCTGAACACCCACGTCGGGCTTGAGCTGGTCGTCTTCCTTGATGACGGTGACGGGCACATCGCCCAGCTTGCCGCCACGCTGCTCGATGGCGAGCATGAAGGCGTCGTACTGGTCTTGCCCCAAGGCGCCACCGGGGCCGGAAAGCGTGCCGATGAAGCCGATCTTGAGGGCGTCTTGCGCCTGGGCGGCGCCAAGCAGGCCCAGGGAAAGCGCGGCAGCGGCCGAAGCCTGCAGCAATGTGGCGCGCAGGGTGTTCGAGGGGCGAGGATTCATGGGGCTGTCGTTCCTGTAATGCAATGTGCGAAAAATCGCGTTCGGTCGAACGCGTGACAGTACCGTAAACCCGTAACGAAAGCTATCGGTGAATACCTCAAACGACGGCCCGGGGCGCCCGCCCTGATGCGGTTCCCCGGTATCGTGCTCAGTAGGCCGCCGCATAAATGGCGTAGGCGTCGTCTTCCAGCACTTCGCGCGGGTTGTTGCCCAGCAGACGGGTCTGCTTCATGGCCTCTTGTGCCATGTGGCGCAGATCGGATTCCTGCACGCCCACGTCACGCAGACGGCGCTCGATGCCCGTGGCTTCGATCATCGCCTCCAGGTGGCCGATGAGGGCCTGAGTCTTTGCCTCGTCGCTGCCCGTGCACCCTTCGACGATCATGTCGGCCAGTTCCGCATAAAGCGGGGCGGCATCCGGTGCATTGAACCGCAGCACGTGCGGCAGTACGAGCGAGTTGGACAGCCCGTGCGGAACGTGGAAGATGCCGCCAATGGGGTAGGCCAGTGCGTGCACGGCCGCCACCGGTGCGTTGGCGAAGGCCTGGCCGGCCAGCATGGCGCCCAGCAGCATGGCTTCACGCGCGGCCAGGTCCGAGCCATTGCGGCAGGCTTGCAACAGGTTGGCCGACAGCAGCTTCAAGGCCTTTTCGGCCAGCAGGTCCGACAGCGGGTTCTTGAGATGCTTGCTGGTGTAGGCCTCGATCGCGTGCACCATTGCATCGATGCCTGTGGCCGCGGTGGCCGCAGGCGGCAGCCCCAGCGTGAGCTTGGCGTCGAGTATGGCGAGGTCGGCATACAGTACGGGCGAGACTACCCCCGCCTTGGTGGTTTCGCCGGTGGTGACGATTGATATGGGCGTAACCTCGGAGCCCGTGCCGGCGGTGGTCGGAATTTGCACCAGGGGCAGCCGCTGCGCACGCACATTGCCAATGCCGTACATTTCGGAAAGCGGCTGTGTGCCGCCGGCCAGAACGGCCAGCAGCTTGGCGACGTCCATCGACGAACCACCGCCCAGCCCCACGATGATTTCGGCGCCGAATTCGCGCGCCTGCGCGGCGGCTTCCAGCACGACGTGTTCGGGCGGATCGGCCACGACGTGGTCGATCACGTTCACCTGCCAGCCCTCGGCGGCCAGGCTGGAAAGCGCCGGTGCCAGCAGGCCGCTTTCGTGCAGGAAGCGGTCGGTCACCAGGCACAGGCGGGTGAGTGAATACTGTTCGCGCAACAGCTGCCCCAGGCGCTCGGTGATGCCGGCTTCGACAAGAATGGCGGGCACGGTGCGAAACTGGAATTTCATGATGACGGACTCCCGTGAGTCAGGTTCGAGTGGATTCAGCGGCGACCATCTGACCGCGATCGATCTGGTAGGTGTGATCCAGTACGTTGGCGGCGTGCTGCAGGTCGGCTCCCGACAATAGCGCGCTGAAGCCTTCCTTGCGCAGTTCGCCCACCACTTCGGCAATGCGTTTCGACAGCGCAGGGGCCACACCTTCGAAGGGTTCGTCCAGCAACAGCAGCTTGTCGGCGGTCATGAGGGCGCGCCCGATCGCCACCAGCTTCTGCTGGCCGCCCGACAGCTGCATGGCCCGCCGCGGCCGGAATTCTTCGAGCTCAGGAATGATGCGTTGCACGTGGTGCAGCCGTTGCTCGATCTGTGCGGGTTTCATGCCGAGCGTCCATGCGGGTGTGCACAGGTTCTCGAGCACGTTCAGATCAGGTATGAGGCGCCGGTCTTCGGGCGCATAGCCGAAGCCCAGCGCGCTGCGCTGGTGGGCGTGCAGCGCGACCAGATCCTGCCCATGAAACTGCATGGTGCCGCTTTTGGGTTTGAGCAGGCCCATGATTGTGCGCATGAGCGTGGTCTTGCCGGCCCCGTTGCGCCCGGTCAGCCCGACGATGGCGCCGTGATCGACTCGCAGCCGTATGTTGCGCAGAATGGCGGTCGGCCCGATATTGACGTTCAGATCGTGAATCTCAAGCATGGGGTGCCTCGGCGTTGGCGGTGGTCGGCAACGGTTCGCCGATGATGTACTGGCGGACCTGCGCATTGTTCAGCACGTCGTCGGGTGCGCCGGCGGCCAGAATCGCGCCATCGTAAAACGCGAGCACCCGGTCACTGTAGCGGCGCACGATATCCATGTCGTGTTCAACGAACAGCACGGTGACGCCCGCCGCGCGAATGACGTCCATGACGCGATCCATCACGGCGAACTTTTCGTCGCTGGCCACCCCGCTGGTGGGTTCGTCAAGCAGCAGCACTTTGGGTTCGGCCACCATCGCCAGCGAAATGTCGAGCAGCTTGCGTACGCCTTCGGGCAGGTTGCCCGCCACGGAATCGGCGTAGGCGCCCAGGCCGAACTGCGCCAGAATCTCGTGTGCGCGTGTGAGCGGCGACTTTGCAATGCCCAGCGCGATCTCGAGATTTTCGCGCGCGGTAAGCGAGGTGAACAGCTGTGGAATCTGGAACGAGCGTGCGATGCCCATGCGGGTGATATCGCGCGGCTCGCGCCCCGTGATATCGGTGCCCTCGAACGTGATGGTGCCCTGGTCCGGCTTGAGGTAGCCGGTGAGCATGTTCACGAACGTGGTCTTGCCCGCCCCGTTCGTTCCGATCAGGCCCGAAACCGTCTGTGCCGTGATATCGACGGAGATATCGCGGGCCGCCACAACGGCACCGAACTGCTTGTGCAGACCGACTGCAGAAATGAGTGTGCGCGAGGTCATAGGCCGGCCTCCTGTGCATGCTGGCGGGCGCGGCGCTTTTCGAGCGCGCGCTGGGTCAGGCTGATGAGTCCGCCCGGCAGGAACACGATCAGCGCCAGCATGCTGGCACCCATGACCACCTGCCACGTATTGGGCGCGTACTGGTAGGCGAGCGAGCGGATCAGTTCCAGAACGATCGCCCCCAGCAACGGTGCGTAGGCGTTGCGCGTGCCGCCCAGAATGGCGATGAACACGAACTCGCCCGAGGTGGTCCAGAACGCCATGTCGGGGTCGATGTGCCCGATGCTAAACGACGACAGGCCGCCGCCGAAGCCGGCGAGGCCGGCCGCCAGAATGTAGTTCAGGTGGATGTTGCGGCGCGCGGAGGCACCCAGGTATTCCACCCGGACCTCGTTGTCTTTAATTGCCGGGCCGAGACGCCCGGCGCGCGACTGCAGGTAACGCTGGATCGCCCAGACTGTCACACCCGTGAGAATGACGGTGACGGCAAACAGCGCCGGGCGCGACAGTTTCTCGCCGAAAATGACGGGCGCGTAGACGTTGAAGCCGTCACTGCCGCCCAAGACGGGGTAGCGCATTAGCAGCCCGTACAGAATCATGGACAGCGCCAGCGTGAGCATGGCGAAAAAGATGTCGCGATACCGCGCCAGCAGAAAGCCCAGTATGCCGCCCAACACGGCCGCCAGCAGCGTGGCGCCGACCAGCAGCACGACGAGATTGTTCCATTCCAGGTAGGTCATGGCCATGCCCACCGAGTAGGCACCCGCGCAGTAGTACAGACCCTGGCCGAACGAGGCGAGCCCCGAGCGCAGCAGCAGAACCAGACCCAGGGCGACCAGGCCCTTCGACAACGCGACCGCAAGCAGGAATTGCCATTGCGGGAAGGCATAGCCCACCGCCAGCGCGACGACCGTATAGGCGGCGGCGACCATGCCGGTACGCTGAGGATTGAAGGTGGTGTTCATATTTTTCTAGGCTCCGCAGCGGCAAACAATCCTTTGGGACGAACGGCCAGGACGATGGCCATGACGGCGTAGATCGAGAACAGCTCGACTTCCGGCCAGTAGTGCACGGCGAAGGAGCGGACCAGGCCGACGATGAGTGCGCCCAGCGCAGCGCCCGGCAGCGAGCCCAGGCCGCCGATCACCACCACGGCGAATGCCAGCACGATGACGTCGACGCCCATGCCCGGTGCCACCGAGATCGTGGGGGCGGTCAGTGCGCCACCCAGTGCGGCGAGCATTGCGCCAACGATGAATGTGTAGAGGAAGTAGCGCTGCACGTTGATGTTGATGGCCTTGCTGACCTCCTGATCGTGGATGACGGCACGCAGCAGCTTGCCGTAACGCGTGAACTTGAGAAACAGCGCCAGGGCCACGCCGGAGAGGATGGCAGCACCCACGATGACGAAGCTGTAATTCGGATAGGACAGCGTTCCGATCGTGAAGTTGCCCAGCAGGCCGTACGGTTCATAGGCCACGTAGGGTTCCACGCCCCAGATCAGCTTCACCGCGTCTTCCAGAATGAGGAAGACGGCATACGTCATGAGCAGGAGCACGACCGGCTCTTCACGATAGAAGTGCCGCAAGAGGCCGTATTCAATGATGATGCCCAGTACGACCCCGGTGATGACGGCCGCCACGATCAGCAGCACGTAGCTGAACAGCGGCTCGCTGCCGCCCGCCAGCCATTGCGTCACCAGGGTGATGGCGGTGTAGGCGCCGATGGTGTAGAGGCTGCCGTGCGCCATATTGAGAATCTTCATTACCCCGTAGATCAGCGTGAGCCCGACTGCGACCAGAAACAGCCAGGCTGCGTACATGACCCCGTCGATCAGGGCGGCAGGCAATAACGACATAGTGAATTCCGAAAGAAAGCAACAGGCAAGGAGGCTGACGGCCCCGCAATGCGCGGCCGTCAGCCTGTTTCGTGACGACTTAGTGCTTCAACCCGTTGTTGATCCAGTCGATGGATTTGACACCTTCCGGCGGGTTCACTTCGCTGGCTTCGAAGCGGCGAACGTCCACGTAGGTGATCTTGCCATCCACTTTCTTGACGGCGCCGATGGCCGTTCCCTGAATCGCCTGGTGGCCCTTGCCGAGCGCCATTTCGACTTCACCCGAGGGCGAGTCGAACTTCAGGTATTCAAAGGCGCTGATGATCTGGTCGGTCGAGGGCGCCTTGCCGCCATTGGCTTGCTGCGCCTTCTCGTACGCCGCCTTCACGCCCAGAATGCTCTGCGCCATTTTGTACGACGGATAGCTGGGGTCGGCATCGAACTTCACCCGGTACGACTCGCGCAGCCAGGTGTTCAACGCACTGTCGGGGGCGAATGCGCCGTGCGGCCCGCGCGCGCCGATCACGGTGCCGTCGGGAATCTGGTTGTTCGGGCGGTGCGTGGCGGTTTCGCCTGCGGTGAGCACGGTGAGCGAGCGTGTCAGCAGGCCGCGCGCCTGCGCCTGAACGATGAAGCCCTCGAGGTCACCGCCCCAGAAGCTGGAGTGCAGGACGTCGGGGTTGGCCGCCATCAGCGAGGAAATTTCGGCGTTGTACTGCCCCGCACCCAGCTTGGGCATCTGCGAGGTGGTGAGCTTGACGTCGGGCTTGAGCTGCTTGAGGGTGCCTTCGAAGTCGTTCCAGGCGTCCTGACCCCAGGCGTAGTTCTGATTGATGCCGGCGTAGGTCACCAGGTCGGGCTTGCGCTCCAGCACATAGCGTGCAGCCGCCACGTTATCCATGGTGGCGTGTGCAACCGGGCGGAACACGTACTTGTAGCTGGCGTCTTCAAAGATGCGCGGCGTGCCGCAGTCGAACAGCACGGTCAGCGTCTGCATTTCTTCGGCCACCGGCGCGATCGCGAGGCAGTTGCCGGACGAGGTGTAGCCGATGACCATGTCTACGTTTGCCTGTTGAACGAGGTTGCGGAACTCGGTCACCTGCTTCGACGTGCTGCCGCTTTCATCGAGGTACACGAGTTCGAGCGGCGCGCCGCCAAAGCCCACGGTGTTGTACGGGGCCGGTACCTTGCCGGCGTTGAGCTGCTCGGCAACGACTTCCGCGGCCTGCCTGGCCGGCACGCCGAATGGCCCGGCCGCCGCGCCGGACATGAAGGTTACGACGCCGATCTTGATCGGCTTGGCTGACTGTGCGAGCGTGGGGGCGCTGACAGACAGCAGGCCTGCCGCCAATGCCAGGGGCAGGATCTTGATTCGTAGGGACATGTCTCTCTCCTCCAGTTTTTTGTGGGACTGCGTCATACCTGCATGCACAGGTATTTGAGTTCAAGATATTCATCCAGGCCGTAGCGGGAACCTTCCCGACCCAGACCTGACTGCTTCACCCCGCCGAAGGGGGCCACCTCGTTGGAGATCAGGCCGGTGTTCACACCCACCATGCCGTACTCCAGGGCCTCGGAAACGCGCCAGACCCGTGAGATGTCGCGCGTGTACAGGTAGGCGGCAAGGCCGTATTCGGTGTCGTTGGCAAGCGCCACGGCCTCGTCTTCGGTCGAGAACCGGAAGACCGGCGCCACGGGGCCGAAAATTTCTTCGCGCGCCAGCCGCATCGATGTGTCGACATCGCACAGCACGGTGGGTTCGAAGAAGGTGTGCCCAAGCGGGTGCGGGCGGCCCCCGACGATCACGCGGGCGCCTTTTTCGACGGCGTCGTGGATGAGCGACTGCACGTTCTGCAGGGCAGCCATGTCGATCAGGGGGCCTTGCTCGGTGGCGGCATCGAGGCCGGGCCCCACGCGCAGCTCGGCGCTGCGTTCGGCCAGCCGCTCTACGAACGCTTCATAGATGCCGTCTTGCACGAGGAAGCGGTTTGCGCAGACGCAGGTCTGGCCGCTGTTGCGGTATTTGGAGGTGACGGCGCCTTCGATGGCCGCTTCGATATCGGCGTCGTCGAACACAATGAACGGTGCGTTGCCGCCCAGTTCCAGCGACAACCGCTTGATCGTGGGCGCACATTGTTCGCTCAGGAGGCGGCCCACTTCAGTAGAGCCCGTGAACGACAGCTTGCGCACGGTATCGCTGGCGGTGAGCACCGCGCCGATCTCGCGGGCGTCGCCGGTGACGATCTGCAGCACGCCGCGCGGAATGCCGGCACGCTCGGCGAGCACCGCCAGGGCCAGTGCGGTAAGGGGCGTCTGTTCGGCCGGCTTCACCAGGATGCTGCATCCGGCAGCCAGGGCGGGCGCCACCTTGCGCGTGATCATGGCGGCGGGAAAGTTCCACGGCGTGATGGCTGCGCAAACGCCCACCGGCTGCTTGAGCACGGCAATGCGCTTGTCGCTTTGCGGTGCCGGAATGATGTCGCCGTAAGCCCGCTTGCCTTCCTCGGCAAACCATTCGATGAACGACGCGGCGTACGCCACCTCGCCCCGGGCCTCCGGCATGGGCTTGCCTTGTTCCGCCGTAAGAATCAGGGCGATGTCGTTGACGTGCGCCATGATTTCGCGGAACCAGCGCTGCAGGTGACCGGCGCGCTGTTTGGCCGTCTGTTCCTGCCAGACGCGTTGCGCCTCGGCCGCATCGGCAATGGCCTGTTCCACCTGTGCGGCCGTCAGGCTGGCCACTTGTGCCAGCAGCGTTCCATCGGCGGGATTCACGACGTCGAAGCGTTGGCCCGACCGGGAGGCGGTCCATCCGCTTGCGAGAAAGGCGTCTTGCTTCAGGAGCCCCGGATCACGCAGCTCCAATCCCGGGCTCGCACTTTGATCGTTCAACATACTGAACTCTATTCATGAGATTAGACCTCGTTCATAATATGGATCACGATTCAGGCAGTCAACGACAATTCGCTGGGGGAAATCCCTAGCCAGTCTTGTTACGATTTCGTCTGTTACGCTGGTTTAATCAACGTTCACGAACCGGCGGGGGGTTGTCCGCCTGTGTCCAGTCCAAACGGGGGATAGAGTGTCATCTGAAAAAGTTGCAGCACCTGCGGTCGTGCGGGCATCGAAAATCCTCGATCTGATCGCCGCCTCTGCAGTGCCCCTGTCGCTGGCCGACATGGTGCGGGAGCTACAACTTCCCAAGAGCACGCTACACGGCCTGTGCGGCACACTGCAGCAGCTGGGTCTGATCACCCGGCTCGAGAGCGGCCTGGTCACGCTCGGGCCTCATGTCATGATCTGGGCCAATGCCTTTCTCGCGCGCATCGACCTCACCCAGGAATTCTTTGCGTCGTGGGACGACATGCGGGTATTGCCCGAGGAAACCATCACGCTTTCGGTGCGTGACGGGTGCGACGTGGTGTATCTCGCCTGTCGCAACGGCAGCCGCCCCTTGGGCTTCACGTTCCGGGCCGGCATGCGTCTGCCATCGGTGTACACCGCCACCGGCAAGGCCATGCTCAGCACACTGCCGCCCGAGCAGGTGCGCCGGCTGTTGAGTGGTGATTGGCCCAAGCCGCACACCTCGAACAGACCGCGCAGCATCGACGAGCTGCTGGCCGAGCTGGAAGCGGTGCGCGAGCGCGGGTATTCAATCGATCAGCAGGAAGTGAGCGAAGGCATGCATTGCTTCGGCGCGCCGGTATTTGATTCGCGCGCCAGCGAGGCGGTGGCGGGCGTGGCCGTCAGCATTCAATCCGACTCGCTCGATGAGGCCCTGCAGGAAAGCGCCGGTCAGGCCATGCGGCGTCTGGCGAACCGGCTGTCGGAACGTCTGGGTTCGTCGCGCAGGGCATGAAAAGGGCGTCGTAAAGACGCCCCATTCATCTGCGGTGTGGTGTCGCAGCCGTGCCTAGCGATTCGCGGCGGCGTCGGCCTTGTCGATCTGGTGCATCACGAAGCGCTGCTGCGCGATCGACAGAATGTTGTTCACCACCCAGTACAGCACCAGGCCGGCGGGGAAGAAGAACATCATCCCGCCAAACACCAGCGGCATGATCATCATGATGCGCGCCTGCATGGGATCGGGCGGCGTGGGGTTCAGCTTGATCTGCAGGAACATGGTGGCCATCATGACCGCCGGCAGAATGAACCACGGATCGCGGGCCGACAGGTCGTGAATCCAGAGGATCCACGGCGCGCCGCGCATTTCCACGCTGCCCAGCAGCACCCAGTACAGCGCGATGAACACCGGAATCTGAATCAGCATGGGCAGGCAGCCGCCCAGCGGATTGATTTTCTCGGTGCGGTACAGCTCCATCATGGCCTGGTTCATCTTGGCCTTGTCGTCGCCGTACTTCTCGCGCAGCGCCTGCATGCGCGGCGTGAACTTCTTCATGCGCGCCATCGAGCGGTACGCGGCGGCCGACAGCGGGTAGAACGCAAGCTTGATCAGCACCGTGAGTGCAACGATTGTCCAGCCCCAGTTGTTCAGCAGCGTGTGCAGCCAGGTCATGAGCTTGAAGACCGGCTTGGCAATGATGGTGAGCCAGCCGTAGTCGACCACCAGTTCGAGGCCGGGGGCGAGCGCGCCCATGGCCTTCTGGTCTTGCGGGCCCACCCACAGGTCGGCCTCGACGGTTGCGGCCTGGCCCGGGCCGATGGCAGGGCTGCCCACCAGCGTGCGGATCGCGTACAGGTTGTCGCCGATGCGCAGGGCCTCGTTATGGCGCTGCACGCCCTGCTGCGGCACCCACGCGGTGGCGAAGTAGTGCTGCACCATGCCGATCCAGCCGTTGTCGGCGGTTCGCGTGTAGCTGGCGCGACCCTTGTCGAGATCGGAGAAATCGATCTTCTGGTACTTGTCTTCGGCAGTGTACAGTGCGGGGCCCGTGAACGTGCGGTAGAACGCCGAGCCGTCGGACGGTTCGTTGCCGTCGCGTTCCAGCTGCAGGTACACCGACGGCTGAATCGGGGTGTCGCCCAGGTTGTGGATTTCGTGGCTGACGCGAATGTCGTAGCTGCCGGGCGCCACGAGATAGGTCTTCACCAGACGCACATTGCCCGACTCGGCCTCGAAGCGCAGGGCGGTGCGGCCGTCGGCGGCCGGCTGCTCGCCCACGTAGCGGAAGGGCGTGAGGTGCGTGGGGAAGCTTTGACCTGCAGGCGCGCCCACCACGCCCGACTGCGCCACGTAGGTGTAGCCCGCGCGACGATCGAGCAGCGAGAGTGGTTCGTTGTCGTCGCTGGAAGTGGCGTAGTTGGGCAGCACGGCGCGCACCAGCTGGGCGCCCTGCGTGTCGAAGGTCAGGTGCAGCACGTCGCTGCGGAATTGGACCTGCTGTGATTCGGTGGCGGCCGGTGCCGCTTCGCCCGGTACGCTGGAAGGCGCTGCGGGCGCGGCGCTGGCGGTGGCGGCGGGGATACTGGCATCGGCCTGCTGCTGAGCCTGCTGCTCGGCCACGGCCGGGTCGACCGTTTGTGAGGTCATGCTCGAACCGAACATCGACGGCTTGCCGTTATAGGTCTGCCAGTTGTTCCACAACAGCAGCAGCGAGAAGGTCAGAATCATCCAGAGGATGGTGCGTCGGATATCCATAGCGCCTTTACAAATCGAAGCGGGGCAAATCCGTGAGAGTGTAGCGGAGCTTGCCGGAAGATGTGGTGAAGCGGCGGGGTGAGGTCATCGGGAGTGCGGCCGCCGGCCATGAAAGCATGGTTCGGTGGGCACCGGGTCGTAACCGCCATGGCACCACGGGTGGCAGCGGCAGATGCGTCGAACGGCGAGCCAGCTGCCGCACAGCCCGCCGTGGGTTTCAAGCGCTTCGATCGCATAGGCCGAGCAACTGGGCGTGAAGCGGCAGTTGTAGCCCAGCCAGGGGCTGATGAAGTAGCGGTAGAAACGTATGGGCGCAATGAGCAGCTTGCGGATCATTGGCGGCTCCGGTCGAGCAGGGTCTCGATCTCGTCGCGCACCCGGGTCTTGAGTTCACGCAGCGAGCAGGGCTCGATGCGGGTGTGCAGCCGGAACACCAGATCGCGTGGCGGCAGTTCGTGACGACGCTGCCGGAAGCATTCGCGGATGACGCGTTTGATGGTGTTGCGCGAGACGGCCAGCGGCGCCATTCGCTTGGCGATCACCATGCCCAGGCGCGGCCCTGTGGCGGGGTCGTTCGGTGTTCCACGCGGTGTGGAAACGACGAACATAGGGCCTCGTGCCAGGTGCTTTCCCCTGAGTGCCGCTGCAAATTCCGAGGGTCGGTGCAGGCGGGCCGCAGGGGGGAAAGAGGCTCGCTTGGGCACGGGAACGCCAGCGCTGGCTGGCTTCGTGGTGCGTGTCGGGCTCAGACGGCCAGACGTTTGCGACCCTTGGCGCGGCGCGCATTGATGACGGCGCGACCGCCACGGGTCTTCATGCGGACACGAAAGCCGTGAGTGCGCTTGCGACGGGTGACGGAAGGTTGGAAAGTGCGTTTCATGACGGATCCGGTAAAAGAAAAGAGCAGAAATCTCGAAAAGCCCACCATTTCATCAAATTTATGCCGTTTCGTCAAACACTTGGGGTGGCTGCCAATGGGCATCCGTGTCCGCCCTGTGGATAACTAGGGCGCCGACGGGGTAGAATCGAGGTTTACTGAAGTGGCCGACAATGAAAGATTTCTGGCAGGCCTGTGTCCAGAAACTGGAGCAGGAACTACCTCCCCAACAGATCAGCGCGTGGATACGACCCTTGGTACCCCTGGCATTCGACGAAGATCAGGGCGTGCTGCGCGTGTCTGCGCCCAATCGGTTCAAGCTCGATTGGGTGCGCAAGAATTTTTCCCATCAAATTGAAACCCTGGCGAGCGACTGGTTCTCGCGCCCGGTGCAGGTGGCGTTCGAGCTGCCGCCCGGTGGCAGCGGCCGCCCCGCGCCGCACGTGCCGCGTGCCGGCGGCGCAGCCGTGGCTGCCGGTGCCGCCGTACAGGCACCGACCCAGGCCGTGGCGCCCGCTGCTGCAGCAGCCGCAGCAGCGTCGGCCGCCACGCCCCCCGGTTCGGCAGCGGCCTCGGCTGCGGCCGAAGCCCTGCACGACCGCTCGCGCCTGAATGCCGAGCTCACGTTCGACAACTTCGTCACCGGCAAGGCAAACCAGCTTGCGCGTGCGGCCGCCCTGCAAGTGGCCGAGAACCCGGGCGTGTCGTACAACCCCTTGTTCCTGTACGGGGGGGTGGGCCTGGGCAAGACTCACCTCATTCACGCCATCGGCAATTCGCTGCTGGCCTCGGGCAAGGGTGCCCGCGTGCGCTACGTGCACGCCGACCAGTACGTGTCCGACGTGGTCAAGGCGTACCAGCGCAAGGCGTTCGACGAGTTCAAGCGCTACTATCATTCGCTCGATCTGCTGCTCATCGACGACATTCAGTTCTTCGCCGGCAAGAACCGCACGCAGGAAGAGTTCTTCTATGCGTTCGAGGCCATGGTGGCCCAGCGCAAGCAGATCATCATCACGTCCGACACCTACCCGAAGGAACTATCGAACATCGACAGCCGGCTGATCTCGCGCTTCGATTCGGGGCTCACCGTGGCGATCGAGCCGCCCGAGCTCGAAATGCGCGTGGCGATTCTGCTGCGCAAGTCCGAAAACGAAGGCATCACCATGCCCGAGGAAGTGGCCTTCTTCATTGCCAAGCATCTGCGCAGCAACGTGCGCGAGCTGGAAGGGGCGCTGCGCAAGGTTTCAGCCTACGCACGCTTTCATGGCAAGGAAGTGCTGACGGTCGACGTGTGCAAAGAGGCGCTCAAAGACCTGCTTTCGGTGTCGAACGGGCAGATCACGGTCGAGAACATCCAGAAGACGGTGGCCGACTACTACAAGATCAAGGTGGCCGACATGTATTCGCGCCGCCGGCCCGCCAACATTGCGCTGCCGCGGCAAATCGCCATGTATCTGGCCAAGGAACTGACGCAGAAGAGCCTGCCCGAGATCGGCGACCTGTTCGGCGGGCGGGATCACACCACCGTATTGCATGCGGTGCGTAAAATCTCCGAGGCCCGGCTCAAGCAGCCCGAGCTCAATCACGCCCTACACGTACTCGAACAAACCTTAAAAGGATAATCATGCAACTCGTACAAGCGACTCGCGACGCCTTGCTCAAGCCGTTGACCACCGTGGCCGGGATCGTTGAACGCCGGAATACGATGCCGATACTTGCGAATATCCTCATGCGCAAGCAGGGCCAGGCCGTCGAGTTCATTGCCACCGACCTCGAGGTGCAGATCACCACGCACGCCCAGTTCGGCGTGGGAGACGAGGCCGCCGCCACGACTGTCGCCGCGCGCAAGTTGCTTGATATTCTGCGGGCCCTGCCCGACACGGGCGAGGTCAAGCTCGCCGTGCAGGGCGGGCGCCTTTCCGTTCAGGCGGGCAAAAGCCGGTTCGCCCTGCAGACGCTCGACGCCGCCGAGTACCCCGTGCTGGCGGTGCCTGATCAATGGGACGTGTCGTTCTCGATGCCGCAAAAGGCGCTCAAGCACCTGTTCAACCAGGTGTATTTCGCCATGGCGCACCAGGAAATCCGCTATTACCTCAACGGGCTGCTGTTCGTGTTCGAGCCCGGTGCCGTGCGTGCGGTGGCCACCGACGGGCACCGCCTGGCGCACAGCGGCACGGCCGTCGAAGGCATCGAGGCGCGCCACGACGTGATCGTGCCGCGCAAAACCGTGCTGGAAATGCAGCGCCTGCTGTCGGAATCCGACGACCCCGTGCAGGTCGACGTGTCCTCCACCCAGATCCGCTTCCGCTTCGACGACGTCGAACTCATTTCCAAGCTGGTCGAGGGCAAGTTCCCCGACTACACCCGCGTGATTCCCACAGACTATACGCGGCACTTCCTTGTAAACCGCGAAGCCCTGCAGGGCAGCCTGCAGCGCGCGGCCATTCTTACCACCGACAAGCTCAAGGGCGTGCGTCTGCAGCTTTCCGAGAACCTGCTGCGCATTTCGTCTTCCAACGCCGAACAGGAAGAGGCGGTCGAGGAAATCGATATCGATTACGGTCATGAGCCGCTCGACGTGGGCTTCAATGTCAGCTATTTGCTCGATGTGCTGGCCAATGTGAAGACCGAGTCGCTGCGCTGGTCGGTAAAACCCGATGTCAGTGCGTCAGCCCTCATTACCACGCCCGATGACGATGAGTTCAAATACGTCGTCATGCCGATGCGCATCTGAACGCGAGTCTGACACTTCTACACCCGGAAAACTATGTCTGATCAAATTCAAAATTCTGCCGTGCCCGAGTACGGCGCCGAATCCATCAAAATGCTCAAGGGCCTCGAGGCCGTGCGCAAGCGCCCGGGCATGTATATCGGCGACACGTCCGACGGCACCGGTCTGCATCACATGGTTTTCGAGGTGGTCGACAACGCGATCGACGAGGCGCTGGCCGGCTACTGCGACGATATCGTGGTGACCATTCATGCCGACAACAGCATTTCGGTCAGCGACAACGGGCGGGGCATTCCCACCGAAATCCATAAAGACGACGAGTTCGGGCGCAGCGCGGCCGAGATCGTCATGACCGAGCTGCATGCGGGCGGCAAGTTCGACCACAATTCCTACAAGGTGTCGGGCGGCCTGCACGGCGTGGGCGTGTCGTGTGTGAACGCGCTGTCGGAATGGTTGCGGCTCAGCATCCGCCGTAACGGCAAGCTGCACGAAATGGAATTTCGCCGCGGCGAACGCGTGGCCCCCTTGGCCGTGACCGGCGAGGCCGACACCACGGGCACCACGGTGCACTTCCTGGCCGATTCCGAGATCTTCGACGATATCGACTACCACTACGACATTCTGGCCAAGCGCCTGCGCGAGCTTTCGTTCCTGAACAACGGGGTCAAGGTGCGCCTGGTCGACGAGCGCCAGGGCAAGGAAGAAGACTTTGCGTTCCTGGGCGGGGTGAAAGGCTTCGTTCAGTACATCAACCGTAGCAAGACCGTGCTGCACAACAACGTGTTCGCGGTGTCCACCACGTCAACGGTGGGCGATGCCGTAATCGGTGTCGACGTGGCCATGCAGTGGAACGACGGCTACAGCGAAACCGTGCTGTGCTTCACCAACAATATTCCGCAGCGCGACGGTGGCACGCACCTTACCGGCCTGCGCGCGGCCATGACGCGTGTGCTGAACAAGTACATTGCCGATAACGAACTGGCCAAGAAAGCCAAGGTCGACACTACCGGCGACGACATGCGCGAAGGGCTGGTGTGCGTGCTGTCGGTGAAAGTGCCCGAGCCCAAGTTCAGCAGCCAGACCAAAGACAAGCTGGTTTCCAGCGAGGTGCGCCCAGCGGTGGAAGAGGCGGTGGCCCGTACGCTGGAAACCTGGCTGCTCGAAAACCCCAACGACGCCAAGGCGCTGTGCAACAAGATCATCGAAGCGGCCCGTGCCCGCGATGCCGCGCGCCGCGCCCGCGAGATGACGCGCCGCAAAAGTGTGCTGGAAGGAGCCGGCCTGCCCGGCAAGCTGGCCGACTGCCAGGAAAAAGACCCGGCGCTGTGCGAGCTGTATATCGTCGAGGGCGACTCGGCCGGTGGCTCGGCCAAGCAGGGCCGCGACCGCAAGTTCCAGGCCATTCTGCCGCTGCGCGGCAAGGTACTGAACGTCGAGAAGGCGCGCTTCGACCGCCTGATCGCCAGCGAACAGATCACCACCCTGATCACCGCACTGGGTACCAGCATCGGCCCCGATTTCAACATCGACAAGCTGCGCTACCACCGCATCATCATCATGACCGACGCCGACGTCGACGGCGCACACATTCGCACGTTGCTGCTGACGCTGTTCTACCGTCAGATGCCGGAACTCATCGAACGCGGCCACATCTATATTGCGCAGCCGCCGCTGTACAAGGTGAAGGTGGGCCGCGAGGAACGCTACCTGAAAGACGACGCGGAAGAGGCCCAGTTCATGCTGCAGCTGGCGCTGAAAGACGCCGCGCTGGTGCCATCGGAAGGCGCTGCGCCCCTGGAAGGCGAAACGCTGGCCGATCTGGCCCGCCAGTACGTGCTGGCCGACAGCATCATCAACCGCCTGTCGCGCTACCTCGATGAAGAGGCGTTGTCGGCCATTGCCGAAGGCGTCACCTTCGACCTCGACACCGAGGAATCGGCCCGCGCATCGGCCGAGGCACTGCAGGCCGCGCTGCATGATCCGGCCGACCCGGCCGGGGTCAAGGTGATCGTGGAAGCAAACGAGGCGGGCGATGCCTGGCGCCTGGTGGTGCAGCGCATGCACCATGGCAATATCCGCGTCAGCGTGTTCGACCGCGCCTTCGTTCGCGGCGCCGATTACGCGGTGCTGGCCAAGGCGGGCGCCACCTTCACCGGGCTGCTGGGCGAGGGGGCCGTTGTCATGCGCGGCGAAGGCGACCGCCGCAAGGAAAAGCCGGTGAGCGACTTCCGCGAGGCGATGCAATGGCTGCGTTCAGAGGCCGAGCGCAGCGTCAGCAAGCAGCGCTACAAGGGCCTGGGCGAAATGAACCCCGAGCAGCTGTGGGAAACCACCATGAACCCCGAGGTGCGCCGCCTGCTGCGCGTGCAGATCGAAGACGCCATCGCCGCCGACGAGATCTTCACCACGCTGATGGGCGACAACGTGGAACCGCGCCGCGCGTTTATCGAGGAACACGCGCTGCAGGCGGGGAATATTGACGTTTGAGGGTGATGTGGCTGCTCATTGAGCCGTTCGTCAACCTTTTCCCAGGATAGAAACGACCAACGGCGGGCTACCCTCCAAGAGGGCTGTGCCCCGCCTGCCCGAGGTCACTTTATAAGAAATGCCAGGTCCCTCTGCTATGCCGTGCTTGCGGACGGCGAATTCGGCAGAAGGGCGTGGATATACGGATCGGGTTAGATATAGCCGGGTCGATTCAAGCCGGGCATATTCGTTCTCGCATTCAGATCACTGCAAGCTTGCCAGGGTATGCGAAGCCGTGATGGACGGCTAATATCACTGGTGTGTAAGCAAATATGAATTTGGAATGCCGGGAACCCGCAAGATACTGCTCGCCGTCAGCGGCATGTCGCCGCAGATCATCACTGAAACTCTGTATGCCCTCATTCATGCAGGTTGGGTGCCCGATGAAATTCGTCTGGTAACCACAGAGCGAGGGCGCCAAAATGCCGTGCTTCAGCTGCTGGAAGGTGAACGCTTCTTCCATCGGTTGCTACACGATTATTCCGTGTCGAAGCCGATTGAGTTTACCGAGCAAAGCATCACGGTAATACGCGATGCAGAAGGGCTGCCTTTAAGCGATCTGCGCACGCCATACGATAACGAAGCTGCAGCGGACTGCATTTGCGATGTGGTGCGTGAACTCACGTGCGATGACAATGTGGCGCTACATGTCTCGCTCGCTGGCGGCCGCAAAACAATGGGGTTTTACGCAGGCTATGCCCTGTCGTTGTTCGGCCGGGCTCAGGACAGCCTCAGTCATGTGCTCGTGAGTGAGCGCTACGAGTCGAATCCGCATTTCTTTTACCCGACCCCCGAGCGACGTGTGATTCACGCGCTCGATGGCACCCCTCTTGATACGCAC
>Ga0079223_10000507_pt1 | contig 20094 bp, 15 predicted proteins | sample Stecom2011_FD_75072 | JGI IMG/M metagenome (GOLD analysis project Ga0079223, IMG submission 75072) | Agricultural soil microbial communities from Utah to study Nitrogen management - Steer compost 2011 | ecosystem: Environmental > Terrestrial > Soil > Agricultural land | place: USA: Utah...
AAGTTATGTCTGGAATTGTTGGAGTTTATTACAGAGGGGGATGTGCACGTAGAGGCCGTACAAGTGTGGGCCGTAAATTAGTAAAAAAGATGCTGGAGAAGATTAGACACCGGGGGATTGGCGGACAGAGGATCATCGAGACAGAAAAGGGCGCTATGGGAGTGGTTTATCGAAAATCCGGAAAGGCTCCTTTCATAAATAGATCAGAGTTGTCTGTGGTATGGGACGGTCGTTTTTCCGGGGATCTGCAGACTGTGCAAGCACAGTCCCCCTTGGCTTTAGCGGCGATGGATAAGGAAGGAATTTTTTTAATCCGAGACGGACTGGGAATCTCCCCCCTTTATTATGGGGAAATTCATGGCGCAATCGTCTTTGCTTCTGAAATCAAAGGGCTCTTAGAGATTGCCGAGGAAATTAAAGAATTTCCTCCCGGGCATAAATATCTTTCCGGCCAAGGTTTTACCAAATACTATCGACTAAAGGAGGTTTCTCCATGGCCGCTGCAGGCGCGGGAAGCCGCTTCCGATCTTCGAGTGGCATTAGAAACCGCGGTGGAGGACAATATTCAAGGTTGGGGTGAGCTTGGATCGTTACTTTCCGGAGGACTTGATTCCAGTGCCATGGCGGCTTTGGCTCGGGAGAAAGTAGATAAACTTCACACCTTTTCCTCAGGGTTGGAGGGCGCGCCTGATCTGGAGTTTGCCAGGGAGGTGGCGGACCATATCGGTTCTATACATCATGAAGGGGTTTATTCCTTTGCTGATTTACTAGCGGCCTTACCGGATGTAGTCTACCACTTGGAGTCTTTTGATGCCCTCTTAATTCGTTCCACCCTCACCAATTATTTAGTGGCGAAGTTGGCTGCAGATTATGTCCCGGCAGTACTTTCCGGTGAAGGAGGGGATGAATTGTTCGCCGGTTATTCATACCTGAAGGATTTGGAACCACAGGATTTAAGCGGTGAATTAATTGAGATCACTAACCGTTTACATAATACAGCCCTGCAGCGGGTTGACCGTTCTGTGGCCGCCCATGGGACTAGAGCCTGTGTGGGGTTTCTTGCTCCACAGGTAGTAAAATTAGCGGTGCGGATTCCTGTTGAGTATAAGCTATACCGGGAAGAGGACGCAGATCCCATCGAAAAATGGGTACTGAGAAAAGCGGTGGAGGATCTACTGCCCGAACGGGTTCTGTGGCGGCCAAAAGCTAAATTTTGGGAAGGCGCCGGTGTGGAGGATCATTTATCGGCCTATGCTGAAGAAAAGATCAGTGATGGTGATTTTGTCAAAGAAAGAGCCCTGCCAGACGGTTCTCTCCTGAATACCAAAGAAGAATTGATGTATTACCGGATCTTCAAAGAACACTTCGGGGAACTCTCCGACCTGACTTTTGTAGGGCGAACCAAAGGCGCGCCCAAAGAGGAGGATTTTAAACATTAAAAAATTTGGTAGAAAAAACAGGCAAAGCAGGTTAGAATAAGAGGGGAGGGCCTCTACCGGCCTTTCCCTTGTTTTTTATTTTATAAGGTATGAGTAGCGATCTCAGATATCAAGATATCATCATGAAGACATGAGCACAAAGAAGTCATGGGTGATCTGGATGAAGGGGAGAGGGATGAAATAATGAAATTACCCCAAGAATTTGTCGAGCGGATGCAGGGCTTAATGGAGGAAGAGGAGTATTCTGGGTTTATTAAGGCCTTAAAGGCCAAGGTGCGTATACACAGTCTGCGGGTTAACACGCTAAAAATAAGTGTTGAGGATTTTTTAGTATCCTTCCCCTATGAACTGGAAAGTGTTCCCTGGTGCAGGCAGGGATTTTATTTGCCGAAAGGACTGAAGGCCTCCAGGCATCCTTATTATTACGCAGGACTTTATTATCTCCAAGATCCCAGTGCGATGCTGCCCGGCGTGGTTTTGACGCCGACTTCCGGAGAACGGATCCTGGATCTGTGCGCTGCGCCCGGGGGAAAGTCCACGCAGATCGCAGCGGCCATGGGAGGAAAAGGGCTTTTAGTCTTGAATGATATCAACCCCAAAAGAACTAAGGCGTTAATTAAGAACGTGGAAAATTTCGGTGTGCGTAACGCGGTTATTACCAATAATGACCCGGGGGATTTGGCCGATTTGTTCCCAGCCTATTTTGATCGGGTTTTGATTGACGCCCCTTGTTCCGGGGAGGGAATGTTTCGCCGGGAGGCCCGTTTGACTACGGCTTGGCGACGTAACTTTCACCCTACGTGTTGTGTGCCGCAACAGCGGGCTCTCTTGGACTCCGCCGCACAGATGGTGGCTCCTGGCGGTCGGTTGGTCTATTCCACCTGCACTTTTTCACCGGAAGAGAACGAAGGACAGGTGAGTGAGTTTTTAAAGCGTCATCCTGATTTTTATCTGCTTCCCTTATCCGGCATCCAAGGAATCAGTCCGGGGCGGGGAGAGTGGAGCGGCGATCGGCGCCTTGATCAGGTGGGACGGATCTGGCCGCATCTTACGCGGGGAGAGGGACAGTTCGCCGCTGTTTTTGAACGGGAAGACCGGCGCGGAGTGGAAAAAAAGACGGATCCGGCGCGAAGCCCTTTTTTTGCTCAAGGTCTGAATAAACAGGAGATTATCCCGTTTATGGATTTCTGCGCGGAGGTGGGAATCGAAATTCAGGAGGGGCGTTTTTATACTTCCGGGGAAGAATTACTTTTGCTCCCGGAGGAATTACCGGATCTGTCCGGACTGAACGTGATTCGTTGCGGATTGCTACTGGGTAAACTACGGTCCGGACGTTTTGTGCCCTCTCAAGCCTTGGCTTTAGCCCTCAATAAAGAAACGGGCCACAGAAGACTGGAACTTCCCAGTGACAGTTGGGAAGTACTTAAGTATTTACGGGGAGAAACCTTGCTTTTGGATGAGAGAATTCTCCCGGAAAAAGGCTGGATTCTGGTGACGACAGATGGTTTTCCCCTAGGTTGGGCTAAACGACTGGGGGGATTAATCAAGAATAATTATCCCGCGGCTTGGCGGATGCTCTGAAAACGCTGGTTCTTCAAAGAATGAGATTTCGAAAAGTAACTGGCGGCGGGGGGGTGACCATACTGATGGCGGACCTAATGCGTCTTGATAGATATCTTTCCCAGATGAGGGTAGGTTCCAGGAAAGAGGTTAGATTGTTGGTACGCTCCGGAAGGGTAAGAATAAACGGCGTTGTGACTAAGGAGAGCGCTACTAAGGTGCAACCAAAGGGGCAGATAATTACCGTGGACGAGCAGGAGATTAAATACATGGAGTTCATTTATTTAATGCTGAATAAGCCTGACGGGTATCTCTCGACAACCAGAGACCGCAGGGGAAGAACCGTGCTTGACCTCTTGCCTGCCGAGTGGGAGGGATGGGATCTCTTTCCCGTAGGCAGACTGGATAAGGATACGGAAGGGCTTTTGCTTTTAACCAATGACGGCCCACTGGCCCATCGGTTGTTGGCCCCTAAGTCTCATGTGCCAAAGCTTTATTATGTGCAGATTAAAGGAAAAATCAGCCGGGAGGAGATTGGTAGGTTGGAAGTTGGGTTAAGACTTACAGACGGATATATAACCAAGCCCGCTTTGGTTCGAATTTTGCACAATGCCACACAAACCGATGCTCTCTCCGAGGTGGAGTTGACCATCTATGAAGGGAAGTTTCACCAGGTGAAGCGAATGTTTACCGTTTTAGGAAAGGAAGTTGTCTACCTAAAGAGACTGGCCATGGGAGATTTAAAACTGGATCCGGACTTAAAGAAAGGAGAGGTTCGGGAACTAACAGAGGAAGAAGTGAAGCTTTTAAAATAGTTAAAAATAATCAACATGTTTCAAGGAGGAATGCAGAATGAGCGCACAGGCCCAACAGGCCCAAGTTTTTTTTGTAGCGCTGGCGGACGGAGCCGGGGAAGAAGCTGTTCTAGCCGGACTTAAGAAGCTTTTCGGTCGCGCCGGTATATCAAAGGTGGTCGACCCCGGAGATTTGGTTGGGATCAAATTACATGTTGGAGAGGAGCACAATACAACACACGTTTCTCCCGCCCTAATTCGAGAACTGGTGACAGAGGTTAAAAAAGTGCGCGGATTGCCCTTTCTGGTTGAAACCTCCACCCTGTATAGGGGAGAGCGGGAAAACGCTGTCAAACACCTTTTGCATGGACATAAACATGGCTTCGGCATTGAGCGGGTCGGGGCCCCGATGATCATGGCTGATGGCCTGCTAGGCGATAGCGAGCTTGAGGTAGAAATTAATGGTGAGTTAAACAAGAGCGTCATGATTGCCAGAGAGGCAATGACAGCCGATGCCCTGATCGCGGTCTCCCACCCGACCGGACATTTAGGAACCGGCCTAGGCGCTTGTATAAAAAATCTCGGAATGGGTTTGGCCAGTAGAAAAGGGAAGATGAGACAACACTCACAGATGAACCCGCGAGTGAAAGCCGATCATTGTCGATTTTGCAAAAAATGCATGCAGTGGTGTCCGCAGGAGGCCATTACGGAAGTAAAGGGGAAGGCCTATATTAATGAGGAACGCTGTTTCGGGTGTGGAGAATGCCTGGCGGTCTGTGGTTTTGGCGCCATTAAATACGATTGGAACCAGGAGTCGGCAGTGTTGCAAAAGAATATGGCGGAACACGCCTATGGAGTGGTAAAAAATAAGCAGGGTAAGTGTTTCTTCCTCAATGTACTGATTAATATGACGAAAGACTGTGATTGTTTAGATGCCAACCAAAAGAAGTTCTTGCCGGATCTGGGAATATTGGCCTCCACAGACCCGGTAGCCATTGATCTGGCCACTTTGGATTTGACGGCCAGACTAAACGGTAAGAACCTGGCACAATTGGCTCACCCTCGATTGGATCCTATGGTCCAACTAAGACATGCCGCTGATCTGGGCTTAGGTGGGCTTAAGTACGATTTGATTGAAGTGTAAAGAAATAATTAAAAGTAAAGCTCTGTGTAAATTAATTAAGAAGGCGCTGATTTCACTGGAAACTGCAGCCTTCTTTTTATTTGAGGTTTAGAGCTTATGCAAAAAAGCTGAACTAGTAAAGGTACTCACCTCAATTGGTGGTGGCAAGAAAGACAAATCGAAGAAACCCCGGGTAGATAAAGGAACAGAAGAGAAAACAAAACACTACGCAGATTTGTCTTAATTATTAACATATAAACCATATTTGTTTTTTTCTCATGTTTAAAAGGATTTTTATGAATGTTTGGCGAATTCTTATTAAATTTTGAACCGGGTGGGTTCGATCTATTAAATTTCTAAGGGAGGGTTAATTTTTGAATTCACTAGTCTTAGCGGTTTTATCCTTCTTAGGCTTCATTTTAGCCTATCATACGTATGGAAGGTTCCTGGGGAAGAAACTTTTTAACCTGGCCGTGGGAAATGTCACACCCGCGGTACAAAAAAATGACGGGATGGATTATGTTCCCACCAAGAAAGAGATTTTATTTGGGCACCACTTCACCTCAATTGCCGGAACCGGTCCCATTGTCGGCCCGGCCATCGGAGTGATTTGGGGATGGCTACCCGCTGTAATCTGGGTGGTCCTAGGCTCTATCTTTATGGGGGCTGTTCATGATCTGGGCGCCCTGGTCATCTCCGCCAGAAAAGAAGGGAAATCCATCGGCGAGATCACCGGAGACATCGTTAGTCCCACCTGTCGCACGCTTTTCTTGTTGGTCATCTTCTTCACACTCTTGATCGTGGTGGCGATTTTTGCCATGATCATGGGAATACTTTTTAGCGATTTTCCGCAGTCAGTATTTGCGGTGTGGATGGAGCTTCCCATCGCCGTCGTCCTGGGCTGGCTGGTTTATAAGAAGAAAGGGAATGTAACTATACTGACTATTCTGGCGGTTGTTCTGATGTATGTGACAATTTATATCGGTACTTTTATACCGTTCAGTATTCCGGGTTTCATTGGAGGTTCCCCTGTTTTAACCTGGGTAGTTATTTTACTTATTTACGGTTACATCGCTTCGGTGCTTCCTGTGCAGACCCTATTGCAGCCACGGGACTATATCAACGCTCATGAGTTGCTGATCGCCATGGTCTTGCTCTGCGGGGGTTTGATTGTGGGTCGGCCGGAAATTGCCGCTCCTGTAGTTCAGTTAAATCCCAGCGGAGCGCCGCCGCTCTTTCCCTTCATTTTTATCACGATTGCCTGCGGAGCAATTTCCGGATTTCATAGTTTGGTTTCGTCCGGAACCTCTTCCAAACAGATTGCTTCCGAAAAGGACATGCGCTTAATTGGTTACGGCGGGATGCTCTTGGAAGGGGCCTTGGCTATATTGGTTATTCTGGCCTGTACAGCCGGTTTGGGTTCAAGTTCGGCTTGGACCGCGCATTACGCGGACTGGGCGGCAGCCAACGGGCTGGGCGCAAAGGTTGGGGCTTTCGTTACCGGTGGGGCCAATATCTTATCAAACATTGGCATACCCCTGGTTTTCGCCCAAACCTTGTTGGCCGTCTTTGTGGTGAGTTTTGCCGGAACAACTATTGATACGGCTACGCGTATTCAAAGGTACGTGGTACAGGAATTGGCTGAGGACTTTAAACTTAAACCGTTGGTGAATAAATATGCTGCTACAGCGGTAGTGGTCATCGCCGCGTTCCTGCTGGCCTCGGCGCAACCGGGGGGGAGCGGAGCCATGCTCCTGTGGCCGCTCTTTGGGGCGACAAACCAACTGCTGGCCGGACTTGCCCTTTTGGTGATCAGTATATACCTGCGGAAATCGGGTAAACCCATGGTTTATACTTTAATCCCCATGATTTTTATGATTATTATGACTGGATGGGGAATGGTTCTTAATATGATCGGTTTCTATCAGACCGGCAACTGGCTGCTTTTCGGGATAGATTTCGTCATTTTTGCGCTTGAGATCTGGATGATTATTGAATGTGTCAGTACAATCGGCAAGAGCCGCAAAACAGAGCTGCCTTCGTCAGCGCAAGCGTAGGCGAAATTTTCTTAAAATAAGCTCACACCTAAACAAACAGGCCCTCCTACGATCCTCGATTGTAGGAGGGCTTATAAATTTTTCTTATTTGTACGTACTCGACATATTCGTTAATACCAAGAGACTAAACTAGACAGTGAGTTTGGCAAATAGTATACTTGTATGGAAACCTATTTTCAGTGCTATAAAGGTTTATTACTCTTTTTTTGTGTGGAATGAGAATTTTTGCAACCCGCTAGAGATGATAATAACTTGGTTATTCATGGAGGTAGTGTGATGATTTGTCCCCATTGTCAAGTCAGACTGGAAGAGGACGCCATTTTCTGTCATTGGTGCGGAGGAAAGATCGATTCAGATGAAGCGCGCAGGCAGGAAGAGGAAAAAGCAGCCCTGGCCAGACAAGCGCAAGCCCAAGTCCAGAAGGTGGTCGGTAACCGCTATTATCAGCTTGTCTTTAGTTTTTTTGAAGCCCATGGCGGAAAATTTATTCTCTCCTGGAACTGGCCGGCTTTTCTCTTCGGAGTCCTTTGGTATTTATTTAAAGGTATGTGGGCCAAGGCGCTTTTAATGTTTTTACTGGGTTTACTTTTCGGCGGTGAAATCGCGCCGCTTTTATGGTTATATGCAGGGCTCTGCGGTAATTGGGATTATTATTTGCTCAAAGTTAAAAAGACCCAATTTTGGGTGTGACGTTTACCTGAATCCGGAGAAGCAACTGAGTAGTATACAATAACTGTAGCTAAGAGTTGACCTGTATGCACCTAGAACCCGCTATAGGTTAGGAACGTGAATTAAGATTAATTCTCTTTATCAGCGCAGGCCGTAGGTTTTGTTCACATTTTGTGTAAAGATAATACCGTTACCCGGTTCGTCGATTTGTATTTTTTCACGGACGGTGGAAACAATTGATTCGGTTAGTTTTTTTTCGCACAGGACTAAGACAATCTCTTTTTCCGGTTCGATTTCCATGGCAAATAGTTTATTTGTCTCATGGATTCCGGAACCTCGGGCGTTGATGATCGTTCCCCCGCGGGCGCCGGCCTGAGTGGCGGCGTCGATCACATTTTCCGCTTTTCCTTTATCCACCACAACAAAAATGGCATCATGCATAGGATTCTCCACACCTCCGCTTTTCTTAAACTTCGTGTAGCTATAGTTTCCGGACCCTAAGAAATTATCCACCGGGATACTGAAGGCGATACCGTGATGGGGTTTATTGAATATAAATTCCTTGTTTAAGGCTTCCAGAGCTGAACAGGCTTTTGTTTTTTCAGAGACCATGATCACAAGCTCTTTTCGGATTTCCGCCAAGTCCAGGAGTTCTAAAAGCCGGTTCTTGCTTGTGCCTTTTCCCAAAAAAACTGTTGCCCCTGTTATTCCTTGTTGTTTGGCGATTTTTATAACCTTGCTTCCTAAGCCGAAATTGACGATTACATAGAGGAGTTCGAACTTATTTAGCTTAGGGCTGTTCTCCACCAACTTTTATTCCTCCTTTGACGGATTTTATTTTAAAGATGAGTCCTAAGGTTTGCAAAGCAATTAAGGGGGTCAGCGCCACCATGGCGATTACACCGAAACCATCGATTAGTACATGGGCGCCTTCGATGGCTTCGGCAGCCCCTTGGGCAAAGGCTAAAATGAAGGTGGCGGTCATCGGCCCCGAGGCTACACCTCCGGAGTCAAAGGCGATTCCTACAAATAATTTTGGTGTAAAGTAAGTCAGAACGATCGAGATAATATATCCGAGTAAGAGGTAATGCCAAAGTTGGATTTGGGGAACAGCAATTTTAAGCATGGCCAAAGCCACGGCAAAACCAACTCCTAAAGAAAGGGCGAAGACTACCACTTTTCTTTTAACGTAGCCACTGGTGACTTCTTCAATCTGCTGTGTCAGGACATAAACGGCGGGTTCGGCCAATATGGTGACGAGCCCTAAAGCAAAACCCACCACTACAACTAATGGTTGGCTCTTGGTGGCAAGGTCATGACCTACCACACTACCTACCTCCATGAAACCGGCGTTTACACCGGTTAGGAAAGAGATTAAGCCGATGAAGGTATAGATGAATCCTTTGACGACTCTACGCACGGCTTTTTTCTGTAATTTAAATGATATTTTCTGGAAGACCAGAAAAATCAGGACTAATGGTAAAAGGGCCAAAAAGACTTCTTTTGCGATGGCAGGCATTTTTTGCAGAAATGGACTGATGATCCTGGTTGATTCAGCCACATGATGCTCTAGATTTCCGGTAAGAGACTTTGTTTCAGAAAAGACGCTCATCACCATGACCGCAATGATGGCGCCGGTGGAGACGATTCCCACCAAACCGAAACTGTCTTTCTCCGAGGCTTTACTGTCTTTCTTCAACGCGGAGATTCCTAAGGACAGAGACAAAATAAACGGGACGGTCATGGCGCCGGTGGTGGCGCCGGAGGCGTCAAAAGAGATGGCTAAAAACTCTGCAGAAGTAAAGAGGGCAAGCAGGAAAATTAGGGCATAGACTATTGTCAGGACTTTATATAGAGGAATATTATAGACTATTCGGACCAAACCAAAAGAGAGCATGATCCCGATGCCCACCGAGACGATTGTGACAATACTGACGCTGGAGATGAGTCCGGAGGTAACGGAATCAACTTGTCCCGCGAGAATATGTAGATCGGGTTCGGCGACAGAGATAAAGAACCCTAAAACTAGCCCGGCCACACTCACGACCAGGATTTTATTGGATTTTGCTAGAGTGGATCCCATTAAGGCTCCGATGGGATTAATCCCGAGGTCGACTCCGAATAAAAAAACCGATAACCCGAAGATGATCAATACAGCGCCGAGTAAAAACCGAATTAAGACAGAGGTCTCCAGCGGAGTCAGGGTAAAGTTCAAGATCAGCACAATAACGGTGATGGGTAATACCGCAAATAAAACCTCTTTAAATTTATCAAGCAGAATATTCAAGAAATAAGTCACTTCCTTATAGGACGGATCCAAAGATCACAGGTGATGATAGAAGTAGCTTGGTGGTTATCGATTTTAGATATTATGTTAAGGGTCTATAGAAAATATAGCATATTTCGGCTTAATAGGCAATGAAGCCTAGAGGGTGCGTTCAGGTAAGACCTGTTATGAACTTTGGGTGTAGGGCAGGCAACAATAGTGATTTTTAGAATAACCCACTCGTTAAGGGCGTAGCCATTTATTAGAAGAGAATTTTATGGGGTCTGGCAAAAGATGTAGCGTGCTTTAAACATGTGGCATTTTCATGAGGGTGTAACCCAGGGGAATTATCCTCCAAGGAAAGATTTCGCGGATAACAAAAAAATCCGGAAATCCGGATTTTAAAGGACTGGAGCTGGCGATGGGACTTGAACCCGCAACCTGCGGTTTACGATACCGCTGCTCTGCCAATTGAGCTACGCCAGCATCTGAAAGATCACACCAAAATGAAAATAAAATGGAGCGGGCGACGGGATTCGAACCCGCGGTCCTCAACTTAAGAAGCCGATGCTCTACCACTGAGCCACGCCCGCACATTAAGCATTGTTATTAAAGGCAAATAATATTTTACCCTTTTTCTCAGAGAAAATCAAGGGGGACGGGGTTGTTTTTTTTTGGAATCTATTTTCGGCAAGGGATTGAAAGCAGAGCAGAGAAGAGAAGAATACCAATTTGTTTAGGTATTAAGGTTAATTTTTTTTAAAACAAGAAGGATTATAGTGTCCGAAAAAGAACTAATAAAGCGGTTTGTGATCTTACCCGTTTCTATGAAGGTGATTAAGTTTATTGTCTATGGTTGTGGGTTGGGAGTGTTTATTATTATACCATTATTTGCAAATCATCACCCTCAACCCACAATTCTTCTTTTGTAGGTGAAAGGGGGTGTAAACGTGGCTCACAAGATTACTGACGACTGTATTAGTTGTGGAGTTTGTGCCTCTGAATGTCCTGTAGAGGCCATCAGTGAGGGTTCTGATAAATACGTCATCGACCCTGAATTATGTATCGATTGTGGGGCTTGCGCTGGAGTTTGTCCGCAAGAGGCAATTAAGCCTGAATAATTCATTATTCCCGCCGGGAGGCGGGTTTTTCATTTTTACAGCTTAAGCTAAAGGCGATGTGGAACAACGAAGTTTGCTTCATTTACCGCCTTTTCTTCTAAGTATTCAACGATTAATCGTCTAATCACTTCAGAAATAGTTCTTTGCTCATAGAAAGTGACATGTCGAAGCTTTTCATAAGTATCTTCCTCGATCCGGACATGCAGGTTTTTCTTTTTGGCCATAATAATACTCCCTAAAACAGTCTTGTTTTTATTATATCCAAGGATGAAGGGATTACCCGGGAAAGTAGTTTTATTTCCTTTTCTTCCTTGGGGGGCTTAGTCATGAGCTGCGGAACCAGGCGGAGTTAAAAATGCAGTCACTGCAGTTACTACAGTGACTGATCAAGGAGAACGAAAGGATATGGACTTTTGTCTTTTGAGAGAGATCTTGCTCACCTGGTTTCTTAAACCGCTGGTTACCGGTGGTTTTCGCCTCTTTTTTTAAGTTTTTTTGTATCAGGTCTACTTGCGTTTATAGCTCATTTTGTAAATTGTATAAAAATGAACTCAAAGCATCTTCAAGGGGAATAAAGATTAATTCCATTTTTAGGTTAGGTTGAATTAAAATCTCCGCGAATAAAACACTGTGGTCCGGTGAGTAAATCTTACTGGCAAGTCTTAGTGATCTGGCTAAACTGGGGACTGAGACCGGTGGAGTTAAGGACCAGCGAATCGGGATTTTTTCTTGTAGAGTGAACCAAAAGGTATTGATGAGCAGGTTCATGGTCTCTGTTAGAATTGATTCTTGAACGTTCTTGGTGAAGAAGGCTCTTTTGATTCCCCAGTTTTTCATCCCTAATCTGACCAACTCTGTTCCGGTCTCCCCAGGAAATCGAAGGTAGAGTTCACCTTTGATGTCTCCGAAAATTCGTGCGTGGGCGCCTTGCTCTACCGGGTTCATCTGTTCGATCTGTCTCATCAGCCAAGGGAAGGGAAGAAAAAAGAATCCGGATAGATCTGTTTTTAATTCTCGCAGATAAAAGAGGGACAGTTTTTCTCCGATTAGGTGAGCGCCTTTTCTGTAGAGAGATTCTAATTTAAATAAGGCATCCTTAGTTGGCTGATCGGTCTTGTTTTGTAAAGATTCTTCTACTAATACCAAGATGTTCACCTCGTTTTTGTAATTTATCTTCTTCAAATTTCTCAATTCCGCGGAGAATGGGGAAAATCCTTTCCAGAAAATGCTATTTTTTCAACGAATAGACACGTTTTTTTACGGCCTTCCATTACTGATATTTAGTTATATGGTAATTGTAGGAAATAGATAAAGTTGTAGAGTTGGTTTTAAATTTTAAACTTTATTTTTCTTTGTTTTCTTTACGTAACAGGCGGCGCAGGACTTTTCCCACAGAGTTACGGGGCAAAGCATCCACTAATTTAATCCGCGGCACTTTAAATTTAGAGAGGTGCTCGGAACAGAAGTGCCTTAACTCTTTTTCAGAAGTTGCCGCAGTTTCTTTGAGGGCGACATAGGCTTGGGGAACCTCTCCCCGCAAAGAATGGGGAACCCCGACTACGGCTACTTCGCGTACGGCCGGATGGGTATAGAGTAGATCCTCTATTTCTCGCGGGTAGATCTTTTCTCCACCCATGATAATCATGTCCTTTAGACGATCAGCTACATAAATATAGCCTTCTTCGTCCATGCGCACCAGATCACCGGTGTGGAGCCATCCATTATCCAAGACCAGTTCCGTTTCTTCCGGTTGCCGCCAGTAGCCTTGCATGACTTGAGGGCCTTTGACCAAGAGTTCCCCAACTTCACCGGTGTTGGTAATATCCTCTCCGGTCTGGGGGTTAATTATTTTAATGTCAGTATCGAAGAAAGGCACTCCGATACTGCCCACTTTCACCTGTCCGTATATGGGATTGACTGTGACCACTGGGGAGGCCTCAGAGAGACCGTAACCCTCGACCAGTTTCCCCCCGGTTACTTCTTCGAACTTTCTCTGGATGGATGGAGGTAAGGGCGCTGATCCGCTGACACAGGCTTTGATGGAACTCATATCATATTCTGAATCGCGCATGACTAAGGCCCCGTACATGGCGGGAACACCGTTGAATATGTTTGGTTTGTACTTGTCAATCACCCGCATTAATTCGTTAATCTCAAATTTTGGTAGAAGGAGAATAGTGGATCCGCTGAGCACCGGAGTATTCATACACGTGGTCAACCCGTAGATATGGAACAAGGGAATGACCGCAATGAACCTTCCGTCGCCATTATTGTAAACATTTTGCATCCATGTTCTGAACTGAAAGGCGTTGGCAACCAAGTTGCGATGGGTGAGAACCGCGCCTTTGGAACGTCCGGTTGTACCCCCGGTGTACTGTAGATTGGCGATGTGGTCCGGGAGAATTTTTATTTCGGGGTCAGTATCGGCTTGATTAAATAAAAATTCTTCCAGATTTCGAATGAAGGCAAAATTGCCTGTGGGAGTAGAAGAGCTACTGTTTGCCGAGAATATCTTATGGATATCTGTGACCAGGACCTTGAGATCAGCGAGAACAAGCTGGTTCAAAGCAGGGAACAGATCAGTGGAAGTGATGATTACTTTCAAGCCGCTGTCCTTGATAATAAAGGACAAGTCATCTCCGGAGAATAGGGGGTTGATGGAGACAGCAATTGCTCCGGCCCGTAGTATGCCATAATATCCCATGATGAACTGGGGACAATTGGGCAAATGAACACCCACCCGGTCTCCGGGATTTACACCCAATGCCACTAGAGCGTTGGCCATCCGGGAAGCAAGTGAGTTTAATTCCTGATATGACCAACTGTGATCCAGATAGACCATAGCCGGTTGATTCGGATAGGTATCGGTCGCGTTCTTTAAGAGATCGACCAGAGTTGACGAAGGATATTCTAAACTCCTCGGTAGGTTTTTTTCAAATTGATTAATCCATTTTTTCACGTTATTCTTCCCTCCTTGCTATTATTTTTGATTCTTTCGGGCAAAAAATGAATATTCCTGCATTTTTTTTGAAGGAGGTATTTAGGTGAAATACAGATATCTGGATATAGTGACCGGACTTTTTGTGGCGGTTCTCTTAATCTCCAATGTGGCCGCGACAAAAATAATCTCTCTGGGTCCGTTTAGCTTTGACGGAGGGACAATCCTTTTTCCCTTGTCGTATATATTCGGTGATATCCTTACCGAGGTTTACGGCTATCAAAGATCCAGGAGAGTTATTTGGACGGGTTTAGTGGCAAATTTACTAATGGCCGGATTTTTCGCGCTCATCGGGTGGCTTCCGGCTGATCCGGAATGGACCCATCAAGCAGCTTACAGAGTGATTTTACTGTATACTCCCAGGATTATAGCTGCCAGTGTAGTTGCGTATTTTGTGGGCGAGTTCGCCAATTCTATTGTTTTATCGAAAATGAAGATTCTCACGAGTGGCCGGAGTCTATGGCAACGGGCAATCGGTTCAACACTTATCGGGCAGTTGCTTGATACGGGAATCTTCATTATCATTGCCTTTTATGCCACTTTTTCTCTTTCCTTGCTATTAAGGATGTTTTTATCAAACTATCTATTTAAAATAGGTCTGGAGGTTTGTAATATGCCCCTTACCTATTTAGTGGTGAATAAGTTGAAGGTTCTGGAAAAAGTGGATGTATTTGATTACGGTGTAAATTATAACCCATTTCATTTGACTGCGGAGGAAGAAAAGGATAAAAAAAAGTAGAATGAAACATGTCGTAAATGTTTGAACTCGCCCAATTATGGCAATAATTTTAAATAGAACCATAATCCGGGAGGGTTTTTTATGCTACGTCGTTTTATTCTCAAGCTTTCCTTCTCATATCTTTTCTTATGTTTGTTCACTATGAACTATTCCGACTTGACCACGGGAGTTCCCATCGGTGAACACCCACTGGCTGAGGCCTGGAGTGCATTAGGCATACAAGCCGAGCAAGTTGGGGTTGAAGGATGGCGCAAAATTAGTAACGACTTTTATCCCTTGGACAAATTACAAAGAGTAGCTGGGGTTTACCAACGTAGATTAAGACTTAACGAAAGGGTTCCAAGCTTAAGAGGGGAAGAAGTCGGGTTTTCCTTTGTCAGTATAGACGGCGCTCTACCCCGAGACCGAACGAGAATCGTTCTTACTTTTCAGTCCGTGCAGACGGCGAACGGGGGAGGAGAAACCCATTGTGGGTTAATCGGGTATGCGGAACCACCAGCGGACTATAAGGATTTTATCCGTTGGTTCAAACACAAGGTGGAATGGGATAAAAATCATAATCCACTGGTCTTTACCATCCGAGGAGCCTGGCCAGGGCGGCTCAATGAAGAAGAAGCGGCAGTCTTGATGCAACAGGCTTTTACAAAAGTGCAGGCGGTTTCGGTCTTTGCAGAACCAGCCGGAGAAACCGGACGCTGGGCCGGTCTCTCCAGATACATTAAAGAAAGAGTGGGTAAAAACGGGAAAGAGGTTAATCTGGAATTTGCATATAGATATGACGGAATTGCTGAAACAACTTATATCTGTCTGGGTACCCCCTTTGTGCCCGCCGGATTTTAGTGGAATTTAAAGAAATTTTGGCAATGGGCAGGGATTTTTGTGTTCAATAGCTAATTATTTCCCAAACAAGTAACTCCGGAGCGGGGTTTGAAGTCCTAACCTTATCGCCCTGGATAGTTTGGGAGGTAAAGATGAGGAGTACAGGATTAATCCTTTTAATCACTATCGTAATTTGCCTAAGTTTAGCCCCTCCTGCTTCAGCCTATTTACAAGCTGGTTTGAATTGTAAAATCGGGGATCAGGGATTGGAACCGGCAGTTGTGAAAGGGAATTGGTGGATGACGGGTAATTGGGGGTTCGGCGTTGGATATGATTGGGAAATAGAGGAGCTTTATACCTCCATTATCTATAAGGAGCGGGTCGGTTCCTGGCTCACCCGTTATTACGGACTTGGACTAGGGGACCTTACTGCTGAGGAGCTGTCTTTGGGAGAAAATTTACAGATTAGTGCGGGACTGGAGGCGGATTTGAGTAAAGTTTTTCCCGGCTTCTCCACGGCTGTAGAACTCAGAGTCAATCCCAGTAGTTTGACGGGAACGTCCGGGGACGACAAGAAGTCTTCACCGTTCATTGGGTTATCATTAAATTATCGCTTTTTTGGATTAATGGGAGATGAAGACCTTTATTTATTGGCCAAGTTGATTACTGCCGAGGCTCAGGGGGAACCCTTCGAAGGCCAAGTGGCTGTGGGGGCTGTGGTTATGAACAGAGTGAAGAGTTCTATTTTCCCCAATACAATTCGTGAGGTCATTTATCAAAAAAATCAGTTCAGTTGCTTGCCGAAGCTGCCGCAGACTGTCCCTACTGAAAGTTGTCTGCAGGCGGCGGAAGTGGCGAAGAAGGGGAAAGACCCGTCAAAAGGCGCCCTTTATTACTACAATCCGCGCCTTTCCTCTTTGGAGGGGTTGAGGTTTTTTGCCACTGCCGATATAACGAAGACCGTGGAGATTGGGAATCATATTTTCTTTAAATAATCCCTACTTGCCACTTTGGTCCGGATAGTGTTTAAGCTGTTTTATATTACAAGGTAGTGGACGAGTGTAGAAAACTACTTTTTGTGTAGTAGTTTTCTACACTCCTTTTTTTATGCAAGCAAGTCAATAAGCACATTGGTCTGAACAACTAAAACGGCGTGAGCACTAAAGGTACGATTATTCACTGGGGAAATCTGGGAGAACGTCTGTCTCCTCGTCATGATCAGGGGCTTTTTCTTTTTTTGGTGTGAATAACCAGTGCCAGAATTTTTGAATCGGGCCACGGGGAACATTATCCTCTCTAAAGACTTCTTTGTAGCTGTCAGATTTAAACCATCCGGATACGGCCTTACCTGTGTCGGGGTCAATATTAGCCCAGACGATCCCAGGCGGTTGAATGAAGTTCTGTACTGGTTTGTCTGTGGTCAGAGTCTGCATGTAGTTCTTCCAAAGCACAGTCGCGGTTGAGCTGCCGATTCTGCCTTTGCTATAGATCATGGGTTCCTCTTGCCGGTCATTACCTAGCCAGACGGTGGTGACCAGATCGGGAGTATATCCCACAAACCAAGCGTTAGTGTAATTGCTGGTGGTACCGGTTTTCCCCGCTACCGGACGGTCCGTAAGCTGAGCGCGCCAACCGGTACCCTTTTCCACCACGTCCTGCATGAGCATGGTCAGGATAAAGGCCGTCTGTGGAGAGAGTACTTCCTTTTGTACTGGTTGATATTGTTTTATGGTCTTTCCTGTGCTGTCTATTATTTTACGAACACCATAGGGTTTGCTATGGGTTCCTCCATTGGCAAACACGGAATAAGCGGCGGTTAGTTCCAATGGAGTCACGCCTTTGGTCAGACCGCCTAAAGCCAAGGGGGCGAGATTGAGATCGCTGGTTTTACCGTGTTTAACCAGACTGGTGATTCCTAGTTCTTCAATTTTTGCGGCCACGGTTTCTACTCCTACTGCCTGTACCAACTGTACGGCGATGGAGTTCACCGATTCGGCGAGGGCCGTGCGCAAAGTGATTATCCCCCTGTGTTTGTGGTCATTGTTTTCCGGCTGCCACTTGGTTCCGTCGTCTAAAGTTATGGTTAGCGGTTGATCATTCAGACGAGAGGCAGCGGTATAACCGTTGTCGAGCGCGGCGGCGTAGACAAAAGGCTTAATGGCGGAACCAGGTTGCCGGTAGGATTTAACACTTCTGTTTAATTGAGTGGAGGCATAACCCCTCCCTCCTACCATGGCCAGGATTTGTCCGGTTCGGGGATCCAGGGTGACGATGGCCGCCTGTGGAGAGTCGTTCTTCACGAAATTAGGCAGGCTTTTGGTTGCTTTCTCCGCTGCTCGTTGCGCGCCTAAGTCCAGAGTGGTATAGATCTTGAACCCCCCATACCGTAGTTCCTCTTCACTGAATCCTCCCTCTTTGACCAGGTTTTCCTTGACATAGTCCAGGAAGTAGGCGCCAGCCAGGGCTGTTTTCTCTTTTTTTACTAAATTCAGCGGTTGAGCGCAGGCTTTTTCATATTGTGATTGAGTGATGAATGCTTGTTCAAACATTATTTTGAGGACCAGGTTTCTGCGGGAGACAGCGAGGTTGGGGTCTTTGAAGGGAGAGTAATTTTCCGGACTTCGAATGATCCCGGCGATTAAGGCCGCTTGATCCAGGCTTAGATTAGCGGCGGATCTACTGAAATAGTATTGGGACGCGGCTTCGACTCCCATATTACCATGGGCTAAATAGATACTATTCAGGTAGAGTTCGAGGATTTGGCCTTTGTTGAAGGATTGTTCAATCCCCAAGGCGCAGGTTATATCCTTGAATTTCCGGACGATTGTTCTTTCTGATGAGAGTAGGGCGATCTTTGCCAGCTGTTGCGTGATGGTGCTACCGCCTTCTAGAGGACCGCCAGGGGTAAGATTATGCAGAATCGCTCGAGCGATACCTTTCAGATCTATGCCGTGATGGCTATAAAAGCGAGCGTCTTCAATGGCTACTACCGCGTTTTGCAAATGATGATTGATCTTGGACAGAGGGACCCAGGTCTTACGGTGGTCAAAGAGGTTGCCAATGAGTTTATCATTTTGGTCATAAACAGTAGAAGACATACTGATGTTTTTGAGGGTTTCATCAATGTCTTTAGTGATTGTTACCGTATAAATGGCGGTGGCAAAAAAGATTGAAATTAAGAAGGCTATAATAATCCTTGATTTCATTATTATCAACTCCACAGTTAAGTCCATATACATAAGACAGTTCCCGTCGCAGATGCGTGCCTTTTAAGCTCTGAGGCTTGAAACTGCAGACCCGAGTCAGTCCTTCGGTGGGATATCGGTGGCGCGTAATGCATGCGTTTAAGTGTAATAGAGTCGTATCTGACAGGCTAACTCGAAAAGGCTCCGAAGGCCGACCATCCCCACGAGCGACGAGTCACGAGCCACGCCCGACAAATTACTTCAAAGGGTATTCATTATTACTAGCCACGAGATGTATTCTTTTTAAACTTATCATAATTTTTGCAGATAGACCAGATCTATTAGTTGTCAACAGGCTTAAACTTTGGTAAGACCTACGGCGCGCGCATAGGTCGGCGTAATTCCGGATGGAGCAGAGTTTTTCTCCTTCTTCTTCCCGTAAGTGGCAGGAGATTCAAGGTGGAAATGAGAATATATGAAACAATTAATTAATGGGATTGAAGATGTTAAACGGTTGGAATACCTGTTTTGCTTAGGTAAAGGTTTAAGGCTATTGTAATGAGGTGATCCCTTGATTGAATTGGGACGGTTGGAAGCGATCTTAGCAGAAATGGCCCCGACGGAACTGGCTGATCTATATGATGCCCCTTGTTACATTAAAAGATACCGGGAGAAGGTTGAACGGATTGGGGTTTGTGTTGATCCGACGGCGAAAAATATCGAATTGGCAAGGGAAAAGGGAATTCAGATTCTCATTTCTCACCACCGCTGGTTGGGCGAAGCCGCGAAAACAGTGGAAGCCGAGGAAATCAGTTTATACTATATGCATTCGGTTTGGAACAGAGCAACGGAGGGAACAGCGGTTACTTTAGCCCGCTTATTGAATCTGGAGAAATTCAGTCTTGAAGGTGATGTGGTTAAAAACACGACTGATCTGACGTTAAAAGAATTGATTGCCTGTTGCCAAAGGGTCTTGGAAGTGGATATCCTACCTTATGTCGGGGATTTAAACACTCCTGTGAAAAAAGTGGTAATCTCTGCCGGGCCTGGTTTTATGGGATTGTATAAAGAAGAGTGGCAGAGTTGGCTAGAAGAGGGATTCGACACAGCGCTCTCAGCAGAACTTGGCAGATTTGCTGTGGGTTACCTGGGAAGCCGTGGTGTGAACCTGGTTAATCTGGGACACAGTCCCATGGTTAAACCCGGGATGAAACATTTGGCTTATTTACTTCAGAATAGATTAAAAATTTTCGAATGTGAAGTGGAGTTTTTGGCAGACTTATATACCGTACAGTATCAGACCGGTTCTTTTTATCATAATATT
>Ga0079223_10000509_pt1 | contig 20090 bp, 19 predicted proteins | sample Stecom2011_FD_75072 | JGI IMG/M metagenome (GOLD analysis project Ga0079223, IMG submission 75072) | Agricultural soil microbial communities from Utah to study Nitrogen management - Steer compost 2011 | ecosystem: Environmental > Terrestrial > Soil > Agricultural land | place: USA: Utah...
AGGTGTAACCTCTCACTTGTCGATACTGGCCCGATCACTTCAGATACCAATGGTTATAATCGATTCTCAAAAGCTGTTTTCTGTTCAGGATGAAACAAGGGCTCTTCTTGATGCAGAAACCGGGAATCTTTACATTAACCCTTTACCAGAAATTATTTCCAAAATCAGTAACCGCAATTTGGCTAATACCAGAATCAGTTTAAAAAAATGGCAATTACAAAAGCATACTTATACCAAAGATGGACAAAGAATCCGCTTGTGTACCAATATCAATCTGCTTTCGGATATCAGTCTTGCCCGAAAAATTTATACAGATGGCATAGGGCTTTACAGAACTGAATTTCCATTTCTTATAAGAAACGATTTTCCTTCTGAAGAAGAGCAGTATGTTGTTTACCGCCGTCTGATTGAAGAGATGCCGGGTAAAGAAATAACATTCAGGACACTTGATATAGGCGGTGACAAGGTTCTCTCGTATTTTGACTGGACAAAAGAACAGAATCCATTTCTTGGAATGAGGTCGATCCGCTTTTCTCTTTCCAACAAAGAACTGTTCAGACAACAGATCCGGGCAATTTTAAGAGCAGGCAGAGGTGCATCTATCAGGATAATGTTTCCATTCATTTCATCTGTTGAAGAGTTGCTTGAAGCTAAAACGACAGTTAACCAATGCCTGAAGGAACTGCAACAGATGGGAATAGAACACAACGCCAATCCAAAGATTGGAATCATGATTGAAGTACCTGCCGTAATATCAATAATTGATAATCTGGCAAAATACGCTGATTTCTTTTCCATTGGCACCAATGATCTAATACAGTACATCCTGGCAGTAGACAGAACCAATGAGAAGGTCGCTGATCTTTACGTTCCACACCATCCTGCGGTTCTGCGCTCCATAAAACTCATAGCAGATTCAGCAATCAGACACAACATTGGCATTTCCGTATGTGGCGATATGGCACATCAGAAATTATATATCCCATTTCTTTTAGGTGCTGGTATACATGAGTTGAGTATTGATGCTTCGTTTTTTTCCATAGTTCAAAGTTTTATTAATAAATTAAATCTGCCGGATGCCCAAATACTGACCCGCGAGGCATTAAAAGCAGAAAAAATCTCTGAAATCGCGAAAATCATGGCCTGAACAGGATTGAAGGTTTTTTGCAGAAAAGAAGAGGATCAAACAGTCATTTCCTTTTAAATATCTGCAAAGTTTTCCTGATGTTCTGCACACCGCTGAGTTCATAAAATATTGCTACTATTAACAATGAAGGGAGTGCGGACATCACTGATATCATCAGGTTTTTGAACAGCAGGCTGCCTGAAACAATAAATTCATTAGTCCAGTTTTTAATCAGCAGGCCAACACCCGCCCCTATAAGCGAAATCAAAATTATCTTTGCAATTATCAAAGCGGTTCTTTTTGTATTTCTCCATTTTACCATTTTTATCTGCCATGCCAGATAAAGCACCAGAAACTGAATTGTCATTGCAATAACAGATGCAAGTGCAATTCCAGGGGCTCCCCAAAAACGGCTGAAAACCAGGTATAACGGGATGCTTATTAGCGAGATGGTCGTCGATATAATCATGGGAAGCATTGTGTTTTGCATGGCATAAAAAGTACGGGTCATAATCATTGAAGAAGAAAATGTAAAGCAGCCTGTCAGATACACAGAAAATACAGATGCTGTTTTTAATGTCGATTCATGAGTAAAATTACCGTATTCAAACAGTATTGATATAATCTGCTCAGAAAGCAACATCATGACAACTGATATTGGAATAATGAAAGATGCGATTCTGGTAAGAACAGAGTTTACCAGCTGGTCCATTTTTTCGATCTGGTTCCGGGCAGCCATTCTGGAAAGGAAAGGATAAAAAGCGACTCCGGAAGATTGTCCAAAAACAGCTACAATCATCATCATCGTTCTAAGGGCATAATTAACACTCGATGTCGCACCTTCAGGTAAAAAAGATCCGAAAAAACGGAAAAATATTTCGTTTGAAAAAGCCATACCGATTCCCAATACAAGCGGGATTGTCTTTCTTATATAAATGTTTAGGTCCGGATCGTGAAAATCAAAACGAAATGAAAATTTCATTCCTGTTCGGATTGCACCAGGGAGTTGAATTATAATATTACTGAGAAAAGCACCTATCAGAACGCCCCAGGCAAACCCTTCAACTCCCAATTTTGGCCCCAGAAAAATCCCGCCCATTATTATTCCGATATTGTAAAAAAGAGGTGCAAGCGCAGGTAAAAAGAATTTTTGTTCAGCCATCTGAACAGCAGAAAAGAAAGCTCCTATATAAAACAGAACCTGTGCCGGGAGAATAATTCGAGTCATTTTTACTGTCAAAGAAAGAACCTGAGGATCAGAAATCCCTGATCCCATAACTCCAAGCAAACGAGGGGTAAGAATCATTGTTACAGGTATTACAACAATAAAGAGCGCTGTGCCAATTGACAATAGATTAGAAAAGGATTTCCAGGCATAATTTCTGTTCCCGGCAACAGTATGTTTCTGAAAAATCGGAATAAACGTGGTTGAGAGCAAACCTCCGGCTAGAAAATGATTCAAGAGTTCCGGTATCAGAAAAGCTGTAACATAAGCATCCATTTCAATGCTTGTACCACCGAAGTTTGCCAGTACCTGTTCCCTGAGTAATCCGGTGATTCTACTCAGTAATACCGACCCCATCATTATAACAGCAGCAATAGAAACAGCCCGTCTGGTTCCATTTGTCGACTGATTAGCCTGTTGGTTTTGATTTTTTGTATCTGTAGTTTCCGAGCGAAGTTTTTGCATGGAGTAAAAATACAGTTTCTGAGTATGAGAAGCAAAAAAAAGGGGACATATTTTAAATGTCCCCTTTTAATCAAGTTTTTCTGTTCTATCTATTTTCTTTTTTTAGCAGTTTTCTTTACAGGCTTTTTAACTGCCTTTTTAACAACTTTTTTTACCGGTTTTTTGACTGCTTTTTTAACAGGTGTTTTAACTGCCTTTTTGACAGGTGTTTTAACTGCCTTTTTAACAACCTTTTTTACCGGTTTTTTAACCGTTTTTTTGACAGGTGTTTTAACTGCCTTTTTAACAACTTTTTTTACCGGCTTTTTAACTGTTTTTTTGGCAGGTGTTTTAGCTGCTTTTTTCACGTTTTTTTTAACAGCTTTTTTGGCAGGTGTTTTCGATTCGTTGATAATCCGGTATGTCTGCGAAATAGAAAGCTTGAACTTTTTAGCCAGACTGGTACCTGAAGCACCTTTGTCATAAAGTCTGATCAATTCCTCGTTGCGTTTAGGGTTGGTTGCAAGTGAAGAATCAATTCCGTATTTTTTACGAAGCTGATGAATTGCTTGTCTTGTGATACCGAATTGTTTACCAATAGCAGCATCGGTCTTGAACTTCTTTTGAAGTTTGATGAGCTGAGTTTTGCTTATTCTTGCCATAACCCCACTCACTCCTCTCTAAATAAGGTTAAAAAAAGCACTCACAGTATTTATGATATTTACTAACCTCATAGTTTATTTCTGAAACCAAATTGCTGCTATGGGTATTGTGTGATGAGGGCTTACATGGGTTATCTTGACTTTATAAATATACAACCATTATTAATTTTTTGCAAGCAATAAATTTCCAAAATGTAAGTTTTTTTAGTAATTTTATATTGAAAATTAAAAACAAACAGTAAAAAAATCATTGTAAACTCGGTAAAGCCTCTTCTTTTCAGGAAATTTACTCTGATTACTATGTTATTTTTCATTATACAATTGCCACAGTAAACGTTTCATTAACCAAATAGATCCAGTGAGGAAAATATGCATGATGACATTATTGAGTTTCTCAGGAATCATCCCGAAGGTGTTACGTCTCTTGACCTTGCAAACACTTTTCTGAAAATGACTAATGCGCCACAGGCACTGGCAGATACAACAATACAAAGCATACTGGGAAAAGACCGTCGATGTCAACAGGATAAAGCCGGCATATGGCATTTCCGGACAACCACAAACAGTAATAGTAACGACACCTTGAAAGAATTGCCATTCACTGGCGTTTTTTTTATTACAAGCCCTCAAAATAACGGAACAAAGATTATCTATTTATCATTGTGGGACATAAATCCTGAACCACGATATAAATGGGGTGTATGGTTGACTGACCCCAATATGTTGCCTGACAACGAACAGAAACTCATGTTAAAGGGCCCGGATTATTCGTACAATCCTGACAATTTAAAAACTTTCATAATTCGTGCTGCAAACCATCTTGAAAAATCAATTCCGGTATTCCTTACTTCTCATCACCAGAATATATTGCGTTTGTTGTGCATGAATTCAGGCATCTGCCTTACAGATGATTCTATGCTTATAAGTGAATTCCTGAAAGCAGCCCAACTGACAATACACAGGCCAGTGGATATGTTAACATTACAGAAATCTGTATTTGACATAGATACGATACCTTTCAACCCGTTTAAACAAGGGGAAATTTTTGCCGGATGCATGTGTGAACTGATCCGTCTCCTGCTGGAAAGAGGAATAACTGGCAGACAGGAAATGGAAGAAAGCCTTGTTAAAAACAATAGTAATTATTTCAGGGATAAAGAATATAATTACTCGTCTATCAGTTCTCTTCCAACAACTCCCGGTGTTTATGGTTTTCAAAACAGGTCAGGACAATATATTTACATCGGAAAAGCAAAAAATCTCAGGCGCCGTGTTTGTGGCTATTTCAGGGAAACAGACGAATCTCCGGAAAAATTACGACAATTACACACTGATGCATACTCTCTCACTACAGTTGGGTGCGGTTCTGAACTGGAAAGCCTGATTCTGGAATACCGCCTTATTAGAAAACATTTACCTTACCTCAATTCGAAACAAGGAATTCATGACCGAAAAGGCTCCCTTTTACCTGTCGATGACTGTATCATTTTACTTCCACACACAGAACAAGAATGCGTAATGTCATTTTGGTTCAGGAAAAAGCAGAAAATACAGATGAAAAAATTAAATGTAATTCTGGAACATAATACAAAACTTATTGAAGAATTAGAACATTTTTTCTTCTCCGAAAAAGCTACCGCATCCGATCAGGACATTCCAGAGCATGAAATAGCTTTTCGATGGATACAAGCACATAAGGATTTTCTAATTACTGTTCCGGTAAACAGGATGAAAGATTCACAGGAGATCTGGGAATCTTTACCCAATTACATCCAGGAGGTAAACTTAACCTGAAGATCTCAATTCACAGCTGTCGAGAATAAATTTCATAAAACAACCAGTTCACTTATGTATTTTGGCCTTCTGTGAATTCAGGACAATTTCTCACAAAACAACTACTGTGATACTTGTGTAAAAAGTAAAACTATCTTTTAGATCCACCAACTGAGAATACTCCCTCGACTTCAAGTCGAGGGGTTTGCAAATCAACTCGAATTCGAGTTACAAAACCGCCCGTCTTCAGGTTGTAGTTAAATCATAAAATACTTGCCAAAGCCCTTCGCTTTAACCGGAGGATATTCTTCATTACCTTGTCACAGGGGCTACTGCGGGGAAATAACTCCATAGCCAATGATGGAAGCATGGGGTTTCAACCATCCCCAAAAGAAACACTAAAAGCCACTGTGAAATACACAGCAAATTCTTCATGTTTTATATTTTGAAAACTATTACTTTAGATTCCAGGATAAATAACTTGAAATAGATTCATGAAAAACACAAACCTGTCCAATGCTTCCTGATACCAGGGTAACTCTGAAACAGCATGTTTTTTTATTTCTATTTTGGTTTTTACGGGTTTAAGGTTAGTTTTTTTTAAAGAATATAGTTATATTTTTAACCAGAATGGAGACCTGGTGATCTAAAATCAAAATCAGGAAAACCAATAATGTTGTAATTGCCGGAAAAAATGGGCGAAGGTACATAATTGAAATCGTTCTTTTTTGAAACATTAAATAAGCAGCTTAACACTTCTTAAAAGGATTATTTATGAATTATTCTTATGACCACGAACGATTTGTTTCAAAAAACAGATCTTTGGCTTCTGCAGAGGAGTTAAAACGCAAAGATGAGAATCTGGAAAAAAAAGGTTATTCTCACCTCAACAGAAACAAAGACGCATCTTGTTTCAATTGTAAAATGAAACAGAACTGCACAGAATTCAAGGCAAAACGCAAAGGTGGTGCATCCGGTGTTGTTTCTTTTGGCGGAGAACAGAGTTTTATCTGTAAAAGATATACTCCAGCTGAATCACAGGCAAAATCAATGTCTGGCAAACAGATCAAATCTCTTTTAAAGAACGTTAAAAAAGGTTATTAATTAACTGTTCGTGCTTGAGTTATTTAATCTTTAATCGTAAAATCTATCAGGAGTAGTTCTTTATGAAAAAGGAGCCTGAATGGAAAAGACGCCTTTAGAGCTTTATGAAACGGCATATAAATTTCAATATTACGAAAATCGTATTTCAGATGCCATTAAATATTACGAAAAGCTGATAACAGAATTTCCGGATTCCAACGAGTGTGGATATGCAGCTATCCAGATTCAAAAAATTAAAGCAAGTGATCTTGCAAAAGATCTGAAACTAAATCATAAACCCGGTAAAGGGATTTTAATATTTTTAACTCTCTTGTGTATTACCATGCTGTTTTTAACTGCCGGCGCAGGCTATTATTTCTATAACGAGTTAAAAACCTATTCACTACGCGACAGATTAACAACAAATATCCTCAGTAAAATATACAGTGAAGATTATGATGAAGCTCTTCGGTTATTATCTGAATTGAAAAAACTGGATAACAGTGATATTACACCTTTTGAACTCAGTGCTGACATTTACAGAAAAGAAGGGAACCACAGGCAGGCTCAATCAGAATACGATACATTCTTCAGACTTAACCCGGATCGCGAACCATCAGCCCGGGAACTGGAGGCAATGCAAAAAGATGCAAACGCACAATCAAACAACAGCACCAAATCCCCTTCATCAAGAAGGTCTGCTTTAAAAAAGAATAACACCACCTCTTCAAAAAAGGGTTCTGCCCAATCCCGAGAATCTCCGGAAAATCAAAAATCAAATTCAAACAGTCTGTATATTGTTGACCCAGACAGTATCTCCTATTTCTGAGCAGGAAAAACGATGTCAATCCCCAAAAGAATCGAACAAAAAGTATATAGCGGAATGGTTCTTGATGAACATAGCTGCTGGATAACCATGGCGGAAAAAATTGAAAAAGAGTTATTTTTCCTTGAACAGCTTGAAGGTGGAAATGTTATTGTTGATGGTCGGTGGATTCCAATCGGGGAAGCATTATCACCTGGTACTCAAGATAATGAAAACAGCAAGATAATGGAAGCAGATAACCCTGATATCAACAATGATCAAAATGATATTCCGTTTCCCCCCGAAACCGTTACTGTAGAATTTATTGATAAAGATTTTCCTCCGGAAACAACTGCTATTTCGATTGAAGAGTATCTGGGTGATAAAAACGAAGCTGCAAAACCGGATTCATTATCATCAATTTCAGATTCGGTTACCACTGAAAAAACCATTTCCATTACTCCCGATGCATATTTCAAAGAACAGATATTAAACGCTAAACAATATCAATCTTCTATTGTATTTAACTCAAAAAACCTGAGAAATAAAAAACGGAATAAATTCACCTTTTTCCTCCTGACAGTTTTTTTTATTGCTATAATTACTGGAATTTACCTTTATGGGATTCTTTAATAAATTAATCCTTCTCCGTTATGCTTTTTACTATAAGCGGTACCTGCTGGTTTTTACAAAACAGTTTTTGAATCCTCTTTTGCCCTGCAATACCCATTGTTGTTATTAGTGATGGATTCTCAATGAAATTTTCCATAGCATTGAAAAACTTATCACACGAAAAGGTATTAACCAGAAATCCACTCTCTTTATCTTCAACAATTTCCGATATTCCCCCGCTGTTAAAAGCGATTACAGGTAATCCCCACCCTTGGGCTTCTGCAACTACCCTCCCGAAAGGTTCCCGGGTTGATGCTATACAGAAAATATCATGTGAACCGTACACATCCTCAGTTCGATCGGTATAGGGCAATAAATTAACCCTTTCATCAATATGACAATCATTGATCATAAGCTTCAGTTTTTCCCTGTACGATTCATCCCAATAGAATGTTCCTCCAACAAGATCAAGCTTTCCGGCACGACAGGCATATTTGTTTACAAGTTTCGCGAATGCATTAATCAATAAATCACACCTTTTCCAGGGCACGATCCTTCCCAGATATAAAAAATGCGGATCTTTAGACAATCTGCATTTTATTTGGGTATTTACATTTACTCCATTATAAATTACAGACGTTCGTTTCCTTATTCTCTTTGGCAAAGATCTGAATACAGCATTGGAAACTGCAATCGCTTTCGCATTTCTAAAAGGAAACAGTATATAATAGATAAAATACGCGAATGAATTTACAGGGAATATTTCTCTTATATGAAAAACCATTTTTCCGGAATACCCTGTCAGGTACAATAAAAACAGTATCACATGAGATTTCGGAACATTCGCATGTATGATATCCGGACTTAACCGACAGATTTCCCTTTTGCATTTTAAAATATAAAACAGAAAAGATATTATTACTTTCCAATTTACGATTGTTAAAAAGAGCAATTTATCCCTTCGCAAAAGCGAAAGTGATTTTCCAAAAGGAATAATTATGCATTCAGTACCACTTTTTCTGGATTCTTCTATCAGTTTGCCATTTTCTGATGATATCAAATACGTTTTCTCATGTTTTGAAGTTTCATTAATTATATCAATCAACGACAGTTCAGCCCCGCCTGTATTCTGCGCCCAGTGATTCATGAATAAAATTTTATGTTTCTTTTTACCACACATAATTTTTCAACAAGTTGTCAGTTGCATTTTTTATCAATTCCTGCCGCAGTTGCTGATTATCAACCAACTTTAATATTGCCGCTTTTATTTCATCAGAATTTCCAGGATTTACACAAATCCCGCATCGACCATATTCAATAACTTCCATTATACCACCTGTTCGGGATGCTATAATCGGTAATTTATACGCCATGGCTTCAAGCAATGCTATCCCAAACCCCTCTGTACCAGTTTTTGTTTCCAGTGAAGGAAAAACGAAAATATTTGCCTTCTGATATTCCTTGCGCAAACTGTTGTCATCAAGTGATGTCTTAACAGATACCTTATCGCTTACATTCAGTTTTTCTACAAGTTTTTTGAGATATTTTTCGTACGGGCCAGAACCGGCTATCGTAAGTGTCCACTGAATTGTCCGGGGTAGTGCTTCTGCTGCATAAATCAGATACTCATGCCCTTTATGCTCTACAAGCCTGCCCACAGAAAGCAGACACAATTTTTCGAACGGTTTCTCAAAAGAATCGCTGTTTAAAAGATAATTTGACTCGATTCTTGGCGGCAAACAGGACAGACTACTCTCCGGGCAGGCTTTACGAATCAATTGAGCTGTATAAGAACTTATATAGTAGAGTTTTTTGGCCCTGTTTAATACCAAACGAAGAAATAACGGTTTTAATCCTTTTTTCTGAAGTAGAATCAATTCCTTTCCATAACAGAAAACGGAATAGTTTATATCAAATATGAAGCTTAAAACAAGAGGTCCAATTGCAGCATAAAGATTTCCGCATTCAATATCTACACCTCCAGAGAATTTCTTTCTGAATCTCAACAGATACAGAATTAATGGTATAAGAGAAAACTTTTTATTTATAACACTCACAGGGGTGGAAAAATATGATACCTTACATGAAATATTTTTATCATCAAAATTGTAATTTCGCCTGCTCCCGACAACCACAATATCATCAGGACTGTAAGTATGTTTTACAATATTATAAAGATACCTCTGTATTCCGCCATATTCAGGCGGGAAATCCAGAGTAATCATTATTTTTTTCATCATAATTGGTCCTGGCTCTTTCCAATGCTTCCAGTTTTAACAACACCCCATTCCAGAACCAGTAGTAGATGTCACCCGGAAATGAATTAATGTGAGAACCGGTACTATTGACAATTAAAAACACCAGATTCATGATAGTGATACCTTTTGCCAGAAACAGAACCGGATTGGAACTGGTTCTGTTAATAAGCCTGAACCCCTTTATAACAATAAATATCTGGAAGGCAGTTATAAAAAACATGCCCGGATAACCGAATTCTGCCAGATATGTAAAATAGATTGAGTCTGATTTCAGTGACCCCAGACCACGCCCAAATAATGCCATCAACGGATCAGATGTCAAAACCAGCAAATGTTTCCACAGTGCTATCCGCGAAATCATCGAGTATTCACTGAAAGGGTTAACAACAGCACCTATTCTTTCGGTGACCAGCAGATCCATATATTGAAAATTCAACGAATTTCCAAGAACTGAAACAAGATTGGCAAAATCAAGCCCCTCATTTACATACGCATCCAGGCAGTTGAAAACAACAAATACCAGTCCCAGTAAAAACAGGGAGTACAGACGTCTTTTTTTACTTTTAACTTTAATTATGGTAATAAGAAGAAAAAATGATATAAAAATTCCAATCCAGTTCGACCGGACAGAAGTAACAAGAGCCCCGTAAAAAAAGAACGGAAAAAGAAAACATAATAAACACTTTACAAAAACGGATTTGTTCCAGGGTGAAAGAATCATTACGCCAATAATTGCTAGCTGCATATAATCTGCAAATGCGGCAGGTGACTGGAAAAATGAAAAAGGGCGGGCTATCCCTTTAATAAACAGTGTTGTGAACGAAATTGATGAAAACCAGAGCTGCTCCGGTTCACTATACCCCATTATTAATTGTTTAAGTGCGTAGATAAATGAAGCGATTCCGATAACAACAGTAATAATCCATATTTTTTTTAAAAGCTTAAAATCCGTGGCATATATTCCACCTGCAAAAAAAAGTAAAACAGCAGGCCCGTATAACTTGAACCGTAAAATTGCTTCGTTTACTGGAAGAATATTCATAAGAAATACTCTTAATAACAAATAGAAAAAATATATCAGAACTGTCAATTGTGTTTTTTTCATGCCTCGATCAAACAAACCTTTTTCCCGAAATACAAAAAACAGACCTGTTATCACAAACACAATTATTAGGTCACTGAAAATTATAAGTGCATCGACTGAAGGGCGGTTATGTTGCAAATAGTAAAGCCGTCTTATAAACGGAATAAACGGAGTAACGATAAAAAGAATATACAACCCTGTTTTCGGAAACCTTAAAACAGGATAAAAAAGAAATACAGCCGCGATCACTGTTATTTCCAGCTGAGCAGGAATATGTACAATTTTATATGCGATAAAATTACCGATCAGAACTATCAGTAGAAACAAAAGTACAAAAAACAATCGTTTATTAAGAAGGATTCTGACATTTAACAGATTTTGCATAAAAATGATTACCAGAATTTAAGACTGAGGATTTTTCAAGCGTATTTTTTCTTGCAAATCGTGCTGTTCCTTTGCATGGGTCTTTTTCAAGGACATTGGCATAAAGGATTTACATGTATCATGGGAGGCCATATGACCCAGGCAGATATGATGACCTTCACGGCCCTGAAAACCCGTTCTTCACCTGGTGCAGTACTTGCAGGCTTATCATTGATCAATCGTCTCCATTTCAGGTTAAAACCTTTTAACAGCGTGGCCTGTTGCGCTGTTTCCATCCTCTTTTCTCTCCTGACGTCCTTAAACCCCTGTTACCAGAAAATAATTGGAATGCGTATTTGATTCCCTGTTTTGTTGTAATAATAATATAATACATATTCAGAAATTATAGGTTTCCGGAACAGTTAAGTCAATAACAGCAGGTGACTCGTTGCCCAGGCAATTACTATTTTAATGAATGAAGATTTTGCTGTTTTGATTATTATGCATGATCAAGATACGCGGTGGTAATGTTTAAAACACTTGATATAAACTATTAAACCCTGAAAACAGGACAACATGTTGAAGATTCGTTATAATTCGCCATTGATTCTTACGTTTACGCTAATCTGTTTCAGTATTCTTTTTATCAGCCAATCTACAGGTAATACATTGATACTACAGTTTTTTACTGCACTTCCTGATATGAATGTTTCTGATCCATTAACCTGGTGGCGAATTTTTTCGCATGTCATGGGCCATAAGGACTGGGCCCATTTTATGGGTAATTTCACATTCATTCTCCTGATTGGACCTGTCCTTGAAGAAAGATACGGGGCGAAACAGCTCCTGGTCATGATAATTACAGCAGCAGGTATTACCGGCATTCTTAACACCCTTCTTTTCAGTCATGGCCTTCTTGGATCGAGCAGCATTGTTTTTATGTTTATCGTACTGGTATCTTTTACAAACTTCAGGTCTGGTGATATTCCACTGACATTTATCTGTATAATCCTTATTTTTCTGACCCGCGAAGTCTACGATTCTTTTCAGCAGGATTCCATATCGCAATTTGCGCATATCGTAGGTGGTATATGTGGAACTGCTTTTGGGTTTCGCTATAACAAATCCTGATTAAACTTTATGTAAAGAACAATAATCTTTTCAGAATTTCAGGTGTAAAAAGCCCTGTTGTGACCGGATTTATAAACAGCTTTAACTTCCTGGTGACCTTGCATCCGATATTTAGTTTCGGATATGTATTCAGAAGATCTCCACGCTGCATCAGTTCAAACAGATTTTGATTTATCATTTGCTGTAGTTTAAAAGCTGTACATGCCAAACTCACACTCGCCACACGAAGTTTAATTCCTCCACTTTCTGCCAATGACACCAGAAAAAATTTTCAACACAAATAAAAAACCTGCTGTATATATAACACCCATAAGTGGTATCATAATTGTAGTACCCAGTATTGTCCCCAGTATTCCCCCACCAAGATCAGCTCCATTTAAATCTCCCCACCGGCAATTCTTTCTTGATACAAATTGGGCACCGGAAAGAATTCCGGCTCCCATATGCATTAAAAAAAAACCTGAAAAAGGTATGTATATACTTTTAATAATTAAGTATGGAGTAACTAACAGATAAACACCAGTAATAAAATCGGAGTATGGAAATGTTTTTATATGACTCCCAATGATAAAACCTGCAGATAATCCAATCATAAGTATTGAAATTCTGGAGTAAAGATTTCCATACACGGATTGGTAAAGTAGTAAAATCATTAATGAATAAACTGCTACCGAAAAACCGGTTGTGCCAACTGAAACACCAGACCTGGTCCCCAAAAACATAATCACTACAAACAAAGAAACTATAACAAGAATGGATACAGCTGCTTTTATCTGCACATTATACTGCTTTAGATACCGTTTAAGAGATAATGAAAGTATTACAGGTTTATTTACTGTATTACATTTGAATTTATCTGATACATTGTTGGCAATTTCAATTTTCTGAATTGTGAGGTCAGGGAAAATGTACCCATGAAGATAATCTGTTTTCACCAGGCAGGTATCGGGTAATTCAAAAAGTGCATCAGAGGCCAGGAAAGTGTAACCATGCCCGGGAAATATCTTTACATTATTGAAAACCTTTTTAAGTGTACGAAACATAACGTCCCGGATTTTTTTTTCATAATTGTTAAGATAACTGGAATTAAAATTAAGCGTAAATGAAAAAACTGCGGAATCACCCGTTAAGGAAGTTTTCACTTTTTTAAAAAACATTTCAGTAAAATAGCGATTTTGAGATACGGTTTCAGGAATATCATTTCCCAGAATTATGACATCATACGATTCTGTGCCAATAAAATCACCAGACAGTTTTGTAAAGCAATTCGACTTTTTTGCCAGGACCGGTTCACTTCTGGTACAAACCGTTTCTAAATTATCATATTTTTCCAGTTCCCGTACATGACCAATATCATTAATTACCAAAACCCGATTATTATTATTTCTAACCGATAACGGTATATGAACAGCTTGTTCCAGCAGTGGAAATGAAAGATCTGTGTAATGGATCGTATTATTTTTTAAAACGAGATCCAGACCTTCTGATTTGGAAAATGCGATTTCACTTTCATTTCCATATACAACCTTTGAAACGTCAAGAACATATTTCCAGGTTCTGGATCTGGAATCCATTAAAACCGCAATTACAAGAAAACTTATTCCCATTACAAAACAGTATTTGTCCGGAATTGCATGAAGCAAAAGGGGGAAAGCCGCAATAGCGGCAAGATAACCATTTGGTACTCCAAGCAGAATCCCTGCAGAAACTATAATCAGCCCGGCTAGACTTCCTGAATTCTCCCAAAGATACAGCCGTTTACCATCCGCCACTCTGCTCTGTATACCGAATGCAAAGCCCGCAAAGAATGAACCTGGAAATTCAGTTACCAGAAGGATAATTGAAATCAATGGAGGTGAAACCGATTCACCAGGATTAAAAAGCAAAGGTACTGCCCTTAACATGATAAGACCAGCCATAAGCGAAAAAATGCAAAACAGGGCAATGTAACAACTCTCGATTGTTTTAACCCTGCATCCTGTCCGGCTTCCCAAAGCACCTGCTCCAAGCCACACTGCTATTACCAGTCCAACTATCAGCTCATTTCCCGAAAAGATGGCAAGACATTCCCTCAAGAATATTATCTGAACAATTGCAGCAAAATATCCGGTAGAAAAAAGGAAAAGATACCGGCTGTTTCTTCTGGCCAATAATCCTTTCACTGTTAAAACCGGATTAATCATCACTCACTATGGTTCCTGGAAATGAAAAGCTTTGTATGTCTTGACATTTGCTGTTTTCCAGCCATCACTATCCATGCCGCCTTTTATTGAAAGATGTTGCAGGAAGTTTTTTTTATCTGGAAGGCTTTCCCAGACCTGTGGCAGGAATGTTGATTTATATGGTCCTTTTTCAAGGATAACACCATGCACACCCGGAATCAATTTATTTAACAAATCATCCGGATCAGTGTACTGCAGGATTTGCGGTCTGGTCAGAACAGAAACCTCAACTTTAATTTTTTCAAGCTCTTTTGATTTTACAGGGGTAAATCGGGTATCTTTCAATGCTGCATTACAGGCATTATCCATTACCGCCTGATATAAAGGCTTTATTGGTTCTATGTACCCAATACATCCCCTTAACTGCCCATCAATAGTCAATGTTACAAAACATCCCCGATTTTCCTTTATTTGCGGTGGCAGTACTTTTGGGATTACAGCTTTTTTACCGTAAACCGCTGCTTCAAGATTCTCTCTGGCAAGATCAAGAAGAATTTTTTTTATGTGTGGTTCAAAAAAAGATTTTTTATCTTTTTCATTAGTTCTTTTTTCTGCACTGTTTTGGGATATTTTTTCGTTTTTTCCGGAGCAATACGCAATAGAAGCATATCCGACAACTCTGGATTTCGAACACGCAGCCGGTGCAGTTTCATACGATGTACGGGCATCCTGCAGTATCGGTGAAAGCTTCATTCTTTTTGCCAGATACATCACAGCCTTGATTGCCAGTTTACCACACGCGTCTATTTCAAGTTCTGTGTTTCCAGACAATATCGTTTCTATAGTTTTGTCATCAACTTTCCTTGCTTTATCCTGGCTGTAATAATGAGAAAAATCAGATGAAGCAATAACAACTGTATTATCATCAATATACGGAAAAATCAGATCTGCGATACTTTTTGGATCCATATTACCAGTAAGAATCGGAACAATACTGAAGTTATCATTCAGAACAACCTGTAAAAATGGAAGCTGAACCTCAATACAGTGCTCCCGATCCTGATTATTTAACGATAGAGCATCGACATCAGGGTCTGCCAGCAGTTTATCTGTTATCTCTCTATCAACTTTTATTTTACCAAGCGGGGTCTGATAATAATCAACTGCAGTAATCCCGATTCCATCAATATATTGATAATGGGACGGTCCGATCAGAAATACACGCCTTGTGTTTTTATCCATAGCAGCAAATCCACTTGCTGCTACGGGTCCAGAGAACATATAACCAGCATGTGGGCAGATCAGAAGCCTGGAATTGGAAACATTTTTGTTACACCCCTTCAGATAACTGCCAATCTCTTTTTCAAGAGCACCGGCATCTGAGTTATAAAACTGACCAGCAACTGCCGGTTTTCGAATTATTTCTTCTGCAAACGACTGACTGTATAAACCTGTCATCAGAACTATCCCTCCTGCAAATTTTCTTACCAAATTCAGATTTCTGTTAAACATCCCAGACTCCTGCTATGGAAAAACCACACCCGGTGCATTTCGCACCTGTTATCAGATTCTGTTTTATGATATAACCGTTACGATCTATTAACAACTTCTTACATTCAGGACAGTAAGTATTGTCATCTTCACCTGGAACATTACCAATGTATACATACCTCAGTTTCTCTTCAAGTGCGATTTTACGTGCCTGTTTAAGAGTCTGGTGTGGAGTCGGGTACAAATGAGCGAGTTTATGCATTGGATAAAATCTGGAAAAATGCAGCGGTATATCACTCCCCAGATTTCTGTTTATCCATCTGCACATATTCCTTATCATATCCGGTTTATCATTCCATTGCGGTATGATCAGATTGGTAATTTCAAGCCAGACTCCTTTTTTAACGGCCATTTCAATGGTTGACAAAACAGGTTTCAGTTTTCCTGCATTGAGATCACTGTAAACCGAATCATCAAAACTCTTTAAATCAATATTAGCAGCATCAAGCAACTTTGCCAGATCTTCAAACGGTTCGGGATTTATGTATCCACATGTAATCAATACGTTTTTTAAACCATTTTTATGCGCCAGATACGCAACATCAAGCATATACTCAATCCACACTGTTGGCTCTGTATATGTGTATGCAACAACACTGCAATTTGTCCGTCTGGCCTCCTCAATTACCTTTTTGGGTGGAAGATATGTATTGTCAGTCTGAAGCGGGCTTGCCTGACTTATAGTATAATTCTGACAATTTTTACATCTTAAATTGCATCCTGCAATTGCAACAGAAAATGTCCGTGCACCTGGCAAAATATGGTAAAGCGGTTTTTTTTCAACCGGATCAACATGAACCGCACAGGGCATTGCATATCCCAGAGATACAAGCTTACCGTTTAAATTTTTCCGGTTACGACACCTTCCGGTTTTTCCCGGAGCAAGATTACATCCAACAGGACATAAATCACAGATAATTGTATCCGAGTTAACATGCCAGTACCTGGCTTCATGATAGTTCTCACTTGCAGATACTTTACCAGCGGCAGTAACACCGTAAAGTGCAGCCAGACCTTTTAATACATCTCTTCTTGTAACCATCAATACGCCTCAAAAAAACGATTCTGAACTCCACTTTCTCCAATTTTTATATATACTTTTTTGTGACATTTAGGACAGTAACCCTCATACGCAGTTGCATTGCTGTTTCTATAAATTCTGTAATAAATATTGCAACAACGGAAATGGACACCTATATATTTTCTTGCAGGTCGATTTTCGCCAGATTTCATTGATGCCGATGTCACCAATTGCTCCTTCGAATCGAATTCATGTTATATTTCTAAACCTTGATTTTTCTTTGATTCATAGCTGATTGATACCTCAATCAGACAACCAGGGTTTAATTTCGGTAAAGTCCCTTATTCGAAATATAATCAATCACATCTTGTGGGAGAAGATGTCTGCAGGAATATCCTCTTTGAAGATAGTTTCTGATTATAGTAGAGCTGATCCCCCATTCCGGTGATGGAAATCTCAGGATATTTGCCGGTTCAATCTGAGAAGGTATTTTAAAAGAGAAACCAGGCCGATGAGCAACGCATAAAGTAACAAGATTAAGTATCTCTTTGTATTTATGCCATGTAGTTAATTCCCCAAGGTTATCAGATCCGATTAAGAAAAAAAGGGGACCAGGAAAAAATTCTTTAAGTTCGTAAAGGGTATCTACAGTATATGAAATACCGCTTCGTTTAATTTCATGATCCCAGATTTGAGTATCCGGTTCATCTGAAAGTGCTATTTTTAACATTTCAAGTCTGTCTGAAGCGCAACAATTTACAGAAGATTTTTTGTGAGGTGGATTACCGGAAGGAACAAAAAGGATTTTATCGAGTTTAAAAAAATCTTTTGCCAAAACCGCCAATGCAAGATGTCCGTTATGGACAGGATCAAAAATCCCGCCCAAAACACCTATCGGATTCATTTCTCTACCGCCAGAAGTACTATTTGATTCGCATAAGTAATTGTTTTGCTTTGGTAACAGTATTACTATTGTCGCTATTTTCAAGTTTATTCAATATCTCTTTAGCTTCATTTTTCCGATCCAGTTTTACCAGAAGTTCACATAAATTCAGTTGAGCCTGATCGGTATATTTGGAATCAGGGTATTCTCCAATAAATGTCTTATAATAAACAACTGCAGCTTCAGGTTCCTTATTCTTCTCATAAAAGAATGCATTATCAAACTCTTTTTTTGCCAGCTTATCCATTGCTTCATTAAGATATTTTGCAGCACTGTCTGCCATTACACTGTTAGGATAATAAGCAAGAAAATCTCTTAATAAACGAACTGCATCTTTTGTTTCTTCCTGATCACGATCATAAGGTTTGGACTCCTGAAAAACAGACAAGCCGATCCTGAACTGTGCTTCTTCGCTAAATGGAGAATTGGGGAAATCACGAGCCAAATCCTGAAATGTTGAACGAGCTTCAAAATATTTTTTCTGCCCCATATTACACATCCCCAGGTAATATAGAACACTATCTATAATCTGGCTGCCACCACACTGCATTTTAGCTTCTTCAAGAACAGGTATTGCTCTGGAATATTTACCGTTCTTATAAAGTTCAACAGCTTTATCCAGTTCTGCGGTACAACTGTATTTCCCGAGCCTTACTTTGTTACTTGCTGAACATGAAATGAGCAAAAAACCGGCTATGCAAAACATGCACAAAAATCTTAATTTCATAGTACATTCCAATGGGTTTATAATTATGGCGAGTCTTATGTACCCCTTTAATTCGGGGACTTATCATTTACCTTATGGGTAACTTATTAAAATTGGTTTCTGAAGAGGAAAAAATCAAGAGTGTTGTTATAAAATAAACCAGTTAAAATTAAAACTCCCAAAAACAAATACAGCCTCACTTCTGGTAAGTTCCTGCTATAATTCTCCATGAAACATGACCATTCTTCCCGGTTCACAATCAGTGATTTCAGAGCAGCACTCATCATAGCCTCGCCCTAAACTATTTTATGTGATTGTTTTAGAACAGGAGGAAATAAATATGTCAGAAAAAAATGTAGTACTTTTTGGCCCACCCGGAGCAGGAAAAGGTACCCAGGCTGCCAAACTTCGGGACCTGTTGACTGTTCCCCACATTTCTACTGGTGATATGTTCAGATACCATATTAAAAATGATACAGAACTGGGGCGTACTGCAAAAGAATACTCAAACAAGGGGCAGCTTGTTCCCGATGAGGTCACAATTGCGATGGTTAGAGAACGACTTTCACGCGATGATGTTAAGTCCGGGTTTCTTCTGGACGGATTTCCACGCAGCGTTCCTCAGGCAGAAGCTCTTCAGAAAATCCTCAATGAGCTTGGGAAAAAATTAAACTTTGTAGTAAATATTTCTGTACAGGATGAAGAGATTCGCTCCAGACTTACTAAAAGAGCTTCTATCGAAGGGCGTGCCGATGATGCAGATCCGGAAGTGATTCAAAACCGCATTGATACTTACAAAAACCAGAGTGAACCATGTCTCTCATTTTATAAGCCTTTGAGTATTGTTCATGATATTAACGGAATTGGAACAATTGATGAGGTTTTTGAAAGAATAAAAAAGATATTTCAAACAAACATTTAAAGTTCGGATATTGCAACATATCATTGCTTGAAATATTCAGGGGCGCTGAGCCGCATAAACTCAGCGCCGCTTACTGCCAGGCAAATTCCGATTAAACTGCAATGTTAAATCCGCATTTGAAACGCTATATCTTTTGTTGCACCGATAACGTTGTCTGATGAACCCGCTGTCCAGACCTTTTTCTCATTCAGTATGAGTGTAATACATAAGTTTAAACTA
>Ga0079223_10000512_pt1 | contig 20020 bp, 14 predicted proteins | sample Stecom2011_FD_75072 | JGI IMG/M metagenome (GOLD analysis project Ga0079223, IMG submission 75072) | Agricultural soil microbial communities from Utah to study Nitrogen management - Steer compost 2011 | ecosystem: Environmental > Terrestrial > Soil > Agricultural land | place: USA: Utah...
GTTCACGACAATCTCCCCAACAAAGATCAACTTAAAGCATTTACCGATAAGGAAAGAAGCTACCGCGATCTTACCGACGATTTGAAATCGGTTATTTCAAAGTTTCCAAAACATGCACACCCCATGGATACACTTCGAACAGGAGTGAGCTTTTTGGGAATGGAAGATGAGCGTATATGGGATGATTCTCCGGAAACTAATATGGACAAGTTTATCGGACTATTGGCCCGCATCCCTACTATCATTGCGGCTTCATACCGCCACGAAAATGGAAAAGAATATATTGCACCTGATAAAAACTTGAGCATAAGTGAAAACTTTTTTCACATGTGTTTTGGTAAAGTTCCTGCCAAGGAAGTTATTAAAGCATTTGACGTATCACTTATCCTATATGCGGAGCACAGCTTTAACGCCTCAACCTTTACCACGCGTGTAATTACTTCAACCACGAGCGACATGTACAGTGCAGTAGTAGGTGGAATCGGTGCTCTAAAAGGGCCGCTTCACGGTGGTGCCAACGAGCAGGTAATGCATATGATTAAAGAAGTTGGCGATCCGGCTAAAGCCAAACAGTGGATGTTGGATGCACTCGCAGAAAAGAAAAAAGTAATGGGCTTCGGTCACCGCGTGTACCGTAGTGGAGATTCACGCGTACCGACCATGAAAAAATATACCGAAAAGATGGCATCATTTACCGGTCAAGAAAAATGGCTTGAAATTGCCAACATTCTTGAGGAGACCATGGTTTCTGAAAAGAAGATTTACCCAAACCTTGATTTTCCGGCAGGTCCGGCATATTATATGATGGGTTTTGAAATCGACATGTTCACACCTATTTTTGTAATGAGTAGAATTACGGGGTGGTGCGCACACATTATGGAGCAACGTGCCGACAATCGCATCATTCGTCCACTAAGCGAATATGTAGGAAGTGCTGAGCGTGATGTAACACCTATGGATAAGCGATAACATCCAACGAATACAAATAATATTGGCCTCCCTTGCGGAGGCCTTTTTTTTAGAGCAAATCTTGAGATTCAAAAAATGGATCTTCGGTTTTACTAAATTAATTAGAGTAAGTTTAAACTTTTCGCCGTGTATCCCGTTAGTATACTGAGTTTTCGTGTAATTTAAACCGTACAAGTTTTAGGTTTAAATTCGAGCTCAGATCTCACTCCTTAATCCTCAAATCTGTATTTATCAACCATCGTTTGTTACTTTTATTTTTCAAGATCGACTGACTTTCCTTAAATTGTTGTATTATTGCATCATCTTAAGCGGCAGGGATGACTCGAATCTCGCCTAAACTTCCAAAGAAATTACATTTTTTAGACATACACACTTTAACATTTTATTTCGTAGATGTACGACATCATTGAATTAACGGGCAAAAAAGTCGCAGATCTGCGCGAAATTGCCAAAGAACTTAACATTAAGAAAACCGAAACGCTTAAAAAGCAAGAATTGGTTTATAAAATTTTGGACGAGCAAGCCATTAACCCACCGGTTAAACCAGCAGCCTCCGATTCTAAAGCCTCCGGCGCAAAGCCGAGAAGCAAACCTCCTCGCAGCGTAAGGGTGACCGCAACCAAAGTTGATGCGCCTCAAGTAGATGGCGATAAAGCCGAAGCTGCAACCAAAGAAGACAAACCCAAGCCGCAGAGCAAAACTCCAAGGCCACGTCCGGCTGCTAAAGTTGCCGAACGCACGAAACCGGATAATAACCAAGATAAAAAATCAGAGGCTCAAAGTTCTGATAAGGCTTCTCCGGATCAAAATCAAACGCGCGATAAATCGCAAAACGATTCAGATCAACGTCGGGAAAGTCGTCCACGCCCAAATCCGCGTGCAGATCAAAAGCCGAATCCAAGAACGGATAGAAAACAAGACGAAAGTCGTAGCGATAACCGCCCCGACAATCGACCTAAACCACAGCAGCGACCCACAGGTCGTCCGGATCGCCAAGATAGACAAGAGCGTCAGGAACCAAAAAAGCGCGAAGACTTTTACAACTTCGACGGTCATATTACCACCGAAGGTGTTTTAGAAATAATGCCAGATGGATATGGCTTTATGCGATCATCGGATTATAATTATCTAAACTCGCCCGACGATGTGTATGTTTCTCAATCGCAGGTAAAGCTTTTTGGTCTTAAAACCGGCGACACGATAGTAGGTTATGTACGCCCTCCAAAAGAAGGCGAAAAATACTTTCCACTTATTAAGGTGGACGAAATAAATGGACGCAGCCCGGATTTTGTACGTGATCGTGTACCATTTAAGTACCTTACCCCCCTATTTCCACAGGATAAATTAAATCTTGCCGGGGATAACAAGAACATCAGTACGCGAATAATCGACTTGTTTGCACCTATTGGAAAAGGTCAACGTGGATTAATTGTTTCGCAACCCAAAACCGGTAAAACCACTTTACTTAAAGACGTAGCCAACGCAATTGCTGCAAATCATCCGGAAGTTTATCTTATTATTCTTCTTATCGATGAGCGCCCGGAAGAGGTAACAGATATGAAGCGCTCTGTGAGAGCTGAAGTAGTAGCTTCAACCTTTGACGAGCCGGCCGATCGCCACGTTAAAATCGCCAATATTGTATTGGAAAAAGCGAAGCGGATGGTAGAATGCGGACATGATGTGTGCATCCTCCTCGATTCGATTACGCGATTAGCAAGAGCTTACAACACTGTTTCTCCCGCATCCGGAAAAGTACTTTCAGGTGGTGTGGATGCAAATGCACTACACAAACCAAAGCGCTTCTTCGGAGCAGCCCGAAATATTGAAAATGGCGGATCGCTATCGATATTGGCTACAGCCCTAACCGATACAGGTTCGAAAATGGATGAGGTTATTTTTGAAGAGTTTAAAGGAACCGGTAACATGGAGCTCCAACTCGATCGAAAAATTTCAAACCGCAGAATTTTCCCTGCTATTGATATTACAGTATCCGGAACGCGTCGTGAGGATTTACTTCTTTCAAAGGATACACTGCAACGTATCTGGATTTTGCGCAAGCATATTGCCGACATGAATCCGGTAGAAGCAATGGAATTCCTAAAGAATAGAATGGAACAAACCGTAAGCAACGAGGAGTTTTTGATTTCCATGAATGGATAATAATCGGGCGTGACAAAACATCCCAATTTAAATATACCCGTAAGAGCCGCACTTCTATTAATAGTTGTGCGACTTGCTTTTCACTTCGCAGACATAAACTGGCCCGAATTTCAGATGATCTATGTATTTCTGGCCGTTGGAGCACTGATTCCACTATGCATATACGCTATATGGCCAAGAGGAAATCAGCAGCCTGAATTCCTGAAAGAAATAACCGGAGCATTAAGAGTTATGGCAGCTTACGCCATAATTATGATTGTGTTTATTGTAGTGTATTACGCATTTATCGACACTTCATATTTCCCTGAAAAAAGAGCGGAAATTACCAGATTAGCCATTGAATCTGAACCGGATGCCGACCCGATTGAACTCACAAAAAAAGCGGAGGAGTTTTTCTCTCTACGCAATTTCTCCATTTTATTGTTGGTAGGTTTCTTGATCTCTTCTGGATTTTATGCGCTGTTCTTTACAATTATCAAGCGCGTATTTATGAACCGAAAAGAGGCTGTTTAAAATCTATTATCTCATCATTGTTTTATAAAGGCCTTTGCTTCCGCAAATGGATTATTTGCGAAAAAGCAGAATCGAGATCTTTAAAACTTCACTTAAATCCCTGATTGTATTTCAGTGTTTAGGTTTTCAAAGTCGATTCCATCAAAATTACCGCTGCTCATCATAAGCAAGGTTTTTCCTTTCCAGGAAATAGCACGCAACGCGCTTAATAATTTTGAAGATTCGGTGTATACTTCAATATTTCGGGTTCCAAAAGCTTTTTCCACTTCATTTGCCGAAAGGGGTTCCAACTTTTTATGCTCCACAACTTTGGGACTGAAATAGACCAATGCCCTATCTGCTTTTTCCATAGCCCCGTCGTAGAGCGGTAGGAACTTCTTATTTAAACTACTAAAAGTATGCAGTTCCATACAAGCAATAAGCTCCTTATTGGGATACTGCATTTTTAAGGCTGCCGTTGTTGCTTTCAATTTACTTGGAGCATGGGCAAAATCCTTATAAAACAAAAAATCTCCCTTCTCCCCTACTTTTTCCAATCGTTTTGAAGCTCCCGAAAAATCTTGAAGTGAGCGGAATATCTCTTCATCCGAAATACCCAACAACCGCAACACTTCAGCCGCACCACTAATGTTTTGCAAGTTATGATCTCCAAAAACTTCAAGCGGGTATTCACCGGTTGCCGTTGTCAAAACGGTTTTCCCCGATTCAATTCTATGCGGATGCGTATCGTAAGCTATGCACTTTATATCAGGTCGAGCTTTTTCAGCAAGATCATTCAAAAGCTTATCACCTTGATAATAAACCAGATATCCATTTGGCTCAATAACTTCAATAAATTTCTCAAACTGCTCGACATAAATTTCCCAAGTAGGAAAAACATTGATGTGGTCCCAGGCTATACCTGTAATAAGTGCAATATGCGGTTTATACAAGTGAAATTTTGGGCGGCGATCGATGGGCGAAGAGAGGTACTCATCGCCTTCAATTACCGCTATTTCAGCATCTTCCGATAGTTTCACCATACAATCGTACCCTTCCAATTGGGCTCCGACCAGATAATCGGAATTTTTGTTTACTTGTTTTAATACGTGAAGCAACATGCTGGTTATGGTAGTTTTACCGTGGCTTCCGCCAATAACCACCCGGGTTTTGTTTTGCGTTTGTTGATACACATATTCGGGATACGAAAATATTTCGATACCCAATTCACGGGCACGTGCCAACTCCGGATTATCTGCTCGCGCGTGCATCCCCAGTACAATTGCATCGAGGTCGGGGGTAATTAGCGAAACATCCCAACCTATTTTGGCGGGCAAAATTCCCTGTTTTTCTAATCTGGACTTAGACGGTTCAAATATCTCATCGTCACTACCACTAACCGTAATACCCTTACGACTCAATGCAATAGCGAGATTGTGCATGGCGCTTCCGCCAATGGCAATAAAATGTATTTTCATACAGTGAACTTACTGCCTACAGGCAAACCATGGCTCTTCAAGCTATTCGTTTTTACACAAAGGATTGTTACTTTAAAAAAATATAAACAGAGGGTGATTTCCCTATTATTAATTCCACTTCCGAATAGATTATTCAATTGGTCGGCCTTATAACTTATCGAACAGTGTTCATTCATCATTTCATTCGTTTTTACATACAGGATTACTACTTTAGCAAAAAGTAAAAATCCCAATGAAAATATATCCAATAGAAACCGGAAATTTTAAATTAGACGGTGGAGCCATGTTTGGCGTAGTTCCTAAATCTTTATGGTCGCGCACCAAACCCGCCGACGAAAACAATATGTGCAGTTGGACAATGCGCTGCATGCTTATTGAAGATGGAGATCGATTAATTTTAATCGACACCGGTATGGGTGACAAGCAAAGCGATAAATTCTTTGGCTATTATTATCTGTTTGGCGATGCCACATTAAAAAAATCTATCGAAGCACTTGGCTTTGGTCTTGACGATATTACCGATGTGTTTTTGACCCATCTTCATTTTGATCATTGTGGTGGAGCGGTAATATACAACCGTGAAAAAGACCGTTTTGAACCTACTTTTAAAAATGCAAAATACTGGAGCAACAAGTTGCATTGGGATTGGGCTGTAAATCCAAACGATCGCGAGAAAGCATCATTCCTTAAAGAAAATATTATCCCGCTTCAAGAGTCAGGGCAACTCAACTTTATTGAGCGCGGCGGCCGATGGAACAAGAAGGAATTCATTCCCGGATTCCGCACTTTCTTCGTCGATGGGCACACTGAAAGTCAAATGATTCCATACATCGACTATAAAGACAAAACCCTGATTTTTGCAGCAGATTTAATGCCATCTGCCAGTCATATTCCCATGCCGTACATTATGGGATACGATGTACGTCCACTTGAGACTTTAAAAGACAAGGAGATTTTTTTAAATGCCGCTGCCGACAAGGAGCATATTATATTTTTGGAGCACGATATAGATCATGAATGCGCTATTGTAGAGCACACTGAGAAGGGAGTAAGATTAAAAGAAACACATACGTTTACCGATATTTTCGGATAAAAAAAGCAGTCTCGCGCCACCAAGCACGAGACTGCACCACTGTTGTCTTTTAAAATTTAGCCTATGAAAGCTCGTGACAACTTTTTTAGTGTTCAGAAATTGTTCTTTAGTATCAAGTAGTTAATTTATGTGATTTACCAAACGCTAAATAGGGCTTTTGAATAAAGGCATTCACTCATTACTAATATGACGAGCACATGTTCAATTTGTTACACGGATTTTAAATTATGATTTGAATTTGAACAAATATTATCCCGAATAAACTAATTAATCAACCTTCTGCACAGACCATACCAAATGCCTATTTTTGCAACATGATTCCATCAAAGTATATAGAAGACGCCGTAAATGAAATGGCATCGCTCCCGGGCGTAGGTCGAAAAACGGCATTGCGCTACGTGCTTGACTTGTTGGGACGCAGTGAAGAGGAAGTAGAGCGTTTTACATCTGCAATTTCAGAACTCCGCAAAAATATCAAGCTTTGCAATAATTGCTATAACATTTCGGATACCGAAGTATGTCAAATTTGCAGTAATCCTTCACGCGATCGTTCTACGCTTTGCGTGGTAGAAGATATCAGAGACGTAATGGCCATAGAATCAACTCATCAGTACAAAGGTTTATACCATGTGCTGGGAGGAAAAATTTCGCCAATGGATGGAATCGGCCCGGGCGATTTGCATGTGGGCGGACTTTTAGATCGAGCAGCATCGGTAGATACACATGAAATAATTCTCGCCTTATCGGCTACGATGGAAGGCGATACAACAGCTTACTATCTCTATAAAAAATTTGAACAGCGAAAAGATGTGGTTGTTTCTACAATATCACGCGGTGTTGCCGTAGGCGACGAGCTTCAATACGCTGACGAGGTTACGCTTGGTCGCTCTATTCTTCACCGAATCCCATACGATAAATCGCTATAAGAAATGGTTGATTTAACGGTAGTTATCGTAAACTACAACGTAGCTTACTTTTTGGAACAGTGCCTGCATAGTGTGCAGCGCGCATCTGAAAACTTGGCATGTGAAGTTTTTGTAGTCGATAACAACTCGGTTGACGGATCGAATGAAATGGTGCGTCAAAAGTTTCCATGGGTAAAGCTTATCGCCAATAAAGACAATGTAGGTTTTAGCAGGGCTAATAATCAAGCCATGCGCATTGCCAAAGGACGATATGTGCTGTTACTAAATCCCGATACGCTTGTAGAAGAAGACACTTTTGTAAAATCGGTGGCATTTATGGATGCCCACCCCGATGCGGGAGGTCTGGGTGTGAAAATGATAGATGGAAAAGGGCAGTTTCTTCCTGAGAGCAAGCGCGGCCTTCCTACACCTGCTGTAGCTTTTTATAAAATATTCGGTCTCGCGGCTTTGTTTCCAAAATCAAAAATTTTCGGGCAGTATCATTTAGGTTATCTCGACCAAGACGAAACACACGAAGTACCCATCCTTTCGGGAGCGTTTATGCTTATGCGAAAAGAGACTTTAGACAAAGTAGGATTGCTCGATGAGGCTTTCTTCATGTACGGCGAGGACATTGACTTGTCTTACCGCATCGTTTTAGGTGGATACAAGAATTATTATTTTCCGGAAACGCGAATTATCCACTACAAAGGCGAAAGCACGAAAAAAAGTAGTGTGAATTATGTGTTTGTGTTTTACAGAGCGATGTTGATTTTTGCAAACAAACACTTTTCAGCAAGGCTGGCAAAGACGTATTCATTTTTGATAAATCTCGCGATATATCTGCGTGCTTCTATTGCCATTGCAAATAGGTTTATCAAAAAGGCTATTGTCCCCGTTTTAGATGCGGTATTTATTTTCGCTTCGCTGCTTTACGCCAAAGATGTTTATCAAAATTACAGCCATATAGACTATCACCCACAAATGGTTTATTATGGATTTGCGGCTTATACATTCATATGGATGGGAAGCGTATTTGTAAATGGCGGATACGACAAACCGGCAAATCTTTTAAAAATTCTCCGAGGGGTTTTGACCGGAACCATTATTATTCTTGTTAGTTATGCCTTGCTTCCTGAAGAGTTGCGGTTTTCGCGCGCATTGATTTTGTTGGGCACAGTGAGCACTTCATTAGTTTATATTTTATTTAGATCGCTGTTACATTTGCTTGGCTTTTCGAACTACCGAATGGGCCGACCCATGCAACAACGCGTGGGAATTGTTGCAAATAATGAGGAATTTAAGCGAATTCGCAACTTGCTCGAAGAAGCAGGAAACCCCATAAAGTCGATATTTCAGATATCACCCCAAGTTTCTTCAGAAGGGTCGGCGTCGCAAGCAGATAGACTACAAGAAGTTACTGAGGTTTATAAATTAGATGCCGTGATCTTTAGCGGTGAGGATGTACCCTCGCACCGCATTATTAGTTTAATGGCATCGGTAGACCGGAAGAGAATGGATTTTAAGATCGCTCCGCCCGAAAGTTTATATATTATAGGGAGTAATTCGATTGAAAAAGGTGGCGATTTGTTTATTATGGACATCGATGCGGTTACAAAACCGAAAAACAAACGAAAAAAACGTATGTTGGATATTTTGCTTTCTTTGATGTTTTTAATCGGATTTCCCATATTAATTTGGGGAGTTAACAACAAAGGTGGGTTTCTTTCCAATATATTTTTAGTGTTATTTGGAACGAAGTCCTGGGTGGGCTATTCACAATCCAACCCCACTGACCTACAGCTACCTAAAATAAAGAATGGCGTATTGGGCCCACTCGATAAACTGCAAAGAATCAAAGACCCAAAGGAGACCGCCAAGAAGTTAAATGCGGTGTACGCACGCGAGTATAGTACACGCAATGATTTGTCTATTATAACCTCGGGATTCAAGCATTTAGGACGAAAGGAAGATATACCCGAATAACTATGATTGTGATTCACGATAATTCAACTAATTTTGCACTGCCAATAAAGTAAATAAAACTATGCCTGAAGTAGAGATACTATTGCCCAAGATGGGTGAAAGCGTTGCCGAAGCCACAATTGTAACATGGCTTAAGAAAGAAGGAGACTCGGTAGAAGCTGATGAGCCGATTATTGAAATAGCTACTGATAAAGTAGATAGCGAAGTCCCTGCGCCGGAAGACGGCGTTTTGGTTAAACATCTTTGCCAAGAAGGAGATGTGGTGGAGGTAGGTCAGCCTATCGCAATCATCCGCATTGGCGGCGAAGCCGCAGCACCTGCTTCTTCTGCCCCGGCATCGGCGGAAGCCAAACCCGTAGCTCAACCTGTAGCAGCAAGCCCTCAGAGCAACGGAAGCGACAAAATTCACGAACCTGTAATGACCGGAATGGGCGAGCCGATTTCGAAATCGGGACCTTCTGGTAGATTTTACTCACCGCTGGTGCGCAATATCGCCGAAAAAGAAGGCATTGCCATGCACGAGCTCGAGCAGATAGACGGAAGCGGACTGGATGGGCGCGTGACTAAAAAAGATATTCTAAATTATATTCCAAATCGCCAAGTTGGTGTAGTCCCTGAACCGGCAACTGCAGATAAACCGAAACAAGCGGCTAGTACGCCAAGTCCTGCTCCGCAAAAGCAAGCAGTTAAAGGACCTACTATTTTGATTGGGCCGGATGATGAGGTAGTTGAAATGGATCGCATGCGCAAACTTATTTCTGAGCATATGGTGATGAGTAAGCATACGTCTCCACACGTTACTTCTTATGTTGAGGCCGATGTGACCAATATTGTGAATTGGAGAAATAAGTGGAAAGACAAATTTCAGCAGCGCGAAGGCGAGAAGCTGACCTTCACTCCTATTTTTATGGAAGCCATTGCCAAAGCGATAAAAGAAATGCCCTTGGTAAATGTATCGACCGATGGTACAAACATCATTAAGCGGAAGCATATTAATATCGGGATGGCTACTGCACTGCCTAGCGGCAACCTGATTGTACCGGTGATTCACGATGCAGACCAATTAAATCTGCTCGGGCTTGCCAAAAAAGTGAATGATTTGGCAAATCGCGCTCGAGAAAACAAGCTCAAGCCGGAAGACATCCAAGGCGGAACCTATACGATTACAAACGTTGGAACGTTTGGAAATGTAATGGGAACACCTATTATCAATCAGCCACAAGCTGCAATTATGGCTATAGGTGCCATTCGTAAAAAACCGGCAGTCATTGAAACACCGCAAGGTGATTTTATCGGGGTTAGAAGCATGATGTTTTTATCGCATGCCTACGATCACCGTATCATTGACGGAGCATTGGGTGGTACTTTTGTACAACGCGTAGCTACTATTTTGGAAGAATTTGATATAAACAGAGAAATTTGATATAGTTTTCTCAATAAACATCTATGTTTATATTAGCTTTGGAATTCATAATGTTCTCCTTAAATGAATTTTAAACTATTCTTACATCCATTTGTACCTGCAATATTGCTGGTTTTTATTAGTCTGAGTCTAAGTAGTCAAGAGTCAAGTTTTTCGAGTAAGTTTCAAGAGGCCATAAGACTCGACGAAGAAAACGAGTTGGGCCAAAGCTTTGTTATATGGACACAATTGGCTAGTGAAAACCCGGATAATTACAATGTGAATTACAAAGCGGGCCGCGCCTACTTGCTTTCATTTAATCGTAAAAGGGCTGCTTTGCCTTTTCTTCAAAAGGCAGTACAGGGAGATGTTTCCAAAAATTACGATCCGCTTAGCCCTTCTGAAAAGAAAGTGCCTGTCGAAGTGTATTACTACTACGCTAAGGCATTGCATTTAAATTATAATTTCGATAAGGCAGAAGAAAATTATGAGCTTTTTATTCGAAATGCACCTGTAAAGCACTTTTTGTATCCTGAAGCAGAACTCGGTATTGACCAATTAAGCAAAGCAAGAATATTGGTAAAAACTCCGGTCGAATTTGAAATTGAAAACCTGGGGCCTAACGTAAATTCCGAATATCCTGATTATTCTCCGGTAATATCGGTAGATGAAAACGCTTTATTTTTCACTTCAACTCGCTTACGTGCCGACAGTTCTAATTTCGGAATATTCGATCGTACAACCGGCTTGCACTTTGAGGATATATATGTTACGTATAAAGATAGAAATGGAAATTGGCAGGAGCCTGAACTACTGAACATAAATATCCCCGGTCATAATGCAACCGTAAACGTATCGGTAGACGGACAAGTTTTGTACATCTACAAAGACATTAACGGTGGTGATATATATGAAAGCCGGCTTGTGGGAGAAATCTGGAGTGATCCGGTTCCGGTGTCGAACCGTGTAAACTCTCCATCGTGGGAAACACATATGGCTGTTACATCTGACGGAAACACGAAATACTTCGTAAGTGACCGAAAAGGCGGCCTAGGAGGAAGAGACATTTATAGAATAAACAAGCTTCCGGATGGTAGTTGGAGTAGGCCCAGCAACTTGGGTCCAACAATAAATACACCTTACGATGAGGATGCCATATTTATTTCTCCCGATAATCAAACGCTTTATTTCAGCTCGAAAGGTCATGACAGTATGGGCGGGTTTGATATTATGTACAGCACCTTAGATGATAATGGCGAATGGTCGGATCCTGTAAATATCGGGTACCCAATCAACACCACCGACGACGATGTGTTTTTTGTAACCAGCCCTGATGGACGTCGTGCTTATTACTCCTCGGTTCGCGAATCAGGCTATGGTGAAAAGGATATATACTTAATCCATCTACCCGATCCGCAGGGCGTAAACCTGGCTTTGCTTAAAGGAACTATAATCCCTGCAGATGGTGAAAAAATTCCCGATGATATAGTTATATATATAAACAATCGGAAGACCGGAACTTCGCAAACATACACTCCACGTGCACGCGATGGAGTTTTCATCGCAATTCTTCCACTGTGTAACCATTACGATATTGTTTACCATATTAATGGAAAGGTTGCCGCGCGAGACACGATTTCGGTAGGTTGCGATTTAGATTATCAAGAAATAAACAAGGAATTGCTTTTGAGTCCGCTACTGGTGAGTGCAGATGGAACTGCTATAATTATGACGTCAACCTCAGGCGATGCCGTGCCGGCTAACTTTATGAAGCATTTTGGATACAACCAGGAAACGATTCGCCACGAGGAAGAAATGTACGCCAATTTTATGATGGGGCTTGCCAAAATTGTAAAAGCTAAAGGCAAAGCAGAGATCAGTATTGTTGGAAGTGCTTCTAAGGTACCTACCCGAACCTTTGAAAACAACCAGATTTTGGCAGATAGACGTGCAGAGAGCGGTAAGCAGAAAATTTTGGACAACGCTGAGAAATTTAACATCGACCCTTCAAAGCTTATTTTCAAGTCTGTAAAAGGGCTCGTACAGGGGCCTGAATATGAAGGAGACTTTAAGGAAGGCGCAGACAAGTACCAGAAATTTCAGTACATCGATGTAAAAGCCCAATAGTCGAAAATATCGACGATCATAGCTTGATATTCTCTTAATCGGTTTAAATTCGTGCAAAACGCTTAATCGTTGTCTATTAAAACCTTTATAACTCATAGTGTTTTGATCGGCTTTTTGTTAATAGCCGGCAAATCACTCCAGGGTCAAAACCCTAAAACCGCACGATCTTTTTTTAAAGATGGCAATTACTTTAAAGCAATAGAGCTATATACCAAGCTTTTGCCAAAAGATCCAAATAATCCCGAGTACAATTTCAACATGGGAATTAGTTATCTTCAGACTAATATAGACCCTAAACTCGCTCTTGACTATTTGGTAAAAACGGAAATGGAAGGGAAATTCGATAATGAATTGCTCCTCCACATTGCGAGAGCTCATATGCATCACCTGGAATATGAGACTGCACTCCTCTACATACATAAATACAGACTTGTAGCAGGTAGAAAAGCGATTAAAAACCAAGTATACCACAAGCTTAAAGCGGATTGCATCACCGCTCAGGATCTATTAAAATACCCTGTAAATGTTACTTACCAAAATTTGGGCGAGAATGTTAATAGCACCTACGCCGATTACAACCCTTTTATTACCGGCAACGGTTCAAAAATGGTTTTTACAACGCGTAGGAAATATAGACCCGGTTCCCACCCTGAATTTGACGGGTATTATCCGTCAGACATTATGCTTTCTGTTCAAACCCCCGAAGGCTGGTTTTTTGCCGATAGGCTAAGCGATAAGATAAATACTGTTTTTGATGAGCAATCGGTAGGTCTCACCAAAAAAGGAGATACTTTGTATTACTATATCGACCATGTAGATGATGTAGGCGATATATTTATGAGCACCTACGAAAACCAAGTGTATTCTATGCCGAAACGTCTTGGCCCTGAAATAAATACTCAAGCAATAGAATCGGCTTGTTCCATTTCACAAGATGGTTCTACTATGTTGTTTAGTTCCAGCCGGCCAGGTGGAGAAGGCGGGTTTGATTTATATATGATTCGAAAAATGGGAAGGAGAACTTGGAGTGAACCAATAAACTTGGGCCCCGAAATTAACACGCCAATGGACGAAGATTACCCGACGCTTGCGGCTGATGGCAAAACCCTGTTTTTCTGTTCAAACGGACATCCGGGAATGGGAGGCTACGATTTATTCTTCTCTACTTGGGATGAAGAAAGTAATATTTGGACCAAACCCCAAAACATGGGTTACCCAATTAATAGCCCGGCCAATGAGAAAAACATTTCATTTATGGATAATGGCACAACGGCTGTTATGGCGGCATTGAGGCCCGATTCTTATGGCGACTTAGACATATATAAAGTTGAGTATGAGCGCAAAGAAACAGAGGAGCCCTCATTATTTGTGTTCAACTTAGCATTGCCGGAAGGTGAAGCGCTACCGGAATTACGGATAAAAAATAGTTTTGATGAACTAATAGGAAGTTATTATCCGAATCGAATTACTAATAGATACATTCTTGCGCTTTATCCCGGCAAGTATTATTTATATATTGATGCACCGGGATATGCGCCTTATACAGAAGTACTGGTAGTGAACCAATTTCACAAGAGACAAGATAATAATGTGCGATTTATTAGGCTTATGGAAAATCCGAATTAAGCAGAATATTGCCAAAAGAAAAAAACAACATGAAATTAAACTTAAAGAGGCCATTGGCTTTTTTCGATTTGGAAACAACCGGCGTTAATGTCGCCTCAGATCGTATAGTAGAAATCGCAATTTTAAAAGTTTTTCCGGATGGGAGAACAGAAAAAAGACCAGACCCTTCACTCGGAGGAGGACGACTTTTAATCAACCCCGGTATTCCTATTCCTGCAGAAACATCGGCCATACACGGGATTTTTGATGAGGATGTTGTCGATGCACCAACATTTGAAGACCTTTCGGGAAAGCTGTTTAAGTTCTTATACGACTGCGATTTAGCCGGGTTTAACTCCAATAAATTTGATGTTCCAATTCTGGCGGAAGAGTTTTTGCGCTGTGGAATTGATTTTAGTGTGGAAGGAAGAAATTTGATCGATGTTCAGAATATATTCCACCTTATGGAACAGCGCACGTTAAAAGCAGGCTACAAATTTTATTGCGATAAGGATTTGGTAAATGCACACGAAGCGATGGCCGATGTAGAAGCGACCCATGAAATATTTTTGGCGCAACTCAAGAAATATAACGAAAAACAAATCGAAGACCGGGATGGAAGTTTAATCACTCCGGTTATAAATGACATGAATCATTTGCATTATACATCACAACGTCAGCGCAATGTAGATATGCTTGGACGCATTGTGTATAATGACAAGGACGAAGAAATATTTAATTTCGGAAAGCACAAAGGAAAAACTGTAAAGGAAGTACTGGAAACCGAACCGGGATACTACGGTTGGATGCTAAACGGGGACTTTCCGTTATACACAAAAAAGGTTCTAAGAGATATTAAAGAAAGATTGGGTTAAAATCAGTTTATCAATATAAAAGCACCCATAAGTAATAAACCCGTCAGACATAGTAGTACATATTAAACTATGAAGATAATTTGCATTGGCAGAAACTACGCAGAACATGCTGCGGAATTAAAAAATGAAATCCCGGCCGAACCCGTGATTTTCCTCAAACCCGAAACGGCCCTTCTGCCAAAAAACCATCCGTTTATTTACCCTGATCATACAAAGGATTTACACTTTGAAGTAGAGCTCGTAATCCGTATTAATAAATTGGGGAAACACATACATGAGCAGTTTGCCCATAAATACTACAGCGAGATTGGTATAGGCATCGACTTTACCGCGCGAGATGTGCAGACTGCATGCAAAAACAAAGGATTACCATGGGAGAAGGCCAAATCATTCGACCATTCTGCACCGATGGGTCGAAAGTTTATCCCAATCAGTGAGCTGCCCGATCGCGAAGCCATAAAATTTGAACTAATCAAAAACGGCAAATTGGTGCAATCCGGAAATTCCAAGGATATGATTTTTAATTTCGATTCTATTATATCATATGTGTCAAAATACTTCACGTTGAAAATCGGTGACTTAATTATGACAGGAACGCCGAAGGGAGTTGGTCCTTGTATGATTGGTGATAAATTGGAGGCCTTTATAGAAGGAGATAAACTACTGGAGATAAATGTGAAGTGAAGTTGGGATTCGCAATTTAAGCGGATTTTTTAAAAAAGTAATACTGATATTTCAGCGATTTCCAAAAGCTTTTAATTAAAGATAAGTTCTTGAGAGAGTCTATCCGGTGTTTGAAAACAACAATATTTAAAAAATCACATCTTCAACAGTAGGTAATTTGGCATTATTTTACCAATTTCATCGGTTGATGATTATTCGGAATATTTTTTAATTAAAAACAGGCTTATTGAATGGGATCTTTGGATGTATATGTTGTTGAGACAAAAGAGCAACGCAGGCAATTTGTTGCTGCCATATTGAAAGACATGAAAGCGTTAGATTTAATGCTTGAGCGCGATATGTTTGAGCGTGATAATATTCGTATCGGCGCCGAACAGGAATTCTGCCTGGTCGACAAACACTTGAGACCGGCTATGATCGGCCTCGATATTTTGGCGCTTGTCGACGATCCGCATTTTACCACCGAGCTTGCCAAGTTTAACCTGGAAATAAATCTCGACCCCATTAAATTTACCGGTGATGCGCTTAGCCGTATGGAAAATCAATTGTACGGTCTTTTACAAAAAGCCGATCAAATTGCTTTAGATCACGGTGCACGCATTATTCTTACCGGGATTCTTCCTACAATTAAACAAGCTGATCTTGAATTTAAAAATATAACCCCCTACCCTCGTTATCATTCATTAAATGAAGCGATGCTCAAACAGCGCGGCGGGCATTTTGAGTTTCATATACAAGGAACTGATGAGCTTATTACCAAGCACAAGTCGATGTTGTTTGAGGCTTGCAATACGAGTTTTCAGGTTCACTTACAAGTAAATCCCGACGAAGTTGTGGATAAGTACAATTGGGCGCAAGCCATTGCAGGACCTGTTCTTGCGGCCTGTACAAACTCAGTATTACTTTTTGGAAAACGTTTGTGGGACGAAACGCGAATAGCTGTGTTTGAGCAAACAGTTGATTTAAAAAATCTTCAAAATCCGGAGCGCGATATCAAGAGCCGGGTAGATTTTGGAACCGGTTGGCTCGAAGAATCCATTACCGAGATATACCAGCACGATGTGGCTTATTACAAGCTTTTGCTCGCAGCCGATATCAAAGAAGATGCATTAGAAATGCTGAAGGATGGTAAAGTCCCGAAACTAACAGCCCTTTCACTTTTTAACGGGACTATTTATAAATGGAACCGCGCCTGTTACGGCATAACTGAGGGTAAACCTCATTTGCGTATTGAGAACCGATATATTCCGGCCGGCCCCACGGTAATTGACGAAATGGCAAATACGGCATTTTGGTTGGGGCTGATGGAAGGTATGCCTGAAAATATTGGCGATATAGCCACTTTAATGGACTTTGACCACGCCAAACAGAACTTTATTAAAGCTGCACAAATGGGACTTGGCGCGCAGTTTAGATGGAAGGACGGGCAGCGATATACTGCTCAGGACTTGATCCTAAATGTGCTTGTGCCCCTAGCACGAAAAGGGTTAGAGAAAATGAAAATCGACACGCACGATATCGATAAGTATTTAAGCATAATCGAAGAACGGGTTCATAATCACCAAACGGGTTCTATATGGGCGTTTCAGTCGTTTACGGAACTTAGAAGAAGCGTTGGTGTTGAAGAAGCAATTGTAGCGGTAACTGCCGGTATGCTCAAACGTCAACAAAAAGGCCAACCCGTCCACACTTGGTCATATGCTGATATTAGCGAAAGCGGTTCGTGGGAAGGAAAGTTTAAGCACGTACACCAAGTTATGTCCAAAGATCTTTTCATGGTTCAAAGTGAAGATATGATTGAGCTAGTTACCAATGTTATGAATTGGCGCAAGCTCCACCACGTTCTTGTTGAAAATGAGGAAGGCGAAGTAATTGGACTGATTTCATCGTCAGACATACTAAAATATTATTGTAAAAAGGATGATGGCGAAGACGATCTTACCGTGAATGATATAATGATGCACAACCCAATAACAGTCGACCCGCACACCCATACTATCGATGCCTTGAAGCTTATGCGGCGAAATAATATTGGCTGCCTCCCCGTTGTTAAAGACAAGAAGCTTATAGGCATCCTCACCGAGTTTGACTTTGTGTATATGGCCGAACATTTATTTGAAGAACTCTCAACCATTGATGCAGAAGAAAATCACATTATATGACTTTATAGAAGGTAAGTCAGTACAAGTATCCCGCGAAATCGCCAAAATTGAAGGCCAAGTCGACGGGCCAAACGTGGTATTTATTGGCGGCATGCATGGCAACGAACCTTCGGGTGTTTTGGCTTTGCACCATGTAATGCGCGAATTAAAAACCCTGCAACCCCTCCTTAAAGGAAATGTATATGCCCTTTCGGGAAATTTGACTGCACTTGAGCGTGGTGAGCGATATATTGTAAAAGACTTAAACCGCGTATGGCAGCCCGATATGGTGGAACGCGCGCGAAAGCGAGATTATCACCCTTCAGAAATCATCAATGAGGTTGAAGAACAAATTGAACTTTGGGAGTATATCGACAAGCTAATGCTCGAGCAAGGGGGACCTTTTTTCTTTATCGATCTTCACACCACTTCAGTACGCACCATACCGTTTATTACCATGAGCGATACCATGATGAATCGGCGGTTCACAAATCGAATTCCGGTTCCTGTAGTTATTGGAATAGAAGAGCATCTTCACGAACCACTTTTGAGTTATGTAAACGATCTGGGTTTTATGTCGATGGCATTCGAAGCCGGGCAGCATTCTGATCCTGAGTCTGTGCGCAATCATGAAGCTTTAATTTGGCTTTCGTTAGTGAATAGCGGCGTGATTAAAAAAATTGAAGTGCCGAAGTATAAAAAGCACTACCATCATTTAATGCACAATGCCGAGGGGAACAACAAGGTTTACGCCATTAATTTCCGCCAAAACATTGAACCACAAGACGAGTTTAAAATGGTTCCGGGTTTTAGAAATTTCCAGCCCATAAAAAAAGGACAACTCTTGGCTAATATGAATAAAACGCCCATCCCCTCACCTCAAAAAGGCTTGATCTTTATGCCTTTGTACCAAAGTCAGGGCGATGACGGTTTTTTTATTATTGAGAAAATAGCTAAATTTTGGTTGGGCGTATCTTATATATTTCGAAAATTCGGTCTATATCGTTTTCTACGTTTTCTTCCCGGTGTAAAGCCCTTTATGGACACCGGGCATATTATGGTTGTGAACACGAGTATCGCAAAATGGTATAGCAAGCAAATTTTAAACTTGATGGGCTATCGTCGTACTAAAAATAAGGGTGAATTGACCTTGTACATGCGGCGCAAATACGACTTCAAAGGGCCGAGGTAGAATATCACAATCAAGTGTACTTTGTTCATCTGTTCCCTATATAAATATCCAATTCATTGAAATAATACCGCTCTAACTTTTTCGGGGACCATGCAGAATTGTTAAATGTTTGCATTCCACGCACAATCCGAGAATATTCGCAACCTCGCACCCTTTATACCCGTAAGCAGAACAATAAAATCTGTTAATTAATGTTTTCTAATCGTACATCTATTAAGAGTTGGTTGTTGGAATTTATATTTTCGGCACTAACAACATGGGTCCTGCAAGACTATGTTTGTACGAATTTAATCTGAATTTATGAAGCCATTTGTTCCTGTTTGCATCGGAATTGCACTTTCTTTTAACCTTTCTGCACAAGAGTCAATATCTGAAACGTACGCACCTACTAATATTTTCGAATTTGAAAAAGTCGTAATGACCACCGAAGAAGACGCCGAAGTCGATGCTATCTTATGGGATATAAATGACTCTCTTTTCTACATTCCGGCATACGATACGTATTGCTCGTGGAATTCAAAACGGGTACATCCGTATTCGTACAATTTAACCGATATGAAAGACACGGTTTTTATTCCGCTGGCTTATGATTCGTGCAGTTTTGTCGCACCTTTTATCGGTCGCAAGACTTCTGATTTCGGTTATCGTCGTTACCGCCACCATTACGGAGTAGATATTAAACTTTATACCGGTGATCCGGTTTATTCTGCTTTTGAGGGCGTTGTACGTGTAGCACACTATGACCGCGATTACGGTAAGGTAGTTGTTGTTCGTCATACCAATGGACTGGAAACTCTTTATGCTCACCTTTCAGATTTAAAAGTTCGCGAAGGCGACTGGCTCGAAGCCGGAGATATAGTTGGACTGGGCGGGAATACCGGCCGTAGCACCGGAAGTCATTTACATTTTGA
>Ga0079223_10000514_pt1 | contig 19987 bp, 14 predicted proteins | sample Stecom2011_FD_75072 | JGI IMG/M metagenome (GOLD analysis project Ga0079223, IMG submission 75072) | Agricultural soil microbial communities from Utah to study Nitrogen management - Steer compost 2011 | ecosystem: Environmental > Terrestrial > Soil > Agricultural land | place: USA: Utah...
GGATAACGGCCTACATCGGCAGCAAACATATTTAAAAACCAGAAGCCCGGCATAATACCGATAATGGTTAAAGGAATAGATAACATCATAATACCCGATACCGCTTTTAAGCCGGTTTGCAGCACCATAACAATATAAACACCCAGCAATGCCACCACATAAGCAATGCCTAAGTCGCGAAATACGTCGAGAGTAATTTTCCATTCCCCTTCACCACTCCAGACAACATTTGTGTTCTCTGGCATGCTCCAGCCAAACCCTGAGCCATTGGTGAAATAAGTACGCAGCCAAAGTGGACGGTAGCTGTCGGCGTCGCTATTTTGATCGGCCATCATATCGACCACCACATCTGCAGGAACACGGCCGGTTACTTCACCATAAACATAAACGATAGGACGTAAATTTTTATGGAATATGGGCCGTTCAGCGTTTATTTCAACAAACTCGCCAAGCTCAGCTAGCGGCACTAAAGGTGCCGGCGCTTCGCGTACTCCTGCTCCTGCATCAATGCGCGCGATACCTTGTTGGCCTCGCACATAAAGCGACAGCAGGCTATTCAGGTTATCGCGACCACCTTTTGGTAAGCGAATTTCAATCGGTAACGGGTTTATTTCTGTTGGCTCTTGCAGAAAGTCAATCGACCAGCCTTGCGTAGCTGCGACTATGGTTTGGTGAATATCAGCGGCTGCAATACCCGATAATGCAGCTTTTTCACGGTCCACAACAAAGCGCACCACCTTGCTTTCATTCGGCACCGAAGTAGTCACTTGGCTAACGAAGTCTTCTTTCGTTAAACGCTCAGCAACCGCTGCGGCTGCATATTCAAGCTCTTCATAAGTGCTGCGATCATCACCATATACTTCACCAACAAGGGTAGCCATAACTGGCGGTCCCGGTGGCATTTGTACTATTTCTAAATGGCGTACGCCAAGTTCATCTGCAAGGGCTTGAATTTCGTCGCGTAACCGGCTGACAACCTCGTTCGACTGCATGCCCCGCTCGCTTTTATCAACCAGCACCACACGTACCTCACCATGATGCGATTGCCCGCGGCGGAAGTAATGCCGAACCATGCCATTAAAGTCCATCGGCGATGCCACACCACTAAAAGTGGATACGGTTTTTACTTCCGGTACTCGCTGTAAATACTGAGCAAAACGGCCCATTACCCGTTCGGTTGTTTCCAGCGAGCTGCCTACTGGCATATCAACAACCAGTTGAAACTCAGCTTTGTTGTCGTGAGGTAATAATTTCAGTGGCACTAAACGTAAGGCGGGCAAAATAGCGGCCACAATAAACAAACCACCGACAAGCCAAAGGAAACCTTTACTACGTGCCGGCGAGCTAATTAACGGCTTAAGCAGCGCACGGTAGCCGCGATACAAGACTGTTGCTTTTGGATTGTAATCACCGTTATGTTCAGCAACCTTCATTAATTTCCAAGCCAGCCAAGGCGTTACGAAAAATGCTGTAATGGTTGAGAAAATAACGGCTATAGGCACGTTAAATGCCATTGGCCCCATGTACGGCCCCATCATGCCGGTAATAAAGAACATCGGCATAAATACAATAATAATAGCAAGCGTCGACATAAGTAGCGCACTACGAATTTCGACCATACCAGCAATAATAGCTCGTTTGGTTTTCTTCCCTTCTGCAGCCATATGGCGTTCTATATTGTCGATGGCCGCAATGGGGTCGTCCACAATTAAGCCAAGAGCAAGAATAAGCGCAAACATAGTGACTCGGTTAATGGTGTAACCGAACGCTAGGTCCATGCCCAAAGTTGCGCCATAGCTAATCGGAATAGCAATGGCAACAACCGCTGCAGCACGCCAGTTTAGAAATAAGCCAACAAATACCACCACCACAAGAATAGCCACAGCTAAACTTGAAACCAGTTCAATTACCTTTTCGTCTGCCGTAGCGCCATAGTTTCGAATAACTTCAATGGCAACGCCCGGCGGCAACCAGTTGGCTTCCAATTCCGCAAAAGCTTCTAATACATTATCGGCTACCCAAACTGCGTTTGCGCCACGCTGTTTCGCTACCGATAAGAAAACTGCAGGGTATTGTTCTTGTTGATAGCCTTCCACCCCAGAGGCAACGCCTGGGTAAAAGAAAGTATAGTTATCAGCTTGCTCTGCGCCGTCAATGACATTGGCCACGTCACGTAAATAAACGGGATTACCGTTAATAACATTGACTACACTGCCAGCTAATTCACTGGCTGAACGGAAGTATTCGCCACTTTCAACAGTAATGCGTTTGCCGTCTTGGTAAACTGCACCTGCCGTATGTTGGGCATTGCTAACTTGTACCGCGCGCGCAATATCTTCGATTGTAGTGTTATGTGCAGCTAAGGCCACACTATCGAGTTCAATATGAATACGACGGGCTTGACCACCGATCACATCGACTTGGTTTGTTTCTGGAATTGCTTTTAATTTTTGCGTGGCTTGTTCAGCTAAACGGCGCAGCTTAAAACTGTCATGGTTGCTTGGGTCGGTACTGTAAAGCGCCGCCACCACCATGGGCACGTCGTCAATTTCAACCGGCTTAATCAGCCAGTTTTCAACCACCGCAGGAATAGTGTCTTGATTGGAATACAGCTTGTTATAAAGCTTTACCAAAGACTCGGCACGAGGTTCACCCACGTAAAAACGTACCGTAACCAATGCTTGATCACGGTTTGATTGAGAATAAACATACTCAACACCGTCTATTTGCGACAGTAAACGTTCGAGTGGTTCCGTAACTTGTGTTGCCACTTGTCGAGCTGACAGCCCCGGAGCAGACACCACAACGTCGGCCATAGGCACAACAATTTGTGGGTCTTCTTCGCGAGGCGTCATAAGAAGTGCCGCCATACCGGTTAATAACGTCAACACAATAAATATAGGAGGGAATGTGCTCGACAATACCCGTCCAATAATTCCTCGTTTCGCTGACTCCTGCATGTGCACTCCCTATCCTTGATTAATACTTATTTAAAGGCATGACCTGATTTTACGCCAAGCTTCTTCAATATCATTGCTAATGGGCAAAACCCCGTAAACGCACTTTGTAATACGTTTAATCCCACAAAAGCCGTGAGTAAAAGCCAATTGATACTGACTTGCCAGGCTAAAAACGCAGAAACTAATACGACAGTACCTGCAAATGCCATAACTAAACGATCAATGTTCATATTGTTCTCCTCCTTGCATTAGCAAGGCCTAATATATATAAGCAAAAAAATTACGGAGCCAAAATAATTAGGTACTTAGCTGCAATACAGCATGTACAAAGATTCTAGAATCCGTAACGCTTTTTCATCAGCAATACGATAAAGAACTGTGGTGCCTTCTTTTCTGTATTCTACAATTCCTTGGCCACGTAAACGTGCCAAGTGTTGTGATAAAGAAGACTGCGACACCTCTAATCTTTTTTCTAAATCGCCTACCGACATTTCGCCATTCACTAAATGGCACAACACCATGAGCCGATGGCTATTTGCCAACGATTTCAATAGTTCTTCTGCCGCCAATGCGTTTTTTTGCATTTGGCGGATCGTCATTGTATCCATCTTCATAGCTAAATATTAGACCTTTATAATATAGAGTCAAGGTAAAAGTTTTTAATGCTCTTTCCTAACACGGGTTAAGCTTTTGTAGGTTTACCTGCTTCTACCCAAGCATTCATACCACCAGCAACAGAGTACACGTCATTAAAGCCCATGTTTTGGAGTGATAATGCAGCTAAAGCACTACGCCCGCCTGAACGACAAATTAAATAAACAGGTGCTTTACTTAGTTGCTCAAGTGCAACTTCAGGCGCACAACTAGCAGAAGCAACTTGTGGTAACGAAGTTAATTGGAACTCAAGTATGCCGCGCGGTAAGTTTACCGAGTGCTCGACATGGCCCGCTGCATATTCCGCAGGTTCACGTACGTCAATCACTACAGCTTCTTCTTTTCCTGCGATTAGCGCTAAGTCGTCAATACTTATTTCGCGAATATGTTCTTTCGCTGCGGCGACTAACTGCTGACTTGTTTTCATATATCGTCCCTTAATGAAATTAATAATCATTTGCTTTGTATATTAGAGTTTAGCGTATATGTTTTATAATTTACTAGTGTCTTGTACCTGAAACCGTCGTTAGGATCGAATACGCCCTGCTGGCACCACTCCCTTTTCTGTTACACGATGCCGTTGATACTGTTCTTGTCGTACCATAGTTAATGGCCATTCTCGTTTCCGAACAATAACGGCAAAGCCTGCAGCCATCCAAGGAAAGCGACGAATAACACTTAAATTAGCAGTGGCTTTTCCACTTCGAGACGGCCAAGGAACCCCATAACCAAAGTAGCCTTGGTGAATAACCTGATAATTTAATAGAGATAGCCAATCAAGTACGCGGGCCGGCGTAAATAAACGACTTTGCCAAGGTTTTTTTTTACGCCAAGCCGGCCACAAACGCGCCAGTGAATGAAGGCCATAAGGGTTGCTCATGGTAATTAGCATACAGCCGTCAGTACGCAAGGTACGGTCAACTTCACGTAATATCTGGTGAGGGTCTGCACTATATTCAAGAACAAAGGGCAATGCTGCCCAGTCAATTGAATCTGCCGCTATAGGTAAAGCTGTTAAATGAGCCCGTACATCGGCTTGCGATCCTGGGTGAATTTTATACTGAGCTTTAATGCGTGCATCCAGCCAAGGAACATCTAAACCACTACAAGTAAGCATATACTGACCAAAAACAATGGGGTCTTGCTCTTGTAGCCAATCGCGCAAAGACTGGCGCCACCACAAGCCTTGTTCAAGGTCTTGCCAAGTTTGTGGTGCCTGTAATCGCTTACTTTGCGTAACCAATTGTTGTGCTGATTTTAAAAACATGCGAAACCCTCGTATACTGGCTGAAAGCATAACAGTTTGTAGAGGCAGTATGCGCGTAACATATATAAAAGCCCTAAGTGATAATTACATTTGGGTCATCCAAAACAGTGACAATCGTTGTGTGGTCGTTTGCCCTGGCGAGGCCGCTCCCGTATTGCTATGGCTAAAAGAAAACAATTGCCAGCTCGAAGCTATTTTAGTGACGCATTACCATTACGACCATACAGACGGCATTGAAGAATTAGTTGCAGCCACTCAATGTAACGTGTTTGGACCTGCAGCAGAAACTATTCCTTGTAATAACAACCCTGTAGAACCTGGCGACATGATAAATCCGGCCGCTGGCTTCCCAAGTTTTCATGTTATTGGCTGCCCAGGACATACACTTGGCCATGTGGCCTTTTATGCAAAACCTTGGCTGTTTTCCGGTGACACTTTATTCGCTAGCGGCTGTGGCAGAATGTTTGAAGGTACGCCAGAACAATTTGTTCACTCGCTTGAAGTTCTTAGCCGCCTACCTGGTGACACCCAAGTATATTGCGCCCATGAATATACAGCCGCAAATTTAAAATTCGCTCAAGCTGTTGAGCCCAATAATCCATATATTCAAGAACGTATTCAACAAGTAACCGCCATGCGTGCAAAGGGAATTGCCACCGTTCCCACCCTACTAAGTAGCGAACAGCGCACTAATCCGTTTTTACGAACCGACACCTTTGATGTCCGCCAAGCAGCACAAAAACGGACTGGTACGAAAATAACTCGAAAGGAAGACGTGTTTGCTGTCATACGAGAGTGGAAAGACAGCTTCTGATTCCCTACAATGTGTCGAATTTATAATCATCTCGATATGATTCACTCAATATCAACTCAACATCAACTCAAAACCGTTCGATACCAATAAAGGGTTGAATGAGGGGAGACCAGGTCGCATGACGCAACCAGTTATAAAGTTAGCCGCCCTATTAGGGGTGGGCCTGTTACTTAGTGGCTGTCAGCTCGTCAGCTTCTTTAGCGACGAATCTACTGCGCCCATTACTGCTGAGCAGTTACCCCGTGAAACGGGTATTGAACGTTATTCAATGACCTTAACGGCGAAACAGCCAATACTAGCCAAACGTGACGACTTATCGCCGCTGCAGCAAGCTGACTTATGGGACAGGGTGCGTTTGCAGTTGTCTCTTGATATGCCAGAGCAGGCTTCAATAGAAGCACACCGCGACTGGTATTTACGCCATCCGAATTATATTGAACGTGTCACACAACGTGCAGGCCCTTTGCTTTATTTTATTGTTGAAGAAATCGAAAAGCGTGGTCTGCCACTTGAACTTGTTATGGTGCCTATTGTTGAGAGCGCGTACGACACCTTTGCTTATTCACATGGACGCGCCAGTGGGATATGGCAATTTATCCCCAGCACTGCATTGCACTATGGTCTCGATATTAATTGGTGGTACGACGGTCGCCGTGACATTATTGCCGCCACGCATACAGCGCTCGACTACTTTGATCGCTTAAATAAAACCTTCGACGGCGACTGGTTATTGGCAATTGCTGCTTATAACGGTGGCCAAGGCCGCGTTGCTGCAGCAGTACGTAAAAATAAAGCACAAGGAAAACCCACAGACTTTTGGTCTTTATCTTTGCCGCGTGAAACCCGTAATTATGTTCCAAAAATATTAGCTTTAAGCAGCTTGTTAGCTGAGCGTCATGCAAGCCCCTTAACTTGGCGTTATGTGCCAAACCAACCTGTGCTTGAAGTAATCGATGTTGGCCAACAAATGGATTTAGCCCTTGCTGCCAACATGGCTGGAATACAGTTAGACGAATTACACCGTTATAACTCAGGTTATAACCGTTGGGCTACAACGCCCGGTGGGCCTTATCATTTATTATTACCACGCCATGCTGCCGAAAACTTTAAAGCTGAACTTGAGAACAGCGATCCTTCAACTTGGGTAACCTGGGAACGCCACCGCGTGCGTAGCGGCGAAAGCTTGCTTACCATTGCCCGCCAATACAGCACTACACCAGGAGCTCTGCAGCAAGCAAATAACATTACTGGTAGCCTGATTCGGGCTGGCGACTACTTACTGATTCCAGTTGCCAGCCAAGATTTGAGCAATTATTCGCTTTCTGCTGAACAACGTCTGGCAACCACCCAAAGTAAAAGCAACGACGGCCAGCGTATAGACCACAAGGTGGTTAGTGGCGACACTTTGTGGGATTTAAGTCGAAAGTATAACGTGGGGGTTAATAGTATTGCTCGTTGGAATAATATGGCTCCTGGCGATATGCTGCAGCCTGGGCAAAACCTAGCTATTTGGGTCACCGAGTCGGGTAGCACACCACAGCGAACAGCTAGCGTGACTCGTACTGTCCAATACCAAGTACGCTCGGGTGACTCTCTGGCTCGCATTGCAAGCCGTTTCCAAGTAAGTATTACCGACATTGAACGCTGGAACCAAATCAGCCGTGAACGTTATTTACAGCCGGGGCAACGTTTGACCTTACACGTTAACGTTACTCAAGGAGGATAATTTAAATGAATACTTTCATCCGTACCGTGCTTATTTTTTCAACCTTGTTTTTTACTGTTCATCCGCAGCCAAGCTATGCTCATGACGATGCTATAGGCTTTCAAAACGCCTTTATCGGCACTGCCATACTTGGCGACGGTAGTGAAGTTGAAGTGAACTTTCCACTTGCATTTGAAGAGGTCAACAGCGTTTGGTATTTCCGTGCGGGCCAACAACGTGTTGCTATGTATTTACCACCGAGCCAGTACAACATACAGTTCGCTGTGCAGGAGGCCGACTCTATGGTGTATTTAGCTGAGTTTGCTAACCGCTATATGCGCAGTTTTAAGGTGGAAATTGGTGAACATGAACTCGAACTACTGCGGAGCGAGAACGATCAATATGGTTTACGACTGCGTATCGATGATCGCATTATGATGTTTGATAAACGTACTCCATCCATAAATATTCAATTAGATGAAAGCGGTATCACAGGCTTTCGTTTCGATGGTTTTGTGCGTGACTTATCAAGCCGCCGCGTAGAATAAGCGGCGCTCGTATTCAATTAATTTGCCAGTAACTTAAGTAATTCTTCTTCTGTATGAATAGGTACACCAAGTTGTTCAGCGCGGGTTAGTTTAGAGCCCGCGTTATCGCCGGCAAACACCCCGGTAGTTTTACCCGACACACTCCCTGCAACTTTTGCCCCACGCGCTTGCAACTGCGCTTTAGCCTCGTCACGAGTCATTTGTAGCAAGGTTCCAGTCAATACATAAGTATGCCCAGCTAAATCCAATTCATCTGCACTAGCTTGCTCTACATCGTCCCAATGCACCGCTCGCTCACCTTCCGTAAGCTTGCTTATTACATCTTGATTATGCGACTCTCGAAAGAAATTATATACATGGGTCGCAACGATAGTTCCCACATCATCTACTTCTTGTAATTGTTCTTCACTGGCCGCCATTAATGCTGCTAAATTTCCAAAGTAGTTCGCTAAGCTTTGTGCCGTAGCTTCACCTACTTCACGAATGCCTAAACTATAAAGAAAACGCGCCAAAGTGGTTTTTCGGCTTCGCGCTAAAGCGTTCACTAAATTTTCTGCAGATTTTTGCCCCATACGTGGCAAGCTTACCAACTGGTGGGCACTTAATTTGAATAAGTCAGCTGGATGTTTTACCCATTCACGTTCAACCAGAACTTCGACAAGTTTGTCGCCCAAGCCATCCACATCAAGAGCCTTACGTGAAGCGAAGTGTTTAATGGCTTCTTTACGTTGTGCGCCACAAAAAAGACCGCCCGTACAACGGCTAACCGCTTCACCTTCCACTCGCTCAACTGCCGAGTCGCATATTGGGCATGTGGTAGGAAAAACCACAGCCGATGTGTTTTCTGGCCGCTCTGCAAGCACAACCCCTACGACTTGCGGGATCACATCACCAGCTCGGCGAATGTTCACCCGATCACCAATTCGTACGCCTAATCGCTCAATTTCATCTGCATTATGCAACGTGGCATTCGACACCACCACACCGCCTACTTCGACCGGCTCCAGCCGTGCAACAGGAGTAATAGCGCCTGTGCGCCCTACTTGAAAGTCAACACTACGTAACCAAGTAAGCTCTTCTTGAGCTGGAAACTTATAGGCTATAGCCCAGCGAGGCGCCCGCGATACAAAGCCTAACTTGTCTTGCAAAACAATGGCATTAAGTTTGAAAACCACACCATCTATTTCATAAGGTAAGTCACCGCGACGGGCTAAAATGTCTTGATAATAAGCTTCACAGGCCTGATTTGTTGTTAACAGTTTTGTTTCACGACAAACGGGAAAGCCCCACTTTCGCAGCTGCTCAAGGCGTGCATAATGACTATCGTTATCTAGTTGCCGAGCAGGTGTTACCTCGCCCATAGCGTATGCATAAAAGTTCAATGACCGTTCTGCAGTAACCCGCGAGTCTAGCTGCCGTAAGCTACCTGCAGCCGCATTACGTGGGTTGGCAAACAATTTAGAGCCTGCAGCAAGAGCTTTTTCGTTCATACGTTCAAAGCTGTCTAAGTTCATAAACACTTCGCCACGCACTTCCAAGCGTTCAGGGAAGTCGCCGCGTAAGCTTAAAGGAATAGCCCGAATCGTTTTTACGTTACTGCTAATGTCTTCGCCACGATAACCGTCGCCACGGGTCGCTCCGCGCACCAGCTTGCCTTGTTCATAGAGTAAACTAACCGCTAAACCGTCAAGCTTAGGCTCAGCACACCAATGTAGGTCACCTACTGTTTCAGAGCGTTCTTGAACCCGCTCCTGAAATGCTGTTAGTTCATTTGCATCAAAGGCGTTGTCCAACGACAGCATCGGCACTTCATGTTCAACTTCTGGTAAATTACCACGCGCTAAAGCGCCTACGCGCTGGCTTGGTGAACTCGTCGACTGCCACTCCGGCTTTTGCTGCTCTATCTCTTGCACGCGCCGGAACATACGGTCGTATTCAACATCAGGAATACTCGAGTTGTCGAGCACGTAATAATTATAATTATGTGTTTCAAGAGCTTCGCGCAAGCGAATCAGCTCTTCATGCAGAGGGTCGGTACTCATTTTATAGATCCGATTTATGTACGTGGCAAATTAGTTACGTGCAGCGTCAGCCACATGTTGGCGACGTTCAAATTCACGTATTTTTTGATAGGTGTGTTGCACCGACTGTTTCGTAATAGGATTACGGTTGCTATCGAGCACAGCAGCACGAGGCATAGCTTCCGCTATTTTATTTGCTGCGTTGTACATCATCGTAAAGGCTTTATGGCCATCTGAAGGCACTGGTAATTCCATAAACAAAGCAACGCCGCGAGTGGTGAAGGTTTCAATTTCATCTAGGTTAAACACCCCAGGGTTATACATATTGGCTAAGCTAAATAAGCTTGGCCCTTTGCCCGTGGTGTCTTCATGACGATGGAAAATATCCATTTCACCAAACTTAAAGCCAAGCTCAGTCACCGTTTGCAGTAAAATAGCACCTTGAATGTCGCCCGACACATAAAGGCTAATCACTACCGGTGCATGTTCAGGTTCACCTGTTGCATTCAATAATTCTTCTTCGACAGATTCTGCGATGTTCTCGCCAACGGCTTGTTCACTTGTATCAATATCACCTATCGCTGGTGTAGTTTCAGTGTCTACGCCAAGAATATCTGTGCTGCTTATGCTGGGCTGTTCGTTATTATCACTTTCGCCAAACGCCATAGGTAACTGTTCTGCACCTACCGAGGGCTCTTTGCGCTCATTGGTACGGCTTGTTTTACCTAAGGCAGGCGTTTCTTCCTCACCAAATAACGTCGGTTGTTGAATATTCTCTGGCCCTTTGGGGGGTTGTGTTACTTTATCACTGGCTGCTTTTACAGCGGCTTGCTTGGCTGCATTTGATTTAACCGTCGGCGTTGTCGGCTGTTTTTCTGCACTGCTATTTTTAATCGTTCGCACAGGGCCAATGCCGTATTCATCAAAGCCAGAGTTGTCTACTTGACGACGGGCATGATGCCGCATTCGCCCAGACTTTCCATTTTGGCTATTTTTACGAATTGCCCAAAGACCGTGCGCCAGCGCAGCTAAGATCACAATAAAACCAACAATAATTAGCAAAGTTCGCATACCATCCATTACTCTTTTACCCTGTCATTCAACTCGTCAGGACGCATCGGCTATTGCCAAAGCTTCGTCTACATCTACAGCAACTAATCGCGACACTCCAGGCTCTTGCATGGTGACACCAATAAGGTGCGTGGCCATCTCCATCGCGATTTTATTATGACTAATATATATGAATTGCACTGATTCTGACATCTCTTGCACTAAACGGCAAAACCGACCGACGTTAATATCGTCCAAAGGTGCATCAACTTCGTCGAGTAAGCAAAAAGGTGCCGGATTAAGCCTAAATATTGCAAAAACAAGCGCTAAAGCAGTAAGCGCTTTTTCACCACCTGACAATAAGTGAATGGTACTGTTCTTCTTGCCCGGTGGCCGCGCCATAATTGTTACACCTGTTTCTAGCAAGTCGTCGTCGGTCAGCTCTAAATAGGCCGTACCCCCCGAAAAAACCTTCGGGAACAAGCTCTGTAAATCAGTATTTACTTGTTCAAAGGTATGTTTAAAGCGGGTACGTGTTTCCCGATCAATCTTTTTAATTGCATCTTCCAATATATCTAACGACGCTTGCAAGTCGTCATGCTGCGCGTCTAAGTAAGACTTGCGTTTCGACTGTGCTTCCACTTCTTCTATCGCAGCTAAGTTAATGGCTCCAAGTTGCGATACTTTCCGCGTGCAATCGTCCAGTTCGCGCTGCCAGCGTTTTTCTTCAGCGTCTTCAGGCATATTTTGTAGTACATCTTTTAGCGACACATCTAAGTCTTTAAAAGTGTCGAGCAAAGCATGCCCACGCTCACGCGACGCTGCCAACTCAAGCCTACTGGCTTCTACCCGTTCACGTTGTTTAGCAATTTGTGCAAGCACCGCCGATTGGCCTTGGTTAATAATAGCCAACTGCTCTTGCACGCCACTTAATTGTTCTTTTGCATGCCGAAGATCTTCTTCAACCTGCTCTCGGCTTAACAAAGCTTCCGCAAGTTGTTCTTCAAGTAATAATATTTCCTCTTCGTCGGCCGCGTCTTGGCCGTCGTCTTGAATCTGTTCTTGTGTTTGCTCCTGCTGTTCTACTAAACGGCGTAAATGCTGAGTTAAATGCTGTAGTTTGCTTTCGACTTGCTGTACTTCCAGCTGAATACGATGCACCTGTTGTTGGCAGTCTTGCATATTCTGCTGCGCTAAACGCACCTGCTCGCGCAACTGTTCACCCTGCTGTTCGGCGGTTGCAATACGCGGCGCGCAGTTCGCTTCTGCTTCCGCAATATGCGCCTGTTCAGCAAGCTGCGCTTCGTTTTGCATTTCAATTTCAAGCCAGCGTGTTTCAATCTGCTCTTGTTCGTCTTTTAACGCCAGTGCGCGTGCACGTTGTGTTTCTAACTCGCGCTCAGCACTTAACAATCGCTCTTGCGTACGCACAACGTCTTGTTCGCTTTGTTGTACCTGCCGATTAGCCTGCTCTAAGGTTTCCTTCGTGGTGTTAAGATCGTGCTGATGTTGCGCTAAACGTAATTCAAGTTCATTAAACTGTTCTTTTGTCTGCGCTAGCTCGTTAGCTAAACGAGTTACTTCTTGCTGCCAAGCCAGTTGGCTGTCGGCATCGCTTGGGCGGCCTAGCACCCAGCCATCGCCTAATACTCGGCCGTCGGGTAAAGCGACCGCAAGCCAATTGGGCTGCAATAATAACTGTCGTGCTTGCGTTTCATTTTCAGCAGCAGCAACGCCATTAAATAAACTCACCGTGCTACCTTGACCACTTAGTTGCACCGCTAAGCTTTCCGCAGGCCATTGCACGTCTGTTCGCAATGCCAAAACAGCCCGATCAGCACCTTGCGGCCAGTTATCTGGTTGGCTCTTCAATACTGGCGCTGCTAACCATCCCTGTAATAAACTTTCCGTTGCCGCCAGCCATTTGCTAGGAACTTCGAGCAATTCACTAAGCGGGCCTACACTTTGCTGTACTGCCAACCAAGCAGAAAACCCTTCACCACTACGCGGCGCCTGGCCTGCTAACAAATGCTTTACCGAACCTAGCTGCCCTTCTGTTTTATGCAGCAAAGACTGTAACTCACTGCGTTCTTGGCTCGCTTGTTCTTTGTCTTGTTCAAACAACTCGCGCTGCTGACGAAGTTCAGCGGCTTGCTCTTTCAACTCAATTAATTGTGCTTGCTGTTCGCTTAGCTCCGCCTGAAGTAACTCCACAAAGCTGTTATCCGTTGCTTTCAGTCGGCTAAGTTCGTCACCAATTTGCTGCCGGCGTTGTTGCAGTTGCGCTTTTAATTGTTCTACGGCGCGTTGTTCTGCCTGCAATACAGAGCGCCGCTCAGCTAATAGCGCACTTTTATCACGTAAGCCCTGCCATTCCGCTTGCCACTGTTGAAAACCCAGTTCTGCGGCCTCTCGCTGCTCACTCGCAGCAGCAGCTTCTTCTTGTACTTCTAACAGCATTTGCGCCAGCAATTCGCCTTGGCTTTGACTCTCAATTTCTAATTCTTGTTCAGCAGCTAATTCAGCGGTAATGCGTTGTAAATTTTGCTCGAGCACGCCTTTTTGTTGTTGCCGCTGCTGGGTTAACTGACGCTGGTGACGTATTTGCTGTTCTAGGCTAGTTACCTGAGTAGAGCTTTGATAAAAAGATGCTTGCGTTTTTTCAACCCGCTCCTGAAAAGTGTGCTCTTGTTCGCGCAATTCGGTTTGCCCACGTTCACTACCGCGCTGTTCTGCAAGCCATTTTTCCAGTTCGTTTTCTTGCCCTTTCAATTCTTGTTCAACACGATCACACTGCTGCTGGTAGTGCAGCCAACGCAAGGCCTGCAATTCACTTTTTAAACGTCGTTCGTCGGCTTTTAAAGATTGATAACGTTTCGCAGCGGCCGCTTGCCGTTGTAGTTTTGCTAATTGCTGCCCTAGCTCTTCGCGTACGTCAGTAAGCCGCTCAAGGTTTTCTCGCGTGCGCCCCATACGGCTTTCCGTTTCTTTACGGCGCTCTTTATACTTAGAAATCCCTGCGGCTTCTTCAATAAACACCCGCAACTCTTGTGGCCGCGATTCTATTAAACGAGAGATCATGCCTTGTTCAATAATTGCGTAACTACGCGGCCCTAAACCTGTCCCTAAAAAAAGATCGGTAATGTCACGTCGACGACATTTGGCGCTGTTAAGGTAGTAAATCGATTGCCCTTCTCGGGTCACTAAACGTTTTACCGACACTTCATTATAATTAGCAAATTCGCCTTGTAGCCTGCCTTCCGTATTGTCAAATACCAGTTCAACACTGGCTTGTGAAACTGGCTTTCGCGCCGTGGAGCCATTAAAAATAACGTCAGTCATGGAATCGCCGCGCAAGTTTTTAGCGCTGCTCTCACCCAATACCCAACGCACCGCGTCGATCACGTTCGATTTGCCACAGCCGTTTGGCCCGACAATGCAGGTCATCTGCTCAGGAAAGGCAACTTTCGTGTTATCCACGAACGATTTAAAGCCAGCAAGTCGAATGTATTTTAATCGCATAGGTGTATATTTTAATTCTTATATTTAAGCGTATTAGTGTAAAACCATTCCCATCAAAATCATAGTATTGGGCAAAAGCCTAATTTAAACATTTCCACTTGGTTTTTACCGTACTCAATTCATACTTAACTATCTACACCCACTCCAAGGATTAGGAGCGAACAAATATGGTTACTCAGCATTACACGGCTTTACTCAATTGCTTTGCCGAAGCAGACGTTGCCGCACTTATCATGGACCAAAAAGGCCGTGTTTATCAGTGGAATACCCTAAGCATACCACTTCGGCATACAAGCCAACATTCTCACTGGCAAGACTTCTGTTTCAACCACGATAAACAAATACCCAAATCTGGCGAGCCCGTGGTGTATTGGCATGCGAACCGCAAAGTCACTGCTGCAAAGCTTATTCGCACAAAACTACAAGACTCCGGTCTTATTTTGGCCTTATTTATTAACTGTGAAGATATTGGCCTGCAGCCAGAAAAACTTGGCTTTGTGCTTTACGCTCCGCATTTAAAACAATGTTTTTGGTCTGAATTTGCTGCTGAGTTGCACGACGAACAAGCACCTTATTATAGCCGTCAAAGTGTGAGTCAATTTTTACAATGGTATGCACCGCACCAGCGCGACCGGCTCTTATATGCATTGCTTGAATGCGAGCGCAGTCATCTACCGCAACAAGTTACTTTACGTGTGGCACATTCAGAAAAACAGATTCGCTATTTATGGATGACTTTACCTATCAACGGTAAACCACTCACTTGCGCATTTATCCGTAGTATTGAACCTGTAAACATTGAAAAGAAGCTTAGCTATCGTCATCCAATAGCTGTGGATTGATTTTTTTACTTGGCTGTACACCGAGTTCGCGGAATTTTTCTACCCTAGCCACCAAGTTGCCGCGACCGGTGGAAAGCTTATTCATGGCCGCATCAAAGTGTTTACTCGTTGCCACCATACTTTGTTCAACTTTGGCTAAATCGTCCATAAAGCCCACGAATTTGTCGTAAAGCTTAGCCGCGTCGCTGGCAATACGTTGGGCATTCTGGCTTTGATGTTCATATTGCCAAATATTATGCACAGTACGTAATGCTACCAATAAGTTAGTAGGGCTGACCAGCATAATATTATGATCAAGCGCCAGCCGAATAAGGTCAGGGTCTTTATCAACGGCCAGTAAAAAGGCGGGCTCAATTGGCACAAAAAGAAGCACGTAGTCGAGAGTGGTTACCCCCTCAAGCTGTTGGTAGTTCTTTTTCCCTAAATCACGCACGTGATTTTTCAGTGAGGTGACGTGTTCTGTTAAAGCTTTTTGGCGAAGCTCGTCGTTTTCGGCATTAAAGTAACGCTCATAGGCCGTTAAGGATACCTTACTATCAATAATCACTTGCCGTTTTTCTGGTAAATGAATAATAACATCGGGCCGGTAACGTTTACCTTCTTCCGCAAGGCGTTGGCCTTGCACTTCGTACTCATGGCCTTCCCGTAGCCCTGACTGCTCTAAAATGCGCTCCAGAACCACTTCTCCCCATACTCCTTGCTGACGGCTATCACCTTTTAATGCGCGAGTTAGCGACTCGGCTTCTGCGGTCATCTGTTTATTCAGCTCACGTAGGGTTAGCAGCTCTTTTTGTAGCGACATACGCTGACGGCCTTCTTCCGCATGTTGATTACCAACTTGCTGGCGGAAAGCTTCCAGTTGCTGTTTCAGTGGGTCAAGGGTTGAGGCAAGGTTTTTCTGATTAGACGCTTCTATTTGCTGAGATTTTTGTTCGAAAATACGCTGCGCCAAACGTTCAAACTCATGCTGTAATCGCACTTCGCTTTGGTTCAGCACAGCAAGCTTGTCTTCTAAGTGTCCACGTTGAGCATCGCTCAAGGCTTTTTGCTTATCGAGCTCTGCATGCAACTGCAAAGCCCGATCGCGGTAGCCGCTGCTGCGCCGCGAACTACGCCACAACAATATGCTGAGCAGAACAATAACCATGCCTGCAATAGTCACTGTAGCCACGGCAATAATATGCGTACTTATCCACTCAGCACTCACCTTGATTTCTATTCCTTATTTTTTGCTTGCGTCTAGTTCAGCAATTTTCACTGACCAAATCGCTGGGCCAGCTTCGTGAGCGTTATTACCCTGGCTATCCACAGCAACGGTCACTGGCATGTCTTCTACGTCAAACTCGTAAATGGCTTCCATTCCCAAGTCGTCGAAGGCCACCACTTTTGCTTTTTTAATCGCTTTCGCAACTAAATAAGCAGCACCGCCTACAGCCATTAAGTACACAGCTTTATGTTTTGCAATACTCGCCACGGTTTCAGGGCCACGTTCCGCTTTCCCGATCATGCCCAGAATTCCAGTTTCTTCGAGCATTTGGTCAGTGAATTTATCCATTCGGGTTGCAGTGGTAGGCCCAGCTGGACCAACCGCTTCGTCTCGCACTGGGTCAACCGGGCCAACGTAATAAATAAATTTATTGCGGAAGTCGACAGGTAAAGCCTCACCCTTATCAAGCATTTCTTTAATCCGCTTATGGGCAGCGTCGCGACCGGTCAGTAACTTACCTGACAATAAAACCGTTTCGCCCATTTTCCAGTTGATAATTTCTTCAGGCGTGAGCGTGTCTAGGTTAACCCGGCGCGCGTTGTCACCTGTAGCTAAAGTAATATCTGGCCAGTCTTCTAACCGTGGTGGGGTTAACACTGCAGGCCCACTACCGTCGAGTTCAAAATGAACGTGCCGTGTTGCCGCACAGTTCGGAATTAAAGTCACCGGTTTTGATGCCGCATGGGTTGGCATTGAGTTAATTTTCACATCGACAATTGTGGTTAAACCACCTAAGCCTTGTGCGCCAATACCCAATTTGTTCACGCGCTCATAAATTTCTAAACGCAGCTCTTCTTCTTTCGTTTCTGGGCCACGGTCAATAAGCTCTTGAATATTAACCGGCTCCATCAACGATTCTTTGGCAAGCACAGCTGATTTTTCAGCCGTACCGCCAATACCTATACCTAGCATACCCGGCGGACACCAGCCGGCACCTAGTTTGGATAAGGTATTCACTACCCAGTCGGCCACCGAATCACTTGGGTTCAGCATCACCATTTTGGTTTTGTTTTCTGAACCACCACCTTTAGCAGCAATCATTACTTCAACATTTTTGCCCGCGATCATATCAATGTGTACCACCGCCGGCGTGTTGTCTTTGGTATTTTTACGTGCCCCTGCAGGGTCGGCAACAATAGACGCCCGTAATGGGTTCTCTTTATTACTATAAGCACGGCGGGTACCTTCGTTCACCATCTCTTGCACGGTTAAGTCGGTTTTATCCCATTTCACGTCCATGCCTATTTTAACAAAACAGGTGACAATGCCCGTGTCCTGACAAAGTGGCCGATGCCCTTCTGCTGACATGCGCGAGTTCACTAACATTTGCGCAATAGCGTTTTTTGCTGCTTCGCTTTGCTCACGCTCATAGGCTTGCGCCAATGCATCAACAAAGTCGAGTGGATGGTAATAAGAAATAAATTGCAGCGCATCTTCAATGCTATCGATAAAGTCTTGTTGGCGAATTACAGACATCTGAACCCCTTTTTGCTGTTCGGAATTGCACTCTCTTTGTATTATTCACGCACTCGTAGAACGCAGAAATGACACATTAGCGGTGCCCAAAATCGACGCTTATGATACCCTCTTATGCAGATAATCGCTAGTCACGGACCATGGAGCAGATGCCACAAACCATCAATATACACCCCGTCGAATATAGCCTTTGGCACGACACTTTGGCCCTATTCGAACCTTTCGCCAGCGAGCCTTGGGCCATGTTGCTCGACTCGGCAAACGCACTACACCCAGACAGCCGCTATGACATTATGGTGCGCCAGCCCGTGCGCACCATTTGCTTGGTGAATAACCAAGTGATTTGCGAGCCGCCCTTGTTAGCTCTCGAAGCTAACACTGATATTTTCAGCACCATACAAGCAGCAATGGCACCGTTCAAAAACAATCACCAACACCTGCCCTTCAGCGGCGGTGCTTTGGGTTATTTTGGTTACAACGCAGCTACCGGTATAAATAGCAGCCCCCTTGATCATGTTGTAAACGATATTGATATGCCCGACGCAGCCGTTGGTATTTATGAGCATGCCCTTGTCATTGATCACCAAGCCAAACAAAGTTATATCGTTGCGCCCGCGAGTATAGATAAAGCTCAAGCCAAACAGTTTTGGCGAGCAGAGCCCGCTGCATGTGAGCCTTTTCAATTAACCAGCCAATGGCAGAGCAATTTAACTGAAGCCGAATACCATGAACGTATTGCGCGTTTCCATAGCTATTTACAAGCCGGTGAATGCCAACAAATTAATCTTGCGCAGCGTTTTAGTGCGCGCTGCAATGGCAGTAGCTGGCACGCTTACACTAAATTACGCAGTGTCAATGGCGCGCCTTTTTCTGGTTTTGTGCAACTCCATGAAGGTGCTGTACTTAGCCTTTCACCCGAACGTTTCGTGCAAGTAAGCAGCTTAGGCCATGTGCAAAGCAAACCCATAAAAGGAACCCGACCACGCCATCACAACCCAGAAGTAGATACCGCTAACGCTGCAGAACTGCTGGCATCGGAAAAAGAACGCAATGAAAACTTAATGATTGTTGAACTACTTAGTAACGACATTCGCCAAGTCTGCGTGCCTGATAGCGTACACGCACCGCAGTTATTAGCGTTGGAAAGTTTCCCTGCCGTACATCATTTAGTTAGCACAGTTGTCGGTGAACTCACGCCAAATAATACGCCCCTCGATTTAATGCGAGCGATTTTCCCCGGCGGTTCAATTACCGGCAACCCCAAGCAACGCGCCATGGAAATCATTGCTGAACTTGAACCCCATTCTCGTTCTGTTTATTGCGGTAGCTTAGTTTATTTTAGTAACAACGGTCATAGCGACAGTAGCATTACTATTCGCACCTTATGCCGTGCAAACAACCAGCTGCACTGCTGGGCCGGAGGTGGTATTGTGGCAGACTCAAAGGCAAGCGATGAATACCAAGAAACCTTCGATAAAGTAGCTCGTATTTTGCCTTTGCTCTAATAAACAAGGTGTCATGTGAAACGCCAGTTAAATGATTTTTTAACTCAGTTTAATTTACAGCCGCCAACGTCTAGAGTTTGGCCTGAACACCCATGGCATAAATCTGCGGTGCTTATTCCGTTACGCCAAGGGCCGCAAGAGCTTGAAGTAATACTCACTCGGCGCACAGCACATTTACGCCATCATGCTGATCAAATCTGTTTTCCTGGCGGCCGCATGGACGACTCAGACAGCTCACTGCTTTATACGGCTTTACGTGAAACCCATGAAGAGCTGGGGGTACACCCGCGCCATGTACATCTGCTGGGCCAGCTACCTGAACAGCCGGTACTGTCACATTTTATGATTCAACCTTA